>Ga0315915_1004039_pt1 | contig 18552 bp, 8 predicted proteins | sample MpolbnodulesMG_FD_207738 | JGI IMG/M metagenome (GOLD analysis project Ga0315915, IMG submission 207738) | Medicago polymorpha root nodule microbial communities from Los Angeles, California, United States - branched nodules | ecosystem: Host-associated > Plants > Roots > Nodule | place: USA...
AAAAGAATTCCATTTTCAAAGAAAAGTAAGTTAAAACTCAATGAAACCAATCACAACCATTTTTAGAAATCATATAATCAGTATACAACCTTAACCCCACCCCTTTTCCTTAAGAAAAACAAGTTTCGGAAAAATCGACGTTCTTGGACATTCTTCAAAAGTTTAGTTCAATCTCATAAAATCGAGCTCAATCCAATCCATAAGACGTTCCAGTAGATTAAAGAGTGAAAATAGTAGTTAAACATGTTGAAAGAAGCCTTTTAGAAAACTCAGATCGGCCCCCAAACACCTGAAACAACAAAAACGGGGTTTCCTGTTTCTGGACATATCGCCTGGCACGCCATTTGTCGCCATGGCGGGATGTGTTAGAACAGAAACCCTATTCTTGTGTTTTCCTCTCGAGAATCCAATATTTTTCACCCCAAAACCCTAATTTTGATCCGTTTAACCTAAAATTCGTCCCCAAAGATTATCTATACGTTTATGTACATAAAAAGGCACTCAAATCCATATAAAAATTGAATCAAAACATCATTCTATCACAAATCACCATTTGACCCATTTTTGTAAAAATTTCAAAAACCACCCAAAATTTCTATTCACTCACGGTTAAAAGTTATCAAATAATTACCGGTCCAAAACTAATTATCACCACCGAATAGTAACTTAGTAAAAATAATGGTTCTCACTTGCAATACTAAAAATAACTCTCACCATGAAATTACTAATTTAACCTTACTCGTAAAAGACCAAAATACCCTTCTAACACGAAAACCCATTAAAATACACACATAGGTAATTAATCACATACGAGCATAATTAAACACACATAAAAACAATTAAAATTAAATCTAGTGAAAATCGGGCTGTTACAGTTTGAGTATAAAGGAATGTTTATCTTGACACAAAAACCAAAACAATAGAGAGAAAAAATGAAAACATAAAGTGAGTATGAAAAAAGAAAGTTGTCGGTATCAAACACGACACGTGTTGAACGCTGGAACACGTCTAATCCGAAAAGTGCCCATACTTCATAGTCTTTCCCCAAACAAAACAGAGAAATGAGACATTCTTGTTGGTCTTACATACACATACACAGGACCTATGATTTAAGATCTAGTTAACTCAATCATTACCTTAGTTTGAGTAGTGAAATCCTTAGGATTAACTCCTTCCAAGGTGACTCCATTGCTAGACAACTTACAACACTCCTAGGATAACAAATATCCACCAATTTAATTACAAGAACAACACAAAAAATAAATCTCAAGAACAAAGAATTTAACCCTTATCTAAGTAAGAGGGAACAATTGCACAAACTAAGAGAAATAACTTGGTCTCCTAATCCCATTTTTGACAACATAAGGTAAAACCTTCAAGCAAAATGTCAAAAACTAAATAGAATGGAAATAACCAATTGAAAAGGGAACTTGAAATCATGTAAAGAGAGAATCTTGCCTTGAACAACAACAACAACAGCAGTTAAATTGAGGTTATAAGGATAATTCTTGACTTCAAAGAGACTATTCATGATCAGTGGTTAACAAGGATCAACGGCTTTTTGGTGGATTTTCATGAGATAAAAAGATGTAATGAAAATTAGGGTTTGTGGGACAGAATTTCATGGAGAGAAATTTGAGAGAATGCATCTGAAAACTTATGTATGCAAGTTCACAACTTTGCCCATGCACTACTTCAAAATATGATTTTTTTTGTCCTCCCAAATTAAGAATACCTATAACTTTTTAACCTTCTAATTACCAATTCCAAAGCTTCCAAAAGTCAATATACAAACCTAGGGCCTATACTGCCTTTACTAAAATTCTAAGAACTCAAGATGAATTTTGGCGTGTTATAACCTCCTTTATTTTAATTTTATTTAGGAGAACCTCCTTTATTTATAATATACAAAAGTAGTTAATGTTGAGAAACATGGCATCCATGAAAATAGAGAGAAAAAGCTTACAAAGTTATTGTATTGATGATAGTGAAAATGATACAAAAATGAAGGAGGGATACAAATGAGTCAACTTGTGACTAAACTACTACCCTAACTAACTCTAAAATGAGTATAACGACCTATATTTCATCAGTTAATGTTTATATATAGTAGTGGGAGGTGCTGACTTGTTTGGTAAAATAACATTCAAGTATGAAGTATATACGTACTTTTTATATTAAAAAAAACATATGTTTTTGTAAATTTGGAATTTCTTTGATGTTGACAATATATACCCTTCTTACCAGTTGAAAAAATTCATTTCAGGGAGACAATGTCGAAACTTGACTACTAGAGAACGTAAACAAATGAAATTGGATGAGCTACCACTATATGATTTTGAAAAGCTTGAAACTGCTACAAACAGTTTTGACGTTGGTAATGTGCTTGGAAAAGGAGGGTTTGGCCCTGTATACAAGGTGATTTTGTTTAAGGTTTTATATGCCATTTTTTCCATTTATAGATATCATAAATATAATATCAAATAATTTCTACACTATCTAGGGAATATTGGAAGATGGCCAAGAAATTGCTGTTAAAAGACTCTCAAAGGCATCTGGACAAGGAATAGAAGAATTTATGAATGAAGTAGTAGTGATTTCTAAACTTCAACATCGCAATCTTGTAAAACTTCTTGGTTGTTGTGTGGAAAGAGGAGAGCAAATGTTGGTTTATGAGTTCATGCCAAATAAGAGTTTGGATGTCTTTATCTTTGGTTAGTTCTTCTCCATCATTTGTATTCTAACCTAAAATTAAATTGTTAGTTCAATTACTTTTAGCCTAAAATAATTAATGGTTTTTTTTTTAAATGCTAAATAAACATATTAAATATTTGAAAGAGCCTATAAATTAGCTTAAGATACGTTACTTAATTTTCAAAAACTCATTCTTATAACTTGCTGACATAAGTTGTTTTTTATATCCTTAACCAGTGCCCGGGGGCACCGGTTAGTATGACACATAGTTTATAAATCCAAAATTATATTGTATATCCAAATATTTTCTTAATGTGTTTCATGTTGCTCAATGTTCTTAAAGCACCCAATTTGTCATCACATTAAGGTATTGTTTATGTTTTTTAAGATCCCCTACAAAAGAAAAAGTTAGATTGGAGAAAGCGGTCGAACATAGTTGAAGGAATAGCTCGAGGGATAATGTATCTTCATAGAGACTCGAGACTTAAGATTATACATAGAGATTTAAAAGCAAGCAACATCTTACTTGATGATGAGATGATTCCAAAAATATCAGATTTTGGTTTGGCTAGAATTGTTAAAGGTGGAGAAGGTGATGAAGCTAACACAAAAAGGGTTGTTGGAACTTAGTAAGTATTCCTATCTCATTTGACGGTATAATGTTAAAATTAATCTTACAAATTAGTGAGTTAGTTATTACATATGTTATTATAATATATATGCTCTAAATGTAGTGGTTATATGCCGCCTGAATATGCAATGGGGGGGCTTTTCTCAGAGAAATCAGATGTATATAGCTTTGGTGTTTTATTGCTAGAGATTGTAAGCGGACGAAGAAATAACAGCTTTTATCAAAATGAGGATTCTCTTAGCCTTGTTGGCTTTGTAAGTCTATGTAATCCATGTCTTTATTACTTTATTTGACAAAAAGTTTAGCAATACACATTCATCACTTCATTATTGTCTAAAATTTGTGTGGGTTCCACTATTTTACGTAAATTAGAGTTTCTATATTATGGGACCCATTTTCACAATTGAAGTACCTACGCAAATTTTAACCAATAATAAAAAGAGTGTTTGGGGCAAATTTAGAAAGAATCTCAATATTATTAGTAATAACTTTATCATTGTTTTGTTTTTTTCTAGGCATGGAAGCTATGGTTAGAAGAAAATACTATATCCCTAATAGATCCAGAGGTATGGGATGCATCCTTTGAAAGCAGCATGTTGAGGTGCATACACATAGGACTTCTTTGTGTTCAAGAACTTCCAAAAGAAAGACCAAATATATCAACAGTTGTTTTGATGCTCATAAGTGAGATCACACATCTTCCTCCTCCAGATAAAGTTGCATTTGTTCACAACCAAAATTCTCGAAGTACAGAATCTTCTCAACAAAGTCATCGATCTAACTCAAACAACAATGTAACTATGAGTGATGTCACGGGCAGGTAAATAATATGTTTGGGTTCAATACTGCCAATGTTAAGGAGAAAAAACTATAAGTTGATCATAGTTTACTCAGTTTTGTCAATAAACAAATTTATTTTCTATTTATTAATTTGGGAAGAGAACTTCTAGTATTGCCCTGAATGTTGTAGCTGCTAAATTTTTCTCAATCTAATAACTAATAAACCTAATACATCTCTGGATAAGGATCGGAGGGAGTAGTAAATTTCACTTGAATATGACTTTGTTTTGTAACTACTTTATTAGTTGTAACCACCGCCTTTACCGGTAACTAGTAATCTTTGCATATGAACTTGATTATCCTTTATGGAACCTTCCCTCCCAAGTACATTTTTTTCATCACTAATACTTGAACATGAGACCTAATTTAATCCAAAATAAGTTCCACTCGACCAATGTAATAATGATATATTCAACAAATGACTTATCGAATATAATATCACAAGCATTCTTTCAAAAAATTCTTTCAGAATGCATACAACTCTTTCAGAATTTTTTTGTTGCAAAACATGCAATAGAACCAAATTCATTTGTATGTTTAAACTACAAAAGCTAAGCGCAAGCTTAGGAAAATTGTCATATAGACTATAACGATTTTAAGATTCTCATCACAGACTTAACAAAATCATGTGCCCCCAAAAGAATAGCTAAAATAATATCTAGACCCAACACTAAGGTGGTGTAATTTACGGATGTAAATAAGGAAATAATAAAAGTTCCAGTATCAGCATCTTCACAAAATGAAGCAACCAACATATTAAAAGGTGACTGTGAGACAAAAGTTAGTACTTGGTACTAGACAACAACTTCTATAATAGTGCATGTTTGGAATCCCAATGAATCTGGTATTGTGATTTTGTCAAAATCACCGTGATTCAAAACATGACATAGCCTTTAGTTATAATTGTGATGTTCCCTTTTACCCCTTCGGTGTGGATTTTTGTTTTAACAACCACAGGCTTTCCTGATAAGGCTGATTTAGGGCAAGCAGATGAATCGTCACTGCTTTGCACTGATTTTGAAGGAGTTCGAATGCGCTGATTGATTTCCTTTAGAGTTATGTCTCCATGGGTACCACTTGGTTTAATGAAGGTAAAAGGATCTTGTTGCTTGAAATTGGAAATTCGGAAGAGGTAAAAAGTGGTAAGATAACCCTTATATAGTGTTTGAGTTTAAAATAAAATGAAATGACGCAATCTCTAATTATCTGTCGTCAACGGTGTTCTATTTTTTCTTTGTCAAGTAGCATAGCGGCCAAAGAAATTCACCTTAATGGTAAATAAGTAGGGTGTCTGGGATTCGAACCCCGACTCCTGCATATATTATGCATTATCTCTTACCAATATGCATTATCCCTTACCAAATGAGTTAAACTCACGTCACAATGTTCTGTTCTAACTCTCCAACGAAAAATAGTGTTATATTCTAACTCTCACACCACAATTCTAATATCTGACGATTTAAATTATTTTCTCAACAACAATAAATTCCACTAACACATGACAATTTATTTCTCCAACTGAATTTCAAATACATCTCTTAAAAATGTGACCGGTAAAAAATCTCGCTACATAAGATATATAAAATCTACTATGTTTAAATACTAGTGCCAAACCGTGTCCCCTAAAATTAAAACAACATATGAATTTTCATATCATTTTAATGAGAAACTGAATTATTTTCTCAACCGAAAATCAATTCAACACAACATCACATTTGAACATCGCAACATTTATTGATGCTAGTATAAAATACTCACGAACATTGTTTAGTTGATAAGAACATTGCAATATGATGGGGTCGGGGTTCAAACCTGAGATTTTCCATTATTCATCTTAAACGGCGATGTATTTGACCCAAAAAAAAAACACACACAATCAAAGTCTAGCCACACAATTAAAAACATCTCATGTGGACCAATTCTAGACCACAAAATTATTCTTGGTCACCAAGTTTCCCATTAAAATAATAGATTTCAATTCAAAATATTTTTTCGACAAAGATTTCATTCCTCAACTTAGAGAAATATAATGAGTTTAAATTCTCATTGCAGTCTGTATTTAAAACTACTGCTTCAATTTTTGTGGTAAATCAGAGTTCATTGAAAATTTAAACGGCGGTTATATCCTGCCCGTTTGCTTGAAAATCAATAGAAATTCAGTTTTGTAATTCCGACATTGTTAGGACATTGGATAAAATCATTCATCATTGAATGAAAGTATCAAAATAACTTGTTGGTAGATTAATTCACAAAACTGAGACATTCTCAGCGAGTTCTACAGTCAATAGATAACAAGTTTGCAAGCAAAGCCCTATAACCGATCATCCATAAATTATGTTTCTTACATTTATTCATGTAAATTATGTTATGTTTGTGTTGAGGTTATATGAATTTTTTTCCCTTTCTCTATGACTTCGATAGTTTAAACCAGATTATTTATTGTAAAAATCAATTTTCAGTACGTAGAAATCTATTTAGAGGCTGGAATTTGGTAAATATAGAAAACAAACTTGATTAATCGATTTTTGTTTGGCAAAAATTGATTAATGGAATTAAAAAACACACAAATTACTTAGTTGATTATGATGCCAAGTAGGAATTGGTTAAGTGATAAAATAAGGTTAATTATATTATTAGAACTGGTTACGCTGATTGAGCTATGTATGATTTCTAGGACAAAAAATTCAAAGATTCCCAATATTTTATTGTCAACAAAAATATTGTGTTCACATCATTTTCTTTTGTCAATTACTACCAGTACCACACAATACTATGTTTTTAGTTCACCGTTGAAGTTAAGGATAATGATGTTGATGTTACTTAAAAATGTCGTTAGAAAATGTATGCTCTTTTTTTTTATTTTTTTTGAAAGAAAAATGTATGCTCTTGTTGAAATCTAAGTTAACCCTTCCAGACATTGACTTTCAGTGGCTACACTTGTAAGTAAACATTTTGTGAGTTCAACGATAGGGAAACGTTTTTCTATATATAACTTCATTTTAAACAATCACTATCAAACAATTCATAAATTAACGCTTCCTTTTGTAAGTTCATAAAATAATTAATTCTAAATTGTTTACTTTGGCTACTCTTTTGATACATTCAGAGCATTAGATACCCTTACAATCATCTTAATCTAATAACAACTTCATGCAAAGGGAAAATTAATCAGCTTAATCAAATCAAATAGTTTTAAAAACCGGATCATATCGATCGATCGAACCGGTTGAACCAATAATCGGTAGGGCAATCGGTCCGGTCCGGTTGTTCAATCGGTCATTTTAATGACCTGGTGGAAACCGACGTGAACCGGTCAAAATTGAAATAAACCGATGACTCGAGGATTTCTGTAAACCGGCCGGTTCAACGCTTGACCTCTACTTTTTTTCTTCATATAATTGAAAAATTAACATATCTAGATTTCATTAGAGATGGAGAAACAAGAAAGAAGAAGTAAGAAAGAAAAAGAGAAATTTAGATAGATTGAACATCGTAAATGTAATAAGAGACCGTTGATTTTTTATTTTTTTTTAGAGAGAAAGAGATCGTTGATATTATTGTTCATAAGAATTGGAGATGAAGTTACAAAGAGAAGAATTGTCGGTGGATATTTTTTAAGAGTCACTATATTTACCTCTTTAAACAAAAGAAAGGAAACCCTACATATTAGAAATTGTTAACATTACCCTCCTTCTCTATAGAATCACGTGATGTTTTATGCTAAGTTTGAAAACGTTGCTTTTTTACTTATTGTTATTTGTTTGGCACAATAGTAATTTTTTAATGATATAATCAATCATTTTATACTAATTAAATCGTTATTGTATGATTTTTTTTCCTTGAAGAGAAATCGTTCTTGCTTAATAACTACGTTTTTTATGCTACCCTTAATTATTATTTTTTGTAGTGTGTGTTGTACCCAAAAAAACTAATTAACCTATATACATATTATATTTGTCATATGTTCATTTATTTTATGAGTAAAACAATGCTAATTTTTTTTATTATGATTTTTATTTTATTTTACAGGTACCATAGCACCAGGGACGGGTCCAGATTTTTGGTACATGTGGGGCTAAATTTTCAAAGAAAAAATAATACAAACTATATTAAAAATAAGAAATAATATTGTTTGATACAATACATTACAATGAAAATCTCGTCTCATATCCATTTGTTGAAAATGAGCTCAAATAACATTACTGATATTTGTTAAAAGAACATCTCTTTCTATATAAGTTACAAGACGGTCATTTAACACTAATCACCCATTTTGTTACATAGGTTACTCTTCACAACTTTCATAGCTGAAAAAACACGTTCAACATTTGTAGTTGCTACCGGCAAAGCAAAGTCAACTTCAAAAGTTTATAAACCATAGCAAATGTATTGCATTTATTTGTTTCCACAAGTTTTGTACTAAGATCTGAAAGCCCTTTCAACTTAGCAAATTTTTTGTCCGATCGAACATTTGTAATATAATTCATAAGTTGATGACATAACGCCACTTCCGACACATCTATAAAATTATTTGGATAAAACTCAGTCATCCTCAATAATTTGTTCACATCAAAAACTACAAATGACTTTGTGGAACTCAAACATGAAATACTCTGTAAAAGAGATAATTTACTCATTTACTAACTTGTTATTTTGTGTTATATCTATTATAAAATATATATATATATATATATATAAAAAATAGAAAAATAAAAAAATAAAAAGGAAAAGGCATGTGGGGCTTTAGCCCCACATAGCCCATACATGTATCCGCCCCTGCATGGCACTTGGGATATTTTTATATTGACCAAATCACCTGATTCAATAAAGATAAACCATACAACAAGTTTTTCATAGAGACCGAGTCATACTATCGAGCTTTCTGATTTAATACGGTTCTGTCATGCGATTCGACTAGTGACTCAATGGTTGGACCAATGACCCAATGATTCAGTACCTTGATCGATTTGATGTTCGGTCCGATTTTTAAAACTCTTCAACCATAATCAAGATTAGCTAATTTATCTACACGTTGATTAACTTCACGATAGATATGATTTATCTCGCACTTTCAAATCCACAACATAAAATAAATTCTAAAATAAATCTAAAATGATTAAATAAGTGTTAAAAAAAATGAGTTAGGCGGCCCAGCCCGCCCTGCCCCGTGCCCGTCCTGTTTTTTTCAACGAATTAAGAGGGATAAGCCAACTATAAAAAAGAAGTTTAAATATTTGACTCAACCCACCAAAAATAACCGACGAAATGGGTCGGTCCTGCTTGTTTGGTCCATTTTACCACCCCTCAAACTAACTCAAATCCATCACCGAAACTCACCTAAGCTAAACCCACCACAAACTCCAAAACTCCAATTGTCTTCTTCGGTTCTTTGCAGCCAAACAAAGATGGGATATGACATGTGTGATTTGTTGACTAGAATGTGAAATTCCACCAACAAATCATTGATCTAAGCTGTGAAGAAAATCAAAGTCACAATCATAACGTCGGCATGATAATAATTTACTATATTTTGTTGACTTTCTATTATTGGAATTGGAATGAATATTTTAACTTTATAAATGCTGCCTTTGAAATGATCTTCGTCTCTTTGATTTATGCAGCTAATTGCTGTCTTGATCTCATAGTTAGTAGGGGTGTTTGCATACAAATCAATTCAAAAGAAAATTACATGTTGATTTACAGAATTCGAAATCTCAACAAGATCCATTTTTAAAAATTATTTTCTTTATTTTTCTTTTATTAAAATTAATCCCATCAGCTTTTAGATTTTTATAAAAACAACAATCATTAAACCAAACACATCAATATATATAAATTTAATATATACTAATAATTTTTTTAATACATTACTAGTACATATATGTTGATGTTATTTTTAACCTATAATATATTATTCGGCGTAATATATACAATTAAGTTATATGTGTTAATCAAAAGTGAATCATCTAACTTCAAACCCTTGATCTAATGGTAAAATGATAGAACTTAAACTTGAACCCTGAAGGACTTTCGTACCTTGAATTGGAGCATCGTTCCTTACCCTAAATTTTTATACTGACTACATATAATTTAAAATTAATCACTAACATTTTTCTTGATGAGAGTAGTCTAATGTTTGGTTTGGGAGACCAAAGGTTCAAATCCTTTCTTTCTTTTTTGACAAGAATGTTCAATTCTGCTGCAAATATTTTCCTCTTCACCTTAACAAAAATTAACTACTAATGTTATTTTTGTCGACGGTAAAAAACCAACTACTAATATTTTTCTTTTTTTTGGTAGTGTAACTACTAATATTTTTCTATTGAAACATATTTAATTAGATCTGATTTTTTTAATAAAGTGTTAAATCATACTAAACTAAACCAAATTGTATAATTGTTCATTTGACTTTAGTGGTTATTGAACTCCCCATGATACGAGTCGTTCAAGAAAAGTTGAGTTTGATTCTTAATAATAACAATTCTTGATTAACTCATGTCTAAACTCTGAATTACTAAGACCACTTTACCATTTAAACTGGAGGGTTAAAAAAAAAACTAAACTAAACCAAACTGTATGTTAACTTAATCTTTGAATCAAATAAACTTTTACCAAAAAATCACCCCAAATCTTCTCATCAAAAAATAAATAAATAAAATTAACCAAATCGATCCCCCAACACCCCAGGCAACAATCCTAGTAATTGTCACGAGTACTTGACTTCTTAATTGGTTCTTTTGTTTTTATTTATGCAAAAATAGATGTCCAGAAGCTATACAAAACATCTTCCACAATCCACATGATAGTTTGAATATGAATATGTTACAAATTACAAACTCATAAAACCAAACTAAGTTCTAGTATTCCTCAAAAATCATCATTGTCTAAACAATTTTGTTACACATTTATGGCTTTTCTAAGTCATAATACAAATGACTTATTCATTACATTCCTCATATTTTGCACATTTTATTCATGCTATAGTTCTACCCATAACGCCATTACATCATCAAAATCCCTCAAAGACCAAGAGACAATAACCTCAAACAACACAAACTTCAAGCTAGGATTTTTCAGCCCATTAAATTCAACCAACCGTTACTTAGGAATTTGGTACATCAATGAGACCAACAACATATGGATTGCAAACAGAGATCAACCACTCAAAGATTCAAATGGAATTGTCACAATTCACAAAGATGGAGATCTTGTAATCTTGAACAAACCAAATGGTATCATCATCTGGTCAACAAACATTTCAACTCCAACAAATTCAACAGCTAAACTTGATGATGCAGGGAACTTGATTCTAAGAGACATCAATTCTGGAGCAACAATTTGGGATAGTTTCACACACCCTGCAGATGCAGCTGTTCCAACAATGAGAATTACAGCTAACCAAGTAACAGGTAAGAAAATATCCTTTGTATCAAGAAAAAGTGATAATGATCCTTCTTCAGGACATTATTCAGCTAGTCTTGAAAGATTGGATGCACCAGAAGTTTTTATTTGGTATGATAAGAAAATTCATTGGAGAACTGGTCCATGGAATGGAAGGGTTTTTCTCGGAATACCTGGAATATCAACAGAGTATTTATACGGTTGGCGTTTTGTTCAAGACGATGATGGAACTAATTATATTACTTACAATTTAGCCGGCCAAACTATGTTTGGAATTCTCTCATTGACACCACATGGAACACTTAAGATTGTTGCGTATGTGAATAAAAAGGAATTTCTTAGACTTGAGGTTGATCAAAATGAGTGTGATTTTTATGGAAAATGTGGACCATTTGGGTGTTGTGATAATTCTAGTGTGCCAATTTGTAGTTGTTTTGATGGGTTTGAGCCAAAGAATTCTGTCAAATGGAGTTCAAGGAATTGGACTAATGGCTGTGTGAGGACAGCAGGAATGAACTTAAAGTGTGAGATGATGAAGACCGGATCAAATGAATTTAAACAAGATGGATTTTTGGTGAATCGCAATATGAAAGTTCCTGATTTTGTTGAGAGATCAGATGGTGATCAAGATAACTGTGGAGCAGGTTGTTTGGCAAATTGTTCTTGTTTGGCATATGCATATGATCCTTCTATAGGTTGTATGTATTGGAGTAGCGAGTTAATTGATTTGCAGAAATTTCCTTCTGGAGGAGTTGATCTCTTCATTCGTGTGCCGGCAGAAATTTTGAGTCTTGGGGTTGATAAAAATGAATGTGATTTTTATGGAAAATGTGGGCCATTTGGAAACTGTGATAATTCTAGTATACCAATTTGTAAATGTTTGGAGGGGTTTGAGCCAAAGAATTTGGAGGAGTGGAATTTGACAAATTGGACTAATGGTTGTGTTATGAAGGAAGAATTGAACTTGAAGTGTAAGATTTTGAAGAATGGATCAAATGAAGTTCTACAAGAAGGATTTAAGGTGTACCATAATATGAAAGTTCCTTATTTTGCTGAGAGATCATATGGTAATCAAGATAAATGTGGAACAGATTGTTTGGCAAATTGTTCTTGTTTGGCATATGCATATGATTCTTCTATAGGTTGTGTGCATTGGAGTGGAGACTTAATTGGTTTGCAGAACTTTCCCCATGTAGGAGTTGATCTCTTCATCCGTGTTCCTGTAGAACTTGGTATCTTTTCTCTCTTTCTTGTTAAGCGTTTATTTTTATTTTTATTAACAACGGTGACGCCAATAATCAATCAATTTACAACTCTTCTATATTAGATTTGAACTATTTGTTTTCAATTACTAACTCAAATTTTCATCCCTCTTATCTCACACCTCATGGATAAAGAGTTTTTTTTTTTTCCTTATTAAAAATTTATTAATTTGTGTAAGCTTTTATGCATTCTAATAATCTGAATCACATATTGGTGCAGTTAAAAAGGAAAAGGGTCACAAGAAGGGTTTTTTAATCATATCAATTGCTGGGGGCATAGGAGCATTTACTTTGGTTATATGTGCTTATCTTTTGTGGCGGAGACGTTCTGCTAGGCATAAAGGTAATGTCTCCTGATTTTTATTTGAAGAATGTTATTTGAACAACCATTTTATATGACAACTTGTGAGACAACCAAAATATATAATCGATAATTAGTTGGCCTTTCATCGCCTTCAATGGAACATAGGTCAATGAAAATCAAGTTAAGGCTTGTGCCCATGTACCTACTCTACTGTGAAATTATTGGAAATCCGGTTAAGGACCGTACTCATTTACATACCTACTCTATTGTGAAAAATAGGTTTTTAATAACAACTGTTTTATTATATAATAGTTACAAATTTACAATTACCACGAAAGGTTTCAGGTAATATTTTAACTTTGTACATGAGTAATATAAACCTAAGTTTAATATTAGTTTACCATGTATAAATTTAAATCTCTCACTAGATCCGGGCAATTGGCTTTTCCCTATGAAGCACCGACACGAATACCGGACACAACACAAACACGGATAGATACCGATGCCAATATAGATACAGACGCCGATATGGATATGGATACATATACCAATACCAATACGCCGCCGCCACTAATAATTTGAAAAAATCATATAATTCAGTGTAATTGTATTTGTCGGTGTCAGACACAACACGTGTTGGACACCGGAACTTGTCTAATCTCCGTGAAGTGTATGTGCTTCATACTTCCCTAAACAAAATAGAGAAATGAGACATTCCTGTTCGTCTTACATACACAAGACCTATGATTTAAGATCTAGTTAACTCAATCATTACCTTAGTTTGAGTAGTGAAATCCTTGGATTAACTCCTCTTCCAAGGTGACTCCATTGCTAGACAACTTACAACACTCCTAGGATAACAAATATTCATAAATTTAATTACAAGAACACAAAAATTAAATCTCAAGAACAAAAGATTTAACCCTTACCTAAGTAAGAGAGAACAATTGCACAAACTAAGAGAGATAACTTGGTCCCATTTTTGATACAACATAAGGTAAAATCTTAAAGCAAAATGTCAAAAACTAAATAGAATGAGAAATACAAAGGGGACCTTTTCTTTTAAGGAAGTTGAAAATGGAACTTGAAATCATGTAAAGAGAGAATATTACCTTGAAGAACAACAAAAACAGTCAAATTGAGGTTATAAGGATAACTCGTGACTACAAGAGACAATTCTTGGTGGATTTTCATGGAGAGACATTTGAGAGAATGCATCTGAAAACTTATGTATGCAAGTTCACAACTTTGCCCATGCACTACTTCAAAGAAATGATTTTTTTTCCCTCCCAAATAAAGAAAACCTATAACTTTTTAACCTTCTAATTACCAATTCTAAAGCTTCCAAGAGTCAATATACAAACCTAGTGCCTATACTGCCTTCACAAAATAAAATTCTAAGAACTCAAGATGAATTTTGGGGTGTTATAACCTCCTTTATTTTTTTATTTTTTTAGGAGAACCTCCTTTATTTATTACATACAAAAGTAATTGTTTATGTAGTGGAAGGTGTTGACTTGTTTGGTAAAATAACATTCAAGGATGAAGCATATACATACTTTTTATATTAAAAAAAACTTATGTTTTTGTAAATTTGGAATTTCTTTGATGTTGACCATATATACCCTTCTTAACAATTTTGAAAAAATTTATTTCAGGGAGAAAATGTCAAAACTTGACTACTAGAGAACGTAACCAAATGAAATTGGATGAGCTACCACTATATGATTTTGAAAAGCTTGAAACTGCTACAAACAGTTTTGACGTTGGTAATATGCTTGGAAAAGGAGGCTTTGGCCCTGTATACAAGGTGATTTTGTTTGAGGTTTTATATGCCATTTTTTCTAATAGATATCGTATATATAATATCAAATATTTTTTCACACTATCTAGGGATTATTGGAAGATGACCAAGAAATTGCCGTGAAAAGACTCTCAAAGGCATCAGGACAAGGAATAGAAGAATTCATGAACGAAGTAGTAGTGATTTCTAAACTTCAACATCGCAATCTTGTAAGACTTCTAGGTTGTTGTGTTGAAAGAGGAGAGCAAATGTTGGTTTATGAGTTCATGCCAAATAAAAGTTTGGATGCCTTTCTCTTTGGTTAGTTATTTTGCCTCTTTTCCATTCTAAGCTCTCATTCTTATAATTAACTTGCTGACATAAATTGTTTTTGATATCTTTAACCAGTGTCCTGGGGGTACCGGTTAGCATGACCCATACTTTATAAATCCAAAATTATATTGTATATCCAAATATCTTCTTAGTGTGTTTCATGCTGCTCAATGTTCTTAAAGCACCCAATTTGTCATCACATTAAGGTATTGTTTATGTTTTTTAAGATCCACTGCAAAAGAAAAAGTTAGATTGGAGAAAGCGGTCGAATATAGTTGAAGGAATAGCTCGAGGGATAATGTATCTTCATAGAGACTCGAGACTTAAGATTATACATAGAGATTTAAAAGCAAGCAACGTCTTACTTGATGATGACATGATTCCAAAAATATCAGACTTTGGTTTAACTAGAATTGTTAAAGGTGGAGAAGGTGATGAAGCTAACACAAAAAGGGTTGTTGGAACTTAGTAAGTACTCCTATCTCATTTGACGATATAATGTTAAAATTAATCTTACAAATTAGTGAGTTAGTTATTACATATGTTATTATAATATATATACTCTAAATGTAGTAGTTATATGCCGCTTGAATATGCAATGGGGGACTTTTCTCAGAGAAATCTGATGTATATAGCTTTGGTGTTTTATTGCTAGAGATTGTAAGCGGACGAAGAAATAACAACTTTTATCAAAATGAGGATTCTCTTAGCCTTGTTGGCTTTGTAAGTTTATGTAATCCATGTCTCTATTACTTTATTTGACAAAAAGTTTAGCAATACACATTCATCACTTCATTATTGTCTAAAATTTGTGTGGGTTCCACTATTTTATGTAAATTAGAGTTTCTATATCATGGGATCCATTTTCACAATTGAAGTACGTACACACATTTTAACCAATAATAAAAAGAGTGTTTGAGGCAAATTTAGAAAGAATTTCAATATTATTAGTAATAACTTTATCATTGTTGCAGTGAAGGTGGTGTGTATGAAAGAGAGAGATGGTGGTGAAAGATAGTGGCAAAAAATATAGTGTTGAGTGTGTATGATAAGATTATGTTCTTTATTTGATATGATGGCTAACCTTAACTTTCCCATGGTGGGAAACTTTTAGCCTTTCCCATGTTAAATGTCGCCTTCAACAAATGACATTGAATATACGGTCACCAGCATTCAATTGAAATGTAGTTAAATGTTAGCATTTGGATATGGTGTTGAAAACACTCACAAAATTGAAATTTTCATTGCACATTTGATGTAAAAACTTAACACACGCTTAATTAATCAAATAAATTTGATGTAAAAGCTTGACACACGCTTAATAATCAAATAAAAAACAATAAAATTATTAAAAATTAAACGAATTCAACACCATTTTTTTCAAAGGGAACTAAACACTTCGTCACACATAAAATTAGTTCGGTTTGAAGCGGATCAAGATTAAATTTAATTTGAATCCAAGAATAAGGTTATGTACTTGCATATGGCTCTTGTCGTTGACTATGAGTGCGTTTGTTTCAGCTTTAAAAAAAATTGATTTTGTTTTAAAAGAATTTAGAGATTTTTTTAAAAAAAATATGGAGTTATTTTTGTTTGCCTACTACCAATAAAAATCTATTTTTTTTTTAAAAGAATGAGTTTTAACTTGTTCATGTGTTGCTTAGATATGCATACAACTTTTTCATAATTTTTTGTTGCGAGACATGCAATAGAACCAAATTGATTCGTATGTTTCAATTATAAAAGCTAAGCGCAATCTTAGTAAAATTGCCATATAGATTATAGGGCAACGGGGTGTTGTGAGATTTATAAAAGTAGGGTTAGATGATGTTTACCTACTACCATTAGGACGAGATTTGGATTAGCTACTCTATTAAAAAAAAAACTTTGATTACAACCTTTTGTAATTTAAAGATTGTTTGGGTTTGGGCAGAAATGTATGTAGTGCGCTAGTTGGGTATTTTTAATGATGTGGCACATTGAGTTGGTTTTTCTTTTTTACTTTTTTTAATTAATTTTTTCCGCATGACATTTCTATTATTAAATGAATTAAAAAAATATGTAAAAGTATTTTATCTTTTTTTTAAAAAACAAAAATAAAATTCCCTTCATCCGTCATAAGGTGTCATACTCAAACATGTGTATCGCTATAAACCAGCTCTTCATCTAAACACTTCATCATCATATGGTTTCATGTTTTTTTTTTGAGTAAATATGGTTTCATGTTATTGTCGTGTTTATTTCCCCCACTTTGTACCTTTGGACGCCCTGTCCATGTTTACTATCTTTATTATATAATATATAATATATTTTGTCATTAAAAAGATAATTTTTCATCATCATCATCAATCCTTCTCAATTCTCTATTTTACTCCCACACTTCTCTTTAAACACCAACAACAATCATAACAATTACACAACTTTCAATCTCACTTTCATGTATTCAAAATCGATTTCAGATTCAAATCGATTCTAATTTCACTTGCATTACCACTCTAACCGTTTTGGATAATTTGTGTGGTGGCAATGGGCAATGACAACGGTTTAGAGGTAAAACGGAATAGAGAGAGCAAATGTTGAAGAAAAGGACAAAGAGATAAAGAAAAGTCAAACAATTTCCAACTCTCTAACTATTCATCAATAAAAAAAATTCATAAAAAACAACGCATAATTTTTTACTTCAAGATCTCATATCCTCTATTTGTCCATCGCGTGCGTGCTTCAAACTCTATTCATGCAATAACAACAAAACCCATAAAACTCCAATAACAACAAAATCCAGAAAAATCAACTAAAGTCTTTTTTTTGTGTTCTTCTTTAGTTCAAAATATATGGGTTTGTCTTCTGTGTTTGCATATTGGTCCGAAAAAGAAACAATCACAAATGAAAAAGAAAGGAGACAAAAGAACATGGAAGGTGAAAGAGAGGAGAAAACCATAGAAACTGTATTTACATCGTAACAAATCATGAGTTTATTTAAATAACAACTATTGATTTTTTTTTTTTTTTTGAAGAGGGTAAAATGAAATATATTACCATATAAAAGTGTTATTCCCAGCACAAGGGGTGCCAAGGAAAAACGACAAGGTCTCAACAATATTTACAAAGGGAACCAAAGACAATAAAGATGAACAAAGGAAAGAAACTATTAGCCTATGCTCAATATGGTGAACGGGTTAAGCCACCAGCCATGCAGCTGGAAGGGAAGGGAAGTGTGCTTCGCCTTCAACCACATATAGGAGATGGACTTAATCCGTTCAACCACCTGAAGAGGCGGGCTTTCTTTGCCTTGAAACAGTCTGTT
>Ga0315915_1004040_pt1 | contig 18552 bp, 7 predicted proteins | sample MpolbnodulesMG_FD_207738 | JGI IMG/M metagenome (GOLD analysis project Ga0315915, IMG submission 207738) | Medicago polymorpha root nodule microbial communities from Los Angeles, California, United States - branched nodules | ecosystem: Host-associated > Plants > Roots > Nodule | place: USA...
CAGTGATTGCAACATCTAAGATGATATTCTCATTGGAATGTTCCTAGTACTTCAATGTTCATAGTCGTAAATAAACATTGAATATCCTTTTTGATATTAACTTTGTAAATGCCTCTATTGCTTGATTGGTCTATGCAAATGTACTTTCCTGGACATTTATTTATGTCACATGTGACTTGCATGTTCTTGATAATGTTCTTGAGCTTCTTGGCTTGTATAAGAACAACCTTCTGAACTCTGCTTGAACATTCTGATCAACTCACTGAGCAACATTTTGAACTAACTTTATGACCTCAAAGTTAGTTCATAAAACCAAATGTCCTTTGATTTCTTGAATCTTGGTATAATTTAAACATTGTTCCTGTCTTAGTAAAACACTAAAGAGCACAAGTTAAATACCAAAAAATTAATCAAAGTTCATTAATTCCTTAATCATCAAGGTTTATTATCTTTAAAATTAATTAGGAATTTTGCCTCAACATATACGACCAACCATAACAAGCATCGATAGTTCCAAATGACTAAATAACAACTACAACTAAATAAATTTATAAGATCCTAAGTAGACACAAATTAGACGAGTTAGGTCATGCAATCACTCAATACATCGTTAAATTATGGGGATAATTCAAGGGTAATAACCAACATTTTTGTGGTTATCACTCATCATAAGAAATTAATTAATGGAAATTGACTCCTTTACAACTCCCTGGTCCTTCGTACCATGCGTCTCTTCTAGGGGTGAGCAAAGACTCGTCACCCGACCGTAAACTGATAAATCTGATGAAAACTGTGTAAATGGGTTTGTGTGGGTTTAGTCGGTCGGGCTCGGTTTTAAAAATTGCAACCCATCGAAGCCCATAACCGCCCGCACGTTAGCCTACTTGGCTGTCTTATTTTGACTTAGGTATAAATATCTTGTGATGTTCTCTCACCTGCTCTCTCACTCACCGCCGCTTCATGCCTTCACCTAAACTCACACACTTTATCAAACAACTCTCTTCTCTCTGATTCAATGCTTTCCATCCAAATCCAATCAGTTCAACTTTTATCTTTTTTCTCAGGTGCGATTGCATCTATCTGTTGCGAACCGAGCTCCATTCAACCACGTGTTGTGAACTAATCTCTCTCAAGTTGTAAAGATATGTTTCAAATGGCATGAACTATGTTTAAAACCCATCTTTGTTTTGATTGATCAGGATGTTGAAACAAACTTATTACTGGTCTGGGTTTTTATGCTACCTTAATTACTATTCTTTTGCTTTCTTTTCTTTATCCATATTTCTGTCTGTGGTTTCTATTCACAGATTGTTTATAGTGTTCTATGATTTGTTATTGGTTTAATCTTTGCGATGGATATTTTTTCCCTTGTTCTGGATTTTTTTTCTTTTCTTCTTTCACTACTTGCTTTATCTTGCACGTAACCGAACCAACCCACCTGACTAGATCGAGAACCGACTAGACCAAGAACCACCCAAACCGAACATGTCTGCAGGCGGAAATGGGTCTTGAAATGTGATGTTCGGTTTCATCTATCATGACAAATTCAAGCCTGAACTTGTCTGATGATCTACCCTAGTCTCTTCAACTTCCTCCATGTATGAATATCGTCCACTTGAAACATCCATAAACACCTTTGTCTCCCCATTATGGTCAGTACCGTTCACATTACATATAACATATGGAGAAGAGGGTGTATCACCAATCTACTGGCAGTCAAATTGATGTTGCTTTTCGGGTTGACCAATTTGTTTCATCCATATGTGCCATCATTTTGGTTAGGATTGAAAGATGTGTATAGCGTCACATCACCAGGATCTCCGTTATGCAATTGTCGTGTGATTTTTTTGTCTGTTAATATTTCATTTGGTAGTGGCTCATTACCATTATTATTACTTGCATATGTTTCTCATATAACCTTAATAATATTCTCTCCTTTGTTTGCTTCTTGGAGCCACCACTTGCTTTTCCCGAGCTATTCACATTCTTTCATTTATCTGACCTATGTAAATCTTCTTTATTAACAGACATGAATTTCATAATTAAAATCCCCCCACATCCGTATTTTTTTTTCTAGTTTTAACTACATTATTAGTCAAAACTCCTCCACGATTTGTGCAACATTTATGTCAGAAATATCATTACTCAATAAAGCAAATATCAAGCTCTAAAGTTTTGCTTTTTCGTTACCAATATTCCATGCCTTCACCTTGCTTCCATTGTTCCCTCAATCTTTTCTCTCCCTTATCCTCCTTGGCCTACACTAGTTTTAAACAGCTGTCCAAGGCCCATATGAAACACTTATATGTCTTTTTTTTTTCTTCTTCATTCTACGCGCTAAAGTTAGTGCCATCACCTCCTTCATTCTCGACACATTTCTCATTACACCCTTTCTTGTAATGACCAAATCTTCCACATGAAAGGCAAAACAAAGGAAATTTCTTACTCCACGCTTTTTTTTATAAGGACTCCACACAATGTTGGCAACCTTTGATTGTGAACAGAGCTAGAAGAGGTTTTTTCAAGTCAAATTCAACACACATCCTCACATATTTGGCTCGTTCATGCATAAGAAAACTCTTGTATACTTTAATGATTCTTTTGATTCTATCCCAATCAAACACACACCTTGGCAACCTAGTCTTCATTGCGAAGTATAGAAAATATCTTCTCAATGGTATCAGTAGAATTAAAATCAACACTCCATTCTCGCACGAGGAGATAATGATCGTAAATTAACCACAACCATCATCTAAGCATGATAGCGATCATCTTGGTGCATAAAGTATCATATAATAATCATTGCCAAGATCTATTATATTGATGACTCTTTTTCGAACCCACATCTGTTTCATCCTGTTTTTTTGCACCTTGAAACTAATTCTTCTACCCATCAATTTGACAATTAATCATTGTTTCAAAGGCCACAAAAGTCTCACTTATTTTCTTTTTGAAAAGATAAAATTATGACATTCTAATCTTCCCAACATCTTCTCCTCAACCCCTATCCCTTCAAACATTTCAAAATCTTCATCGATAAGAGTAAGATCTCTTGCGACTTCATAGTTCGAAACACCCACTCTCCTTGTAACGTCACCGCTTAAGAAGCTATCACGACAGCTTCTTGTATTAATCATGTCTTATTCCATGACATCATCACACACATTACCGATTGAAAACAAATATGATCTCCTCCTTTGTTTTTTTTTGGTACTTCGCTCATTCTTATCTTCCTACTCTATGAGATTTTTTTGGTTCCTTCAGAAAATTCGAACATAGCACTCATGACTTTTTTGGTTTTGAATTAAAAAAAGATATTTACGTGTCTTCAAATTTTCTTGTTTTCATTTTTTTTTGAGGTATAATTATATCATTATTTTAACACTAATCAAAATTTCTGAATCTACTAATTGAAATTTATGAATCCATCCATGATAATCCAAAAAGATACACATTGATATGATTTTGGAATAAACACTCTTAATTTATTTGTTCGTGTATCTTTGATAGTAATTATTTTGATTCAACACGATATGATATACTAAGAGTGAAATTAGACTCTAAATTAAAAAAAGAAGTGAAATTAGATTAGAACTTAACAAAAAAAAAGTAAGAAATAAATTGGACTAAGGTGGCTCCTTGCAAATTGAAACCTAAAAAAAGAAGTGAAATTAGACTAGAGCTTAACAAAAAAAAGCAAGAAATAAATTGGACCAAGGTGGCTCCTTGCAAATTGAAACCTTGTTTCAAAACCAAAAAGTGGCTCCTTTGCAATTTGAAAATTAAGACGCGTTGCAACTTAACATCATTGTTGGGTATCTACAACGATTAACGAGTAAGACCAAACATTGGACGGTGAATTTAATTTTAATTCTAGAAAAAAATGAAAATAGCCGGTTACTAAAAAAATAAATAAACTCATAAAAAAAAAAACTAAAAGTGGTCTAATATACACAAACTTAATAGCTTCAAAGATAATATGCAAGGGTTAAAGTTTGAAATCCGAACTTTCTATCTCTATATTTAAACGTGTCGTCTCAGTTATTAAATTATTTAACAAATATTAAACTATTTGATAAAAAAACTAAAAATAAAAACTCAATTTAGTCCTTCACAATAAATCTAAATTAGTCCCTTGACAAATTAATCACTCTAACATAGTGAATGAGAGAAAATTTTCTCCTCCATATAAAACATGTTACTAATGTGATTTTTTTTTTGAAAGATTAAATTGACACAAGAGAAAATTGTGAGAGACTAAATTGAATGTTTATTAAAATTACAATTTACCATCAACAAATAAATTAAACTCAAAACATAATTAAACTAAGAATGAACAATTATCAATTATTAATTAATCATCAATTAAACTCATAAACTAAGCTGAAGAAACAAAATTAGATTCATCCAAAATAAAAATGACAAGACACAGCACTGAACTGAGATAAACGTTTCAAAAACGCTGAAAGCTCTCATAGAGATAGAAAGAGAGAGAGAACGAAGAAGCATAGAAATAGAGAGAGAAAGAGAGGTTACTTTTTTGAATTTTCCAAATCATCACAATATTCAAATCACTAGTTAGAACAAAACTCTTCCCAAGTCCACCATTTCTTAAATTTTTTAGAGCGAGAAACAAAACTAGAGAGAGAAACTCAGAGATCTGGTTTCTGTTTCAGATCGTACCTTTTCTGGTTTAGGGTTTCCGTTTCGATCGATCCCTATTTCAACGCTTTCTCTCTCTATAACCGTTTTTTGATCCATCGATTTTCTGATCTTCCATGGCGGCGATCGAAGAGTTATCGGAGCTTGCTGATTCCATGCGTCAAGCTTCGGCGCTTCTCGCCGATGAAGATATCGACGAAACTTCGAATTCTTCTAGAAGACCTTCCACTTTTCTCAACGTCGTCGCTCTCGGCAACGTCGTAAGCTTCCATAATCGATTTTGTTCAATTTTGCGGTTTTGATTTGAATATCGATTTTGATTTTGATTTGGATTTGGATTTGGATTTGGATTTGGTAGGGTTCTGGTAAATCAGCGGTGTTGAACAGTTTAATTGGACATCCAGTTTTGGTAAGTTAGGATTTGAAATTCTACGATCTCAATTTTGAAATTGAAGTGAAATTGAATGTGGAAGTGTGAAAAGTGACAGTGAAATTTTGATTTCTACAGCCTACTGGTGAAAATGGAGCTACGAGAGCTCCGATTGTGATTGATCTGCAACGAGACACATCGTTGAGTAGCAAATCGATTATATTGCAGATTGATAATAAAAATCAGCAAGTTTCAGCAAGTTAGTTAATCTGATCTGTGCATTTTTGTGGTTTTTTTGTTATGGATTCGGTTAATAGTGTATGTATTTATGTGATTTGTTTTGTTTTTGTGCAGGTGCTTTAAGACATTCGCTGCAGGATAGGTTGAGCAAGGCTTCCTCGGCCAAAGCTCGAGATCAGATAAATTTGAAGTTACGCACAAGTACAGGTCTGTATATGAATGAGTGATAATTGATCTCCGAAGCACCTAACATCTATGATTGAAGGCGTGTCTTACACGGCACCTACACATGTGATTACATTCAATTTTGTCATTTTTTTTAATTACTACCGGTGTCATTGTCTTGTCTGTTGTCGGTCCTTCATAGTAATTGATTTCGTTACTATATTGTCTTTGATTTATACTATTAGTCAATTAGTTTAGATCTAATAAAACAAAACAGATTCAGGAAAGTAATTAATTTTTGGATCGCCATTTTTTTGTTGCTTTTCTTGAAAATATAGTAGTCATCCAATAAAATTGGAGTGCTTCTAAAAAATAGTTAGTCTTGAAATTTTTGTAGCTCTCAAAAAACCATTTTGTATGTGCTGTGTGTGTGTGTAACTTGTATATTATGAGGCTACATCATTTATGATAGTTCCCTGTATTTGAACTCTGTAAGAGTGAAATATATATTTTTCTTCGATATAGATGTTGAATCATTTCATTGGATAGACAGATCTAGTAATGTTTGTGGATTGCGGTACTAGATTTTTTTTTTTCTTCTGCTAACATTATTTTTTACATCTTGTCCTCCCAGCACCACCTCTCATGTTGGTTGATTTACCTGGGTTGGATCAGCGCATCATGGACGAATCAATAGTAAGTGCTGTCCTTCATTTACTTATCCTATATTTTATTTCCTAATTTTTTGATGTTATATTTCATTTTGCCTTTGCATAGGTTAGTGAATATGCGGAGCATAATGATGCCATTTTGGTAGTTATTGTACCAGCAGCTCAAGCACCTGAAATTGCTTCCTCTCGGGCCCTTAGATTGGCAAAGGAATACGACGGAGAAGGTAATTCACATTTTTCTTGTTATTAATGCTTTTATGTATAACATGTGAGCATTTTATCTGGAGGATTTGCTTGGTTCTTTTCTCCCTTAGTTGTTATTGTGAATTAATTAACTAAAAAGGTAAAAACAAATTTGTATAGGTACAAGAATTGTTGGTGTTATTAGTAAAATTGATCAAGCTGCATCAGACCAAAAAGCAATAGCTGCAGTTCAAGCACTTCTACTGAATAAGGGTCCTACAAAAGCACAAGATATCCCCTGGGTTGCATTAATCGGTCAATCAGTTTCAATAGCTACGGCACAGTCTGGATCTTCTGGTTCTGAAAATTCTTTAGAAACTGCATGGAGAGCTGAGAGTGAAAGCCTCAAGTCCATACTGACAGGAGCCCCTCCAAGTAAGCTTGGAAGGATAGCTTTGGTAGATGCTCTGGCACAGCAGATTCAAAATCGCATGAAGCTGCGGGTGCCTAACCTTCTTTCTGGGTAATTTTCATGCTGCGCAATATAACTTTTCGATTTCCAGTATTATTATTTTACTTGGTTCTTGTTTATTGTGGATACCCAAGAACTTGGCAATAAATCAACGGTTCTTTTTCTTGAATTTTATTTTAAGTTTAACATTTTGGTTTTACTGTTGAAGATTTGTGACATAAACAATTGTTTACTGCTGACGATCTGGTTGCTTTAAAAAGAAAAAATGATTTGTTTGTTTTATTCTTGTTTTAGCAGCCTCTTAGTTAATGTGCTTTTTTTTATACATCGCTCATTTGATCATCTGGTGTGCATTTCATCATTTTTTATTTTTTTTTACCTCAGATATTTTTTGTTATTTTTTAGAAGATTTGATCATAACTGTTGTAACTCAGAAGTCCATAGGGAATTCAAGCAAGTATTGATAATGCCAAAATAAAGTATAAAGTAGTCATGTACATTCACAAACAATACTTTAGTGATTGTTTTATAGAAAGTGGATTTTATGAATCTTTACTGATATATTGTTCAGGCTACAAGGGAAGTCTCAAGTAGTTCAGGATGAATTGGCAAGGCTTGGTGAGTCATTGGTCACCACTTCAGAGGGTACACGTGCTATAGCCTTGGAACTTTGCCGTGAGTTTGAAGATAAGTTCCTACAGCACCTTACCTCAGGCGAGGTATGTTGTCTCAATCTTATACTTTAATTGAATTTGAATTAATTTTGATATCATTTATTTGTCGGAGTGCCATTTCTTATTTCCTTAGTATTGTGTCATTATAATAGCTTCTTTTTTTTTGATATATATCCTCGCATTTGTAGGGTTGCTATTCATTAAAAAAACATTTTTGAATTTAATTTTGAGAAGTTAAAGTATTAGAGGCTTTGGTAATGAGAAGGAGCTTATTTGAATTTGAATAGCTTACATTTAAAATATTCATAATTCTTGTTCCGATGCTCTGGTTAAATGTAGCATAAAAAGGCAAAAAAACTTTTCAATCACTGCAACCACCCAACTTAAAGTCAAATTCCATATTTCATGTACAACTCAAGTTAGATTTTAACAGTTTAAGCTAAAGTATTTCAAGTACAGCGTAACAATTCCATATAGTCAAATACAAAGTGCCAAGAAGGACAACATTAAATCAAACTTAAAACTGAAATTTTATGAGGATAAGTCCCATAACATCCAAAGCTAGTCATAATTAGTTGCATACATCATACCTATCATAACTCATAAGGTGCGGCTGCCCCACTACCTCAGGCCCACTATAACCTTGCACTGAAGCCATTTTTCAATGTCAGAACAATGACAGCACATAGATGTGAACTGCCAACCGATGCGCTGACAGGAGAGAGGGTCAACAGTGATGGAACTTCTGAAATGGGAGGTAGAGGGTTCAGAGACAGTCGTTTCAGACGGCTTTCTTGTTTAGGGCACAAAAATCAACCAATAATGTGGGTTAGTGGACCTGGGTCATGAAATCTGACCCTGAAATTAGCTTCTTCAAGACCACTCGAGGTCGCATGAATTTTTTTATCTTACTTTGCGACCACACTACATACCCACCAGATTTTTATACATGCCATCTGACTCACTCAAGGGTAGCAAGATTGTAATATTGTGAACTAGTACAAACACAGCTCTTAACAAATAACAAATACTAAACATAGAAAATAATCCAATGAACTAGTATAAACCCAGTCCTTTAAACAATTACTAAAAAAGATAATTCAAAATATAGCTCATAGATGAACAATGGAGTAATCTATGAGGAAAAGTCTTATTTATGAATAATTGATTTACTGACTTCTGAAATTTCAGCATTTAGTGGTGAATTGGTTTTCACATTATGCTAAAGATTAGTTGATTTTATGTTTATTGCTCGAGCCTCTTTTTTCCTCCCCTGAATTACTATAATTTTAAATGGCAGGGAACTGGTTGGAAAATTGTTGCCTGCTTTGAGGGGAGATTTCCTGATAGAATGAAGCAATTACCGTTAGATAGGCATTTTGATATCAACAATGTAAAGAGGGTAAGTTTTGATCCTACTGATTTGTGGATAGCATTGTACACTGGCTTGTTGGATTTTTTGTGGTTTTGTTACACTTGGTGACCGTTTTGTCTATTAACAGATTGTGTTAGAAGCCGATGGTTATCAGCCATATCTCATTTCACCTGAAAAGGGATTAAGATCACTAATCAAAGGAGTTCTAGAGCTTGCAAAAGAGCCATCACGCCTTTGTGTTGATGAGGTATTTTTGTTTTGTGTATAGAATGAGTTCGAATTATATTTAACTTTCTTCACTCAGGTTTCAATTGTTTTTAGCTTCTTTCTGATGCCTTCGTAGTCTTCACATTACTGTATCTGGATCTAATATCCATGTTCTTTGTCCTGATTCCTGATCCTTCCCTTTGGGTGTATTCATTCTACCTATTTAAAATATTGTATAAATGTTAGTCTCACACATGTTGGAAGATAGGATGGGAAAATTGAAAATATTCACTCAAAATGGACTGTGATATAGCAGAATACAACAATAACGGGCTTGGAGAGCTATGTAAGAATTGACAATTGGTTTGGGTGGTTTGGGATTGAGTAGAAAAGCTGTTTCTTTCTCAGAGTTGGCTTTATCTTTCAATGTGCTGTCCTTGATCACCCTCTTCCAATCAGCACAGCTCCATCCCGTTGCCTTTTTCCCCATTTAGCAGTTTAGTCCATTGACGGTGGGTATTTCCACAGCTTGTAAGAAGTTGTGTCTTCTAGTTACCTAGTTTTCCATTTCGGTTTGTGTAATATCAGTCAACATTTTTGTTTTAGAGAAATCGTGGACTTGGGTACTTCACGTAGGATCTCGAGTTACTTTGAGATTCTTCTGAAAGCATCATATATGTGAATAAATGATTCTAATTCAGTCGATCACATTGTAAAGTAAGTTGATAGGCTCTCATTACTGAAGTATATCAACAGTTAAGAGGGGTTATATGCAAAAGGATATACAGACCGAGGTGGGGAAGACAAAATAGGAGATAATGGGATTGCTCATTTAGTTAAATCCGGATCATGACTGAAGTACGGTAATGAATAGTGGGGAGGTTGGAATTTGATTGGGGAGACATGAGAATATAAGAGGGAAGGATAATAGTGATTGACAGGTATTAATTGGGAGAAAAAGGGGTATGGGGGTAATGGATTTGTCCAACTTCCGATCTCTATACTTAACTTCTATTTTCTGCTAGTTAAAAGGACTTTTGTGCATGCTAAGTAGGACATAAAGTAGAACGAGATTATCTTGAAATGTCTTACATTTTACTTATATTATGCAGTTAATGTTAAGTAGGTCTTCCGACCTCTACACTTAACTTTCTAATCAAATGTCTTACAGTTTACTTGTAGCATGCAGTTAATGTTGTAAATCGATCATTTTATGCAATTTTCCTTGTTTGTTCGATCTATTTCTCTTGTTGTGGATGAAGATTCTTATTTCCTTATGCAATAGGTACATCGGGTCCTGATGGATATTGTATCAGCGGCTGCCAATGCTACACCTGGTTTAGGAAGATACCCACCTTTCAAGAGAGAGGTATGGTACTATGTTGCTGATTTCCAGTTTCTACTGGCTAGCTAAATCAGTATGCAATGTTAGTCTATGCTTTAATTGCTTATGTTTCTTTAGTTTTTTTTTCTTCTGAAGTATATTACTGGGTGGAAAGTTAACTTTGTCTCTCTTTCAATTAACACTGTTTACAATGTTTCAAGATTGTGGCCCTTGCTACTACTGCACTAGAAGGGTTTAAGAATGAATCAAAGAAAATGGTGGTTGCACTAGTTGATATGGAGCGTTCTTTTGTGCCACCCCAACACTTCATTCGCTTGGTACAAAGGAGGTAATTTGGACTTGTTAGTTTTCTGGTGTGAATATTCATTTGTCACAAAAAATCAGTTCCTATCAAAGAGACATATAAGCAGAGAACAAATCATCTTGACCAAATAGGAGAGAATCCATTCCCTTTTCTGTGCAGTGCAGTTTGTTTTAGATTTTCATTGACCATCACTTTTAGATGCAATGTTTTTTTTTTTTTGAAAATTTGTTTAAAAATCATTTTTTCATATTTTATAACATGAATATTCCCTTTATTTCTGTTAGGGTAGGGCTCCATTACTGAATCAAAGCAATAAGCCAAAAGGGCACCTAAATAATAGAATGCAATATTGCTTTAATCAGAAGAGACCACTACAAGGGTCCAGAGCCATGACTCCTCAGGTGAAGAGTCCTCTGTGACGCAATCCAAAATAAGTTCACCCCAGCTAACAAAATGTTAATGGCATACCAACCCCCATGACCACTTCCCTCATAACAAAATGTTAGCAACATAATAATTCGCTACAGTCCCTAGGGAATTGCCAACTGGTTTAAGAGTACCAATCCACGATACTTTGACAAACCGGTTCATGCAAAATCGTTGGCTATTCATGGCAAAACATGTACCAGACAGAAAAAACCATATCAAGCTAAGTAAGTTGAGCTAAAAGTCAGCTCAGAAGTTAATAACTGCAGTGGGTATTGGGAAGTGCTGAACACTTCTTAAAAGCATACATCACTTCTTAAAGCGTACAATCACTGGTCCCCACAAGTACATTAAAGTTTGTTGCACACTCAATCCTTGAATCTACACTTCATGTTTATAGTCAACTGGCCTCTTCATTTTTTGATGCATTACTATATAATAACCAAGCTATATTTGGAGCTGAGCTTTTCTGATAAATTTGCCAATTTGAAGATTGTTTTGCAAAATTAAAACTCCCTTGCAGAAAATCTTTTACTAATTTCTAAGATATAGTATTATGTGTTGCTTGGTTGTGTGTAGTTAAAAGGACCAGATTAGCACACTTTTACTAATTAGCCATCAATTTTTGAGTCCATGCTTATACAAACAACTTTCTAGGTGTCACCCAGTTGTATATTTGTGAGGCTGTAATTTGATCTGATGACAATATTATTTACTTTAGGATGGAAAGGCAACGCCGGGAAGATGAGTTGAAGGGTCGATCTACGAAAAAAGGACATGATGCAGAGCAATCTATACTTAACCGGGTAGGTGTTGTCTTCCTGTAACAGAACAATTCAGTCGATGAAATATATTATGTTTGTTTGTATAATGTCTACTATTTGTTTAATTTTTTTCGCTTGTATCTTCTTTTTAGTTATTTGTTAACTGATTTTAGGCCACAAGTCCCCAAACTGGTGGAAGCATGAAATCACTAAAGGATGATAAGGATAAGGATAAGGAAAAGGACAAGTCAGGTCAGGCAGAGAAAGAAGGGCAAGAAGGCTCTGGTTTAAAGTCTGCTGGTCCTGAAGGAGAAATTACAGCAGGTTTGTCCTGTGCAGTATGCTAGCACAACTTATTAGTCGATGTTTCATGCATTCTAATTTAGTGCTCTATATAGTTGTTTTTTGTGATGGAAATCTTTCTAAAATTTTATATAATGACATGCTAGAATTGATTTATGAAGGATGTAATAGCGTCTTTTGATCCATGTAGCATAACCTATCTGGCGGGGAAGGCTTTAGTTATTGTTGTCTCCCTGAAATATAAGGAAAATAATTGTCTCATTTGTGAATGTGAATAGCTTTTTAGTTTGGGTAGTAGTTTTGTGGAAGTGATGAATTTTATTTCGTTATCTATGTGACTATTTCATGTTTTGGTTCAAAAGATATTTTATGGTTTCACTGATATGCTACATTTTAGAATTTAGAATGGCGTAACTTGATTGAAGATATAACTTTTCAATAGAAATCTTGTTTTCTCAATCATGCATCTGAATGGTTAAGTTATTGTTCAGATTAACTTATTTTACTTTCTGAAAAGTTTATACTTAAATGCTTTCTTTGCATTAAAAAATTAAATCTAAAAATGCAATAATTCACGATGTACAAACCTTTTGATTGCAATTCTTCAACTTGTGATAAGTGCATTATAAAATACTGTATTAAATTAAACAAGATTTACTTGAGAGAAAAACTCAGCAAGAGTGATCACACACACATGTAGAATGTACTTTCTACACTCTTTCTCAAGATGGAGCATAGAAATCATTTCACCAAGTTTGTTACAAATGAATTCATTTTAAGGGGCAATTATATATTTTAACGATATATACAAACTGGTCTTTGGAATTGAGAAATTCAGTAGAAATATCCAAGAGAACTTTTCTACATAATGTGGCAGTCAGTTTTATTTGCCCAGTCTGCTCTCGAAGTAACCTTTTTAACTGTATGAGTTCACAAATTGATCAGGCATCAGCATATGTTTTGAGCATTTTTGAATGGTTCAGAGTTGTTCCAATTAATATCGTTGTTTCCTTGTTTGATTTTTTCCCCCCTCCCTTTCTGCGTTTGTTACTGTTATGAAGTTCGTTGAAAACCCTATTCGTAGGGGATTCCCAGGCAGTCTGCTGTAGGGATTTTAGTGTTTTATTTGAATAGCGGGACACATTCTTTGTAGGATCTTAGCTCTGGGGGTTGATGTTTATGGGTTTGCTGAACCAATATTGCAAACCTTTTAGTTGTCGCTTGCCTTGTATTTGACAGCATTTCCTAGTTTCCATTGCAGTATTGTAATAATGTTTGGAAGTTAGAATTAGCCAGAGTATATATCTCAATTATTAATGATGTAAATATGTTCCTTACTACTTGCAGGATTTTTGTTGAAGAAAAGTGCAAAAACTAATGGTTGGAGCCGGCGATGGTTTGTGCTTAATGGAAAGACAGGAAAGGTTGGTAACTATCGGGGTTTAATAAGGATACAGATCTGTGTATAAGATGAGATTAATGCGAAGAACTAACTCCTATCTATATGGATTGACATCGTAGGATAATCCGAATATACCCCAAATATACTTCATAGATTTGACAAGTAATATGGTTTTGCTTGTTAATGCTTGCCAATTGAGAATAATAATAGAACTCTCAAATATTTACAACCTAATTTTTTCTTTCAAAAGCACATCAAATTTGTAGATATTTGGAAAATATGGGTAATTGTAATTGCTGTTCTTTCCAATTGTTGAACATATTTTTAAACCTATGTTGCATCTTTGTTATGTGGATATGCTTTTAATATGATTTGCTATATTTAGTATTGACTTTGACCTTTCACTTCACAGCTTGGGTATACGAAAAAACAAGAGGACAGGCATTTTCGTGGTGTTATTACATTGGAGGTATGGAGGGATTCTCATTACTCGTGTATGCTCGTTTATGAAAATATTTTGCTGTGGCTGTTGAACTTTTAATCTCATATCTCGTGTGATCAGCATTACCGAGTTAAGGATCTGGTTTGTGTGAGAGTTGAGGTCATTGTATTATTTAGATACAGAGCAATCTATAATTCTGTTTTGAAGATAAAATGTAAAGTTAACTTCTTTTCTTTAAGAAAATGCTTATATAATCTAATTGTTAAATCACTTCGGTGTTCTATTTGAATTTGGATGTTTTACACTGCAAATTTGTTATTGTTCCTTCACATTTCTCATTGTTACTGGTGTACGAACTCAACTTTAAAGCTTATATTATATTTTGTTTTCTTTTTGCTAATTAAACATTCATTTGTAGGTCATTGATGTTTCACATTTTTGCAATGTGTACTGGCTTAGGTTTTTATAATGTCAATGATTTAGAAATATATATGATTACCCACCGCAGTCTTTGATATACATACAATTTAAATTATTATGCAGGAATGTAACATTGAAGAGGTTCCAGATGAAAGTGATCCTCCACCAAAAAGCTCTAAGGACAAGAAGTCTAATGGACCGGACTCTAGCAAAGTCAGCCTTGTATTTAAAATTACTAGTAGAGTCCCGTATAAAACTGTTTTGAAAGGTAAGTTCTTCTTTTGGAAGCTATGAATAGTAAACCATTTTTTACTTCTTAGAAATTCCTGAAAACGTTTTATTTACAATATCTTTCTCTCTTGCAGCACACAGTGCTGTTGTTTTGAAGGCCGAGAGTGCAACTGATAAGACTGAATGGATTAATAAGATAAGTAATGTTATACAAGCAAAGGGAGGACAAATAAGGCTTTCATCTGAGGGTGGCTCAGCGATGAGGCATAGCCTCTCTGATGGTTCCTTGGTGAGTTGCTGGCTTAAAACCATTGGTCATGCATATTATTATTATTATTATTATTATTAATTTTTTTTTTTTTTAATGGTGGGTGTTGTTAGGCTTATATAAGTATAAATTAAAGTTATTTCTCCGAACGAACCTCAATTAATACAAACCACAATAAATTAATCAGTGATAGAGATTAACTTCATGGGAAACACTTTAATGTATTCTTTTATGTCACACTTTCCGTAAATGTGGAATTTATTATTTTTATGCATATAAATGTCAAAGATGTTGTCATATATTGATGGCGATTGCTCTAACTCATTTGTTGGCAGAAGTTCTGTCTAATTTTTAAGGTCCATTCCTGAAGTTTCTTATGTGAATGTATGGAATACAGTATGGGAATTGCGAAAAAAGAGATAATTAATATAAAATAAATAATTGATAACCGGTAATTTTGAATTTGTGGTTATCCACTGGCAGTATTTAATTTTCTTGTCGTATCTCAGGATACAATGGCTCGAAGACCTGCTGATCCCGAGGAAGAACTCCGATGGATGTCCCAGGAAGTCCGTGGCTATGTTGAAGCAGTTTTAAACAGTTTAGCTGCTAATGTACCCAAGGTAAGCTTCAGTTTTTAACATATTCGATGTTATATAGATTATTTTTTGTTTTGACAATGTTAATTTTTAATGCAATTACTGGTCGTATGGTTGGCAGGCAGTTGTCCTTTGCCAAGTTGAAAAAGCTAAGGAAGACATGCTGAATCAATTATATAGCTCTGTCAGGTTCAGAAATCTGTTTACACATTTGCATTTGTTTTCGTTCTCTGTACATTAGATTTTTTTCCTTGCAATTAGTCAGTTCCTGAATTTTTCAGATGAATGTGGATTGTTTATTAAAAAGATTCTGAAAATGTTTGATTTCTGTCTTGTTTGATTAACCTCTTTTGGGGAAATAATCTACATATAAATTGTTGTTACCTCTCAATTTCAATTTTTAATCTTGACTATATAAGTATTGACTGTTAAGTTATGTTGTATGGTCGACATTTACCCTTCCATCATAGCACACATTCATAGGACATACCCGTTCTATAAAGAATTTTTCTGTTTTCTACAAGTTGAATTTGCACCAATATGTGAGACGAGAAATTGCTTCGGTTTATGTTTTGAACATTTTTATATCTTCCATTATTAGTGGTCAAAGCACGGCTAAGATTGAGGAGCTGCTTCTAGAAGATCAAAATGTAAAGCGCAGGAGAGAGCGTTATCAGAAACAATCCTCGCTTCTATCCAAACTGACACGCCAGCTGAGTATACATGACAACCGTGCAGCTGCTGCCTCTAATTGGTCAAATGGGAGTGCAGGTGTGTGTAAACTACTTTTTGTACTCATTTACAGATTCACTGGATGATTCAATTATCAGCACTCTTTTAATGTATGAGGGTATTTCCTTTTTAGGTCCCCAAAATTATCTTTCTTGATTAATGACAGTAATCAGAATCATGATACTGTTTTCTCATTGTATTCTGACATTTTTCTGGAGAGCAATTTTACCCAAAACTAATATTTTCTATTTTGATTAGCTTAGCAAACACCAATTGCACTTTGTAACCATTCTATTATCTTAATTAGCTGGCAATGAATCTGAATTCATCTTGGGTAGTATTTTCTTAAATTTATTCTGCAATGATTTATGCTTCTCCGATTAGTATTAGTTTTCCGTTTTGTTTTCTGTTTTTTCTTCTTCTTGTATTTTGTGTACTTAGATTACATGCTTGTTTTGCAGAGAGTAGCCCAAGAAGCAGCGGACCAGGTGATGACTGGAGAACTGCCTTTGATGCAGCTAGCAATGGCTCTGTTAGCCGTAGTGGTTCAAGATCGGGATCAAATGGTCATAGTCGACATAATAGTGATCCTGCACAAAATGGTGACTTGAACTCTGGCCCAAACTCTGGCAGCCGCCGTACTCCTAACCGATTACCACCTGCTCCACCAGGTTCTTCGGGTTACAAATATTAACAAATGGCCGACATTTCATGTTTTGTTACATTTTTGGAGCCTGCGATTGCTCCTGCCCCATTTCATACCTTTGAGGATAAGGTCTCGTCGCAATTCTTTGTTCCTGCCAGGATATTTAGGTGATGAAAAAGGTTTGTGTATATAGAAGAAGACTAGTTTGTTAGTATATATATGTTTTCTGGGCTTGTCCCATTTTCCGGAAGTATGGTATCAAGTTCGACTTGAAAAGATTGATCATGTTTTTCTATTCAATATTCTTTTTACTTTCATACCTTTTAATGTTTCTTTTGGGATTTTGTACTCAATTTTTGATGCTGCTGATGTAATTGCTTTATAATGATTGGATGGCACACCATTTCTGATGGGTTTATAAGACTAACAATTGAAGTATTTTAATAATGAGTATGTGTTATATCTGTTGCCTCCTTTCTGTAGAATATTTTTTTAATGCTGAGTATTATTTTTCAACTTCCGATTATGCCATCCTGTGTGTTTTTGGATGAAACGTATGTATTTTTCTTTACAAGGATTAATTCGTAAAGCATTTTTGACGAGTTTTCAAGACCAACAATTTGAATATTTGTTAATGGAGAAATTTTTCTCTCCATTGAGTGCTTTCTGTTGAGTACTTAAACTTCATTACTGTTCCGACTGATTTATTTTTGTCAAAAACGTTTTTTTTTTCTTCTAGTGATTTGATGTTAAAGTTGAAATTATTAAAATTTTACTATGTTAAACTTATATTACACGTAACGGTCGTACTAACAATTGCCAGTGATTAATGGTTTTAATATTTGTAAATCTACAAGTTAAATTAAATGTTACGAGTTGATAATTTTGATGTTACGAACAATTCAAGTGACGAAATTAAAGTGATTTGAATGTCTGAAAATCCTCCCAAGTGACAAATTAAAGTGAATCTGTAATAAGTCGAAAATGATTGTCAATCTAAATGTAACAAACACTGCAACAAGATGAGAAAATGAAACTATGCCACACCAAAATGGTGAATAAAACAACTCACTTGGACGAAGAAATCAGGAGAAAAATCACTTCTATGCACTTAGATGAAAGAAGAGAAAAACAATGCAAGTAGTTGATTTTGTGATAAATATATCCAAATTCATCCGCCCCGATGGAAGAAAAAGAATTCTCTGATAAGAAAAAACTACTGACTCTTGTACAATGTATAAATATGATATTGGAGGAGACAGTTTCAACTAAAGCTTAATTGCGAGTCTTTTGATAAGCCCCACATCGATCATCTGAGGTCAATGAGATAAATATGTGAAAGGTTTAAATCTAGTGTTATAAACGACTAGTGTGTTTGTTTTTAGCGAATTTGGATTTGTATTGTATCGATGTACTCTATCAATTTGAATGAATGAATATCATTTATTTTTTTCGATAATTGTAATCCATCTTTTCGATTGCGAGCTTGTTTGTACTTGTATAGTATTTTCGATTGCATATGTCCACTAGTATCTCTTCTAGTTGCTTATACGCTTGTGCAGTCGTAAGTTGTCCAATCTCTTGTGTTAATTATGGTATTTGAGTTTCTGACGATTTGCAATAATTGGAGATAATATCAAATTTCAAGAAT
>Ga0315915_1004042_pt1 | contig 18540 bp, 12 predicted proteins | sample MpolbnodulesMG_FD_207738 | JGI IMG/M metagenome (GOLD analysis project Ga0315915, IMG submission 207738) | Medicago polymorpha root nodule microbial communities from Los Angeles, California, United States - branched nodules | ecosystem: Host-associated > Plants > Roots > Nodule | place: USA...
ATTGCTCAAGCACACAAGCAAGAGACTTCTAATCAAACAGAATTACAAAGAAGTTTGTTTGAGTTTGAACACTTGATATACAATCAGTGGTGTTCACAATACAAATCAGATATAGACTCTTAAGACTCTTAAGACTTTAGAATTTCTAAAATATGAACTTTGATAAGAAATTTTAAGTGACTTTAGATGTAGAACAATAACAGAGTTTGGGACTTTGAATTGTTGTATCAGTCTTGCTTTTTGTGTGTGTTTGTATATCCAAGTAGCAGGTCTTCACTGCTTTATATAGAGGTGTGAGAGATACGTTGGAAAGTTGCCAACACAAAAAAGAGTCGTTTGAAGCTTGTTGAAAATCACCAATGATCTTTTGCCTGATATGGTTATTGTCCTATGTAGGATCAATTTCAAATGCATTCCTACTTTGAAGGAACATTACTGCAGGCATAGCTGTTATTCTTGTCTTATTGTAGAGACACGAACAGAGTAGTGGAGGAAGTGGTTGTACAGTTCGTACAATTGTCCTTTGTCAACGCTCTTGATAGAACAAGCATCAATGCTTTCAAATTCTTTCACAAAGGTCGTTGTTACACTCTTTCAGTCTAATGCAATGTTGGACGAGATTAAATCCATTACCCAACCTTTGAAGCTTTAAGTCTTTCATCTCGTGGTGAACTTCAGCTTCTGGTGATCTTACTTCTGTTGAGATGCTTCTGACGAACTTGCTTCTGATGACGTCATCACTTCAGGAGCACTTATACTTCAGATGCACTTTTTCTTCATATGCTTCAAGCTTCCTTTTTGTTGATTCCTTTGCTCTTTTTTGTTCTTCCAGAACCTTATAAAGATATCAAATTTTTGTCTATGGTCATGTACACTTGAAGAAATATTAGCATATTCAATTGACAATTTTTAATACCTTGTTATCATCAAAACTCTAAGGGTAATGTTTGTTAAACACATTTTGTTCCAACAATCTCCCCCTTTTTGATGATGACAAACATTAGTATTTAAAATGTTCAATTGCTGTTAATCTAATTAACAAGTTGACTATATGGGTTTGAGGTTTGTAAGCTCCCCCTGAGTCTAATAGTACTTTAAGGTGAGGTTTGTAAGCTCCCCCTGAGTTATATCCATGTTAATTAAATTCATCATTAAAAACAAAATAACACTCTGAATAATCTCACATTAATAGGAAGAAAATAAAATACTCTTGGGTCTCTATCATTCATTTTCAAGAGAAGGGCTAATTAATATCACGGAAAAATGGGTTGAAATGGTTATTAAGAGAGAGAAAAAAATATGCATTAAATGACCCTTAAGCTGTGCAACATTGCACAGGTTAGAAAAACCCTTTAGAAAATAAATAATTAAAATTACATTTGAAACTACAAAAGACAAACTTTTTAGAACAAACTAATTGGGAAAATTTTAGTTCCTAATGTAAGGAGGAAAGAAAATTAAATTTTCCCTTAAAGCAATTACAACCACTTTTTATTATAGTAGTAGATTTAAAATCTAGGTTATACTAGGGGTGGACATTCGGTCGGTTTCGGTCGGAATCGGCCGAAAAACCAAAATCCGATGTAACCCACAGTTGGAGCACTATCATCCATTTTCGACCACTAGAGCTCACGGTTTGAGCGGTTATTGGGTTGAACGGTTCTCGGGTTCGACGGGTGGTTTGACTCGGTTTGTCGTAGGGGTGGACAAAAACCCGACATCCGACCCAAACTGAGTTTAACCGAAGGAAAAAAACCGAAACGGACGGTTTTGAGCGGATTTATCGGGTCTGTGGGTTAACTTGACGGTCTTCGGTGGATTTGGAAGGTCGAAATCGGATATGATAATTGAATCCATTACAAAACTGAAACCGAACGACAAAGACAACTATCATATATATAATAGGGTTAATTAAGTTTTTAGTCCTTATAAATATTCACAGTTTTCTTTTTAGTCCTTACAAAATAAAATCACACTTTTTAGTCCTTGTGACATTTTTCTTAAGCATTTTAGGGATCAAAACTGTTGATGGAAATTTTTTACAATGACTAAAAGTGCTGATGGAAAAATTTATAGGGACTAAAAATGCTGATGGAAAATTTTATAGGGACTAAAAAGTGTGATTTTATTTTTTAGGGACTAAAAACAAAACTGTAAATATTTATAGGGACTAAAAACTTAACTAACCCTGTATAATACGATTTTAATTACCATCTCTCTTCAATGATGTCAGTGTAGACTAGAACACACATAAAAGAAAGTGGCAAAGTCAGTTTTTTACCTGCTGTTTATGACCACTTTTCCACTCCACCTATCACTTATCCCAAATTTTTAACAAGTTCCCAATGTTATTTATACTAGCACATAAATTAATTAAGGGTAGTGTTAATTTGTGTCCTTAGAACAAATATTAAGTAAATCAAAAGAAGAAATATTCTCTAAAACTATGTGCACTCAATTCATTAAAAAGTTAAAGATTAAATAAAATGCATACATTCCAATAAACTATTTCTACTTTTGATTCATTAACTTATGTCCTTAGGACACAAGTTAACATTTTCCATTAATTAATACTACTATATATGCGATTAGTATCTTCTTATAATGAAACAAAATTACTGCAAGTTATTTAAAGTTATTTTCATGTTAGATGTTACTACGGTACAAGTTTTATGTTCTCTAAATAGTCATTTACCATCTTATTTTATTAATCAAAGTTGAGTAAGCAACTAATGTCATTGTTCTTCTTCTTCAAAGGTTCTTTTCTTTTTCAATCTTCTTTCTAACATAAACACACAGTTCAAGCACAAACTCTTCATAAACTCACTACAATCTAACGAACATACACTTATCAAAACCATGTTTGCTTCATCTAAGCTAAATCTATCAAAATTTATTCTTCTTTCTTCTATGGCGCTAGATCTTATAGTTTTGATTTTGGATTTTCCAACTTTTTTCTAGTATGCGACAAACTTGTGGAGGATCAACCGCCATAGCGTTTTCAAGCTGGATATCCATAACACTTTTTGTTTGTTGCTTCTGTTCATTCTCCTTTATAATACGTTACACATGTAAATTCTCATCGATTACATCTTTTTCCACTTGCGCTTCACCAACACTAATCTCATTCTCGTGGTCTATACCCTCATCACCACTAATATTTTGAATCACATTTTCCAAAACAAATGGAGATGCCATAGTTGCATTAACTAGTGGCATGCTGAAATGCAAAAAGACATTGACTTGATTCAGCAAGCTTGGGTTGATGAAAATGAGTGTAATGAAATTTCTTTCATGCCTTATTTGTCTAAGAACCAGAGAAAGAAAATATATCGGATTGGTAGAATCGTTGCATATAACACTCGGCCTATACATCAAGAAGGGTGTTGGCCGATATGATGGAAACAACGGAAAGCTAGGGAATGAATAGATTATCTCCTTAGTTTTGAAAGTTTTTTTTGAAAGTGTGGTTTTACAATACTAGTTTGAAAGTGTACCTTAGAAATTTGGATTATGCAAAAGCTTCAACGATAATAGAATAAGCAATGATACAATGATAATTCAATTAGGAATAAGAAATTCACACTTGAATTATTACTTAACAATCAATTAACTATATTTCCTATTTCTTTATGGATTTTGATAGTCACGTTTTTTCTAAAATTTGGATTAGTTGAATGTCAAAGAACATTTATCGATTTTGATTAAATGTAATTACACTCTCTTAATAGGTTATCCTTATAAGTAATTATTATTCTTCTAACCACAGACTTGTATATATGAGTATTGTAACTCATGATGATTTGATTAAGTCTACAATATTTTGAGTTAGTGGGAGTTTGTTATAGCATTTTAAAATGCTTGCGCCATTCTTTAGTGACACATTCTTCTTAATTCAAAGTGTCACTATAAATTCATCATTTGTTACAAAAGTGAGTCTTTGATCCGTATGATTTGTTTTCTCTATCGGATTCAATTTCTGCAGCATTAAAGCTTACTTCTCTTTTGAATGACTAGTGCTTTAACGTGAAATATTATATTCTTTTAGTAATTAAGTATTGTCATTCAAGTGGGAGACTGTTAGATTAATTATTTAATTAATCAACTATGGATTGACAATAATCAATTATTATAAGTTAATATTATATTATAAATTATGCTATATTGTGTTAAACACTAATTAGTTGATGAATATGTGTGATTGAGATATTCTTTTTAAATGGACCGTGATGGGTTGGACTATTTAGCTAAGCCCAATGAGAGGTCTTTGCCCTCAGCCGTTTAGCTATTTAAACGTCATTCCATCAGACGGTTAAACTCTCTGACTTTGCAAACCTAAACAGAATGAGGGTAGTCATCTTCTCATGCTTGTTGGTTGTCATCCCTTCATGAACCTAATTCAAGGTACACAATTTCTTCATCCTTCTTTGTTATTGCTATATGCTATAACTTGTATCTAATAATCCATGACTAAACACTAAAACTTTTATCATTAGCTTGATATATCCCTCCACGGGGACTCAGGGTAGCACTTGGGTGACATTGTGGTTGGTAACATTGTGACATTGGCCAACCACAATGTTACAAGTGTGTTTCTTCTTTCTCTCTCACAATATTTTTTTGTTTCTTTGTACATGTGTGACATTGTGGTTAGCCAATGTCACCAACTACAATGTCACTCAAGTATTATCCCGAGGACTCAATGCTGATTGATAGGTGGCAGTTGCAACTATCTACCAAGTATTACGTTGCTCCTCTGATATATTATTTTTAATGCGACTTATATAAGTTGACACTTCACTAATTGTGTATCTAAGGGTGTTTCCTCCTTCAAGTTCTTTGTCTTCAAATTAATCCTAGTCTTTAACAACAATGGAAGCGCATTTTCAACCTAGTAAATAATGAAGACAACTGTTAGATGCGATTCCTGTTGTCAAGCAATTATCTTCAGTTAGTTTTTTAAAAAAAAGAGTATATTTTTGCAGTAGGTTACATGATTCAAACCATATATATATATATATATATAGAGAAAGGTTTTTCTAACCTGTGCAAGATTGCACAGCTTAAACGCTAATAAGCTCATGAGGAAGAAAAGAAAAAAAATGCACTATTTTTTTGGATTTCTCTGATGCTTATTAATGAGTCAATTAATTAGCTTTTTTTTTTCTTCTTAGAAATTGTTTCTCTCTCTCTCTCCTATTTTTCTTTCTCACGTATACATAGCACTTTTAAGTTTTAATTTTTTTTATTTACCCCCTGTAATTTTTTTTTGAAATACCCCTCTAATAGGTCATTCAAAAACGAAAATTTCTGCAAAAACAAAAGTTGGTTTTTGAAAGACCAGTTAGAGGGGTATTCCAAAAAAAAAGAATTACAGGGGGAAAATCAGAAATGACATATATTACGGGGGATAAAACACTATTAACCCTATTTCTTTCTCTCGTCCCTGGCGTCATCTTGCCGGAAAATCTTGCCGCCGACGAAAAAACAGAACTATGATAAACAAAAATATGATCAGAGAATTAAGAAGAATCTCTCTGAAAGTTTGGATTGGAGAAAATCAACGAGTTTGAAGGTTTGAGTTGGAGAAAAATAACTATTGAGTGTAAAATTACGACGTTTAAAGGAGTTGAATTTGCAAGAACTTGAGAATGGTAGAATTTAGATATGATCGGATCAAAGAGCGTGAGGCAGTTATTTTTCCGGAGTTAGTTACGATTATTACTTAACAATCAATTAACTATACACAACATAATCCAAAAAAAAAATAACTATTTCAAACCAAACCTAAACCTTAAATAAGAAATTACTAACACAAGAAACTACACAACTTTGATATATGTGATAAATTAATCAACAAGTTAATTTCTAGAATGAAACGTAGTTGAATTGATGAAACAAGTAGTTCTTGAAAGTGGGTTCTAGAATTTATTCAATCACAAAGCATATAGCAATTAAACTATTTAATCACTATCATACATCAAAGTAAATTTACAAAAATTAAAGAGTAAGGGAAAGAAGAACACCAGATTTATAGAGGTTCCCCATTTTCGTCCTCTCTATGAATACATCCTCTCTTCGTAGAAGAAAACGTCTCTTTTATGGGCTTCCTCTATAATGTTGAAGTTTACAAGAGTCAATTACAAAGGTTCCTTCAATTTTTGAATCACCGTGATCCTAAATCTTATACACTATGCAATGTCTCCAATATTCAAGCTCCTTGAAATTAGATGAATCTCAAGGTATTCGAATCAAGGTATCATGCAATCCTTCGATCTTCTTACCCAAGAAATCTTCTTTACTATGACTCTGCTTCGATCCCCTTCAACCTTGATTTTTGAGAAACAACTCCCACAATTACCTTTGGAGGTGAAAAGTGCCTCCTTTTGTTTTAGATCTTTGATGCTCCACAAAGATCATTGAATGAAATCAACCTTGTAATTTTCTTATAGCACCCTAACAATCTAGATCTCATATCCTAAAAGTGTTCTTAGAAAAAAGTGTTTAATCTGAAGAAGTTTATAAAAAAAAATTGAGAAAATACTTTAGAGTGATTTTGCAAATTGATTCAATGAATGAGAAAATGCATGGTAAGAAGTATTTATATGTGTGAGGGTTTAGAGCAAGTTAAAGTACAAAGTAAACTCAAAACCCTCAAATGATTTGAATCATACATTTAATGATTTGAATCATATGTGAAAAATGATTTATGTGTGTGTTTGAAGAATGATTCCAATCATAGATTTCTTGATTCTAATCATTTTTTGATAATGATGATTGATTTAAATCTGAGAATTCTTGGTTTGAATCATTGATCCTAGATGAAGATTGATTATAATCACAGATTTCATGATTTGAATCAAATCAGTCTTTTGTTTTGATGATTCGGATCAGAGAATTTTTTATTCAAATCAAATGCACAAAAACTTCATAAACATGTGAAAAACACTTGAAGGTGATAACAACACAAGAATGTGAGGTTGAATTATGTTGGTTTTTTCAACAAAAAAAAAAATCTAAGTGTTTGTTAAAAACGATTCAAAGACTGAAAGCAAAATAAAGTTTGTTTAGAGTCTGAAACAGAGTTGAATGCAGCGGTATAAAATCAAACACACACACACATAGGGAGGGAGGGAGAGGGAGGGGAGAGAGAGAGAGAGAGAGAGAGAGAGAGAGAGAGAGAGAGAGAGTGAGAGAGAGAGAGAAGAGGAGATATGAAGAAATTACATTGGTTCCTCTCACAAACCGAGAATAGTCCAATCCCCTTACACTCCTAAAGGATTTCACTATAATCTCAAAAATTACAAATTTCTCAAGCACATAAGCAAAAGACTTCTATTGCCCAATCCCACAAGAGAGAGACTTTTACAATTTAACTTAATCAAATAAGAGATTATTTGGTTTTACACTTGATATACAATCAGAGGTGTAATACAATAAGGTTCAGATTGACTCTGAGGCATAAGAATTTCTAAGATATGAAAGTTTATAAGAAATTCTCTAAGTGTTTGTGCGCTATTGAATTTGAAAGAGTAAGGGCACTTGTAATAATTTAGAGTGTTGTTCTTTTTTCTTCAAGTCTTCAGGTCCATATTGGAAGTTTTGAGAGACGTTGAAGAATGTCAACGCAACAAATGAGTCCTTGAGAAACTTGATCAGAGACGTTGGAATATTACATGATTTGGTTAATGTCGTTGAGTAGTCATTAGAAATTCCTTTGCTTTTATTTGAAATTAACAATTTGTGGGATTGAGCAATAGAAGTCTTTTGCTTAATGTCGTTGAGTAGTCATTAGAAATTCCTTTGTTTGTATCTGCATGTAATATTCCAACGTCCTAATGTCCAAATCATGTAATTTGTTGCCCTCTGACCACGTGCAGATACAAACATGATTTGGTTAATGTCGTTAAGTAGTCATTACAATTTGTTTCATTCCTTTTGTCCTTGAATTTCTTTGTTTGTATCTGCACATGGTCAGAGGGCAACATATTGTACTATTCAGAGTCTGATAGCGACCTTCCTTCAGTAGACGACAAAACCAATCAGGGTCCTATGATGCTAACGTGGCTTCAGAGGCTTCACTTCTTCAAACGCTTTTGACCTTCAGATGCTTGAGGTCTTCAGAGGCTTGTTCCAAGTCTTCAGCTTCTCACTTGCTTCAAATGCTCTTATACATGTTTAGGATCTTTATCTTTCAGAACCAAAACTTGTTTTAACATTTTTAATTTAATTATATAGTCATGCACATTTGAACACATATTAACATATTCAATTGTTCTTTTATACTTTGTTACATTTTGGTTCAACAACACTTTCCAAACGATATTTTGTTTTGAAACAACTTGCACCCCAAAAATTTACTCAGAAGAGATCTTTTCAAAAAACATCATAAGACATATAACCTAAGAGTGAAAGAGTGCTTTACAAAAACTATACTAATTCAAAAGACATCAATCAAAATTATCTAAAACAGCTTATCAACCTAGGGAGTAACTACGAAGGGTAGAGTCATCATCCCCAAGTGAAGATTAAGGCATTGACCCATATAGACCAATACCAAACAAAACCATAGAGGTGCTCCGAATCAAATCGTGTTTCAATTTCAGCGAGAATGATCTAGCCATACATATCCCATCGCTTCTATGTTTGACCATTGGCAACCTTCCTCCGACCTAACCAAGTCAAGTATGTAGCCGTCGCACGGGAAAAATGTGAAACCCGTGATTTTCCTTCAATCGAAAACTAACCATCAGCAAGCAAAAGGAGGAATATGGCAGAACTACAATGAATGTATTTAGAATCAAACTCATCTACCCCCAAGTACAGACTGTGAATTTATTGCTAGTTACGCTAGCTTTATGGCAATTGGTACAAATTTATGGAGGAGATTCTTCAGAAGGCAGCAAAATTACTTTCACAATCCAGGATGCAAACTTGGTTTCAATGCACAATGCAGTGGATGCAAGTTTCTTTTGTAACGGGGCATGATGGGTTACAATTGTGTACTCAAATGTGTTTGGCAGCTTGTGAAGGCGTGCACAAGATGCAGTCCCACAGAATTGCAAGTGCTAGAAGGCGAGGTCATTGCGATGTAGAATACTATGTATTGGATACAAGATATGGGGTTGATTAGTGTGACTTTTGTTGCTTATGTTTGTTGACAGTGATGGTGTTGGTGGGGTTGATTAGTGTAACTTTTGTTACTTATATATGTTGACAATGATGGTGTGTCTAAATTCAGCGCCATTGTTGCAAATATTAGGTGTATTTTAACTTTAAATTGTATTTTTGAGGTCATGTTTGTCAAAAGACAAGCGAATATGACTATTCATTCTCTAGCTAGAATGGCCATTTTTTAAGCGTGAAGATTTTAATTGTGCTCCTTTTCGTATTCATTTGTATTTGCTTAGTGAAATAAGTCAAGTTTGTTTGGTTAAAAATAATGTTTTCCGTAAGTCCCTTTGAAACTGTTTGTACTCACTAAAAACAAAAAATTGCGGAAACAGTTTCAACACAGGTCCTTTATTTGTGGTTTTATCAAAATAACTAGGAGATTAATTGTAGACAACACATGCTGGTTGGGTCCCTTTTTTCCCAGAAAAGAGGAAAATCATTACATACACTAGCTTTTACTGAAACCAAAAATTATAACGCTTTACCATATCAGGATGCACTTCTCACATTCAGATCCAAGTATACAAACCAAGGAACTAGGTAAGCAATAAGATTCTTAAAAAAGAAGAAAGTTGACATTCTTATGTACACCTATGGTCTATGCTACCAAAGTATGTTGCTTCTTTTTCATCAATAAATTGCACAATTGGTGGTATACAAAGAAACCAAAACTGATAGCCGTCACATACAAAACTCATGGAGTAAAAACAATCAATAAAGATCTAAGAGGGAACACAGCAGCAGATAGAAAACAACTTACAGACTACAAAACATATTCCCCAACCTGAAAACCGGCAAAATACTCTTCCAATAATTTTTGTTTCTCTGTTCATGGTAGTATTGATGTATCCTTGGGACACTCACTTCTCATCTCTGCAATACCATTTGAATTGCATTTTGTTGAGGCTGAGTCAAGCTCTGCAGTGCAACAACACAATACATTGCACAAGTTTAGCAACATTCATCTGTATGTCTTAAAATTTGCATGCACTTACTAGAAAAAATTAATGCTGCATAACCTTGCAAATGTGATCTAAGAGCTCTCTGTCACTCTGTGAGAAGTTAGCAAAGAAATCCACAAGGTAATTTACCAGATTTATCTGCAAGAGCAACCAAAATTGTTAATAAATGTCAAATACATATGCAGGTTAATGCATCTTATTAAACAAATGAAACAGAATCAAATGTGAGACCTGATTAAGTGGATCGGCAACAGTTAAAACGTCGTCTTCATACTGATCATCTTGATCCTTGTGATATTGAAGCAAGTTCAGCAATTAAAAAGAATAAAATAAAAAGTTCAGCTTAAAACTCAGACAAGATACAATCATAATAAAGAGATTATGATGTGATAATAATGGTAAATCAACCAAACCTCATTAAACGCTTTGGCCATTGCTTCAAGATTTTCATACGTGGGTTTTCCTGGATTCGACATTGAACAAAGAAATCCTTTATCGTTTTCAATGCCATCTGTTTGAACTTCTTCCCAATCACTATCCTGTATGAACAGTTTATATGCGGTAAAATCATTAATTAGTCTTACATCACACACATCAATATTCACTAACCTACCTCATCTTCGCCATCCAAAACTTGTTCTTGTATTTCAGTTAATGCATCTGCCAGTAAAGCCACAATCTGCAAGATATTCAGAAAAATACAAGTAAATACTATAATTATAGGGAACTCCACACAAGTATATACCAATTTTGGTAAAAACTCGTTCTGTACAAATTGTGACAATTCATTTTCAAATTTAAATTTAAAAAAAGACAACATAAATGTTGAAACTACAAATTAGATAAGCTCAAAAAACATAGCCATTATGAAACTAAAACAGGCAAATTAAATTAAAATTATAACATAATAAAACAAAACATGTCCGTTAAAAAAAAATGCTATACATACAGCGAAGCACAATAAATAAGGTAGACTGACGAACACATTAGTGTCTGTCTCTCCGCTAGAATAAAAAATGGAATTACCTTCGTAGGAAGTGGCAACATTACCCACTGATCTGGAGTTGATTTAGCTTTTGATCTAGTGGTTATTCCTGTGCAAGACTTCACATGACAAGTAAGTTAAAAAGAAACTCAACAAGCACTCTTAAAACCAAAAATAAGTTATATACAAATAATATCATGGTAATACCTTAATCAGATGACCTCGGACTTCTATTTTTGCCAGTTCATTGTGCCTGCTGGTTAGCAACAAGGCCAGGGCACTTGTAGTAACTTTTATTTGATATGCCCCCTGTATCTCACCTACAATCAAATACCATGTGTAAAAAATTTATATATCATGCTCATTTGCGCATCTGTGTGTTTTATTCAATGGAAGAAAGCTCTCGGTAAAACCATACAAGTATGGGCAGGAATAGGCCAAGCTGACCTACAGGGGCCTACGGCTAGACCGGGCTTTTTTCTAAATGGAATATTTTTGAAGCCTATTTAGCTAAACAGGTCAGGCTACGGGCCATAAAAAAGCTTCTTAGGCCTACCGGACTGGCCTACTTAATCAAATATGAATATTTTTTATTTCTATTATTATAAAATTTTGTACTTCAGATTAAATTATAAATTTATTAAATTTTTTAGTAATTTAAGCTTATTAATTTACATTAATTTTTTGTGTATTTAAATGTGTTTTTATAAATATGATATCATGTATAGTCATATTCTCTAAAATGTCATGTTAAATTTCAAAAGGGATTTTAATCTCGTTAGTCTATTTTAAACATAGATCAAGTTACTTTTAAGCATCATCTTGCTGCTATTAGATCATTACAAGTGGATCATTGGCGATGGTTTGAAAGTTAATTTCTGGACGGATAATTGGATTTATGATTCCCCTTTGGTTGACATTTTGCAAATTCCTCCTAATTTACATGCTTACTTGCCAGCGACTGTCGGTGAGTTTTTGCAGGGATCCACTTGTTCCATTCCACAAATCTTGAGTGACATGCATCCTAGTTTATTGGCTGACTTGAATAACCTGGATTTACCTCTCTTGCCTACTGCTGAGTGCTGATGAAACAGTTTGGACTTGCACTGGTGATGGTATGTTATCTTCTAAAGCAGCTTTTGTGTTTTCAAATCATGTGGGACAACATGTCTCCTGGGGTAAGAGTGTAAGACTGTTTGGAAATCCTTCATCCCTCCCTCAAAAAAAATTTGGTTTGGAGGCTTTTGTACAGTAAGATCCCCACATGTGAGCATTTGAGGACTCGTGGTTGCATTGTGGTTTCTAGATGTAGTCTGTGGTTTGACAGATGAAACCTCTATTCATCTTTTTCTCCAATGTCCTTTTGTTGTCAGAATTTGGAATTGGTTATCATTTATTGTTGCATCACAGGTTTTATCTTAACTCCTGTCAAGATATGTTGCAGCAGGTGAATTAGTCAAGTAGCAGCCAAGTTAGAGATATTACTCTTTCTTCTATCATCTTTACTCTCAATTAGGACTATTCTACACTCATGAAAATGGAGGGCTTTATAACAAAGGCAGATTGGTTGTATCGGGAAAAAACTAATTAGGACTGGTTTCTAAATGTGTTTATCATCTGGAAACTAATGGGCAAACAGAGGTGTTGAACCGTACTTAAGAAACTTATTTAAGATGTTTCTTCCCTGAACAACCAAAACAATGGGCAGATTTTATTCCATCGACACAGTACAGGTACAGCACCAGTTTTGAAAGTGCAACCCATCACCCACCCCATCGAAATTCTCCATTGAAGATCTCCTCCCTCTCTGACTTCCTTTATTCCAGGTAATACAGTGGTTGATGAAGTTGCTCCAGATCTCATGACTAGGGATGAAGCCCTGCATTAACTCAAGTATCATCTGCAACGAGCCCAGGATCATAGCACCTATTCAGGCAACGCATACATGAAGGAATCCATTAGAGGGAGATTGGGTCTATTTGAAAATACGCCCACACAAACAAGTGTCTTTGCCCGCAAGATTAAACCCTAAATTGCCTGCCAAGTATTATGATCTCTATTTAGTCCTAAAACAAATTGGGGCAGTGGCTTCCAAACTTCAACTGCCTTCTAGTGCCAAAACTCATCTCGTATTCCACATTTCTCAATTGAAAAAAGTTGTTCCACGTCTCGCTGTCACTGCAGATTTACCTGCTTAATTTCAAGTAGACGAGGGTGACTTGTCAACCTGCTAGAATTCTGAATACTAGACAAGTCCTACAGCAAGATACACTTATCCCACAAGTGATGGTACAGTGGCAAGGCAAATCAGCACAGAATGCCACTTGGGAAGATAGGCTAACCAACCAGGATCAATTTCCAGACTTCAACCTTGAGGACAAGGTTGCTCTAAAGAGGGAAGGTATTGTTAGGAACCAATCAAAGTCTATGCAGGTGTACTATGTCTATAGGAAGAGCGGAAGGAATATAAAGCTGTAGTTAGTTGTTACTGTTTTTTTTATTGTAATATGTTAGTCATATGTAGTATAATAGGACTAATCTTCTTTTAGGAGGATGAGGAAATCATTTTACTTGAAAGTGTGAACTGAAGAATGCTCTAGTGTGAAGAGGAGAATAGCTCTTTTGTGTACCAATTTTCTTTGTTATCAATAAAACTACCAGGGAAGAATAGACTCATTTTCCTCTATTGTTCAAGTCCTAACAACATACTTATGATGGAGATTGTTACATAGTTTGTTAATTTGAATTATTAGCTCACAGATATTTTCAACAAGTCTCATAAGGGCCAAGAATTCGCATATAAAAGAAAAATGATTGCGTATAAACTATATTAGTAACAGCAAACAAGATATCCCTATATAAACAATCCTAATCTTACTGTTAAGAGCACAACATGCAATCCTCCAGACTTTGATGAGTGGACAGATCGACAGTCACTTTATCTGTGAGAATATACTTTTGGTGGAGATTGTTACATCTTTTGCTAATTCGAATTGATAGCTTGCAGGACCAAGAATAAATCGTATATGTAACAAGTTTCATGCATATACATATATGCACAAACTTGAGGGGTGTTGTTGACAATTCTGATATTTCCCCAACTTCATTTGTTCCCTGTTTTAAGCTATGCAAATATCCTGTTTCCTAATAATTCCTATTTCCTTATATGTTTTTTCCAGATTCTATTCTGATTATTAATATAGTAAATTAGGAAACATTTTGGCCAGTAATTACATAATCAATCGCTATAAACAATGAATTTCTTCTGTACAAAGGTCATTATTTATTCAATCAAATCTAGTCTTGATTTAAGTTACTTAGCAAACACAACAGCGCAAGGATGCTCACCTTGTTGCTTAGCCCATTCTGACATTACATAAGCAAAGGAATTATTGTGTCCCTCAGCTGGAATTGAAATTAGTAAATCAATAAATTGGCCAACATTAGGAACACTCATGTGTACCTGCATTTAACCAAACATTTGAAAAAATTATCTCTGGACGAAGGACAGGTGGATGGTTTCTAGCCAAACAAATAATGCCGTACTAAACATGCCACAAAAAATGACAAGAATGCAAACAATGTAATATAAAGGATACTCCAAGACACAAACACCTAGCTAACAAAATAATTATTGATGCAAGAAGAGAAACAGAAGTTTTATAAATGATCATTGCTTAAGTACTAGCTATCCACTTTTATAGACAATTGATAACAATAGAGATCTGGGACCATTAACCATTACCATAAAAAACTAACAATAGAATCATTAAATGAATCTAAACAATTAGTTATATTAGTATTACCAATCTGGCAAAAACAACTAGCAATGAGCTTCTCAGGGAAGCAATTTGAGCAGATTGCATGCGTCTGACAAGAGCAGCAACCAGGTCGCGTATATGTACAGCCATTTGTGATGGTAAATGCAATATGAGTTGAAGAATATAACTCCCAACAAAAAGAGACCCGGAGCTTTCCAAATTTGGGTCTAGTAGTCTGTTCCAAATTAACAACGAATCAGGCAACAAATGAGAAGCAGAAAAAGAGAACAAACAGATACACACAAGCAGAAAACAAAAAAAAAATAAAAAATAATAAACTCATCTACTTGTATCTGTAAGTAGAGTGTATCAGAACACGGGAAGAAAAGTAAGCCTTCTTCCATTTTTATATACGTGTAGTTAATTAGTTTACACTTTTTGTTACGATGGTTGAATCGTCCACTCATTCCCAGCTATAAAAAATGTGAACACAACAATTCTTACGACAAATAGTAGGTACTAATAACCTAAATTGTAAGTGTTGGATAGATATATCATATATGCACAGATGCATGTGTGTAGTTAGATATACAGCTGTATAAAATGATGCAACAAATGCATTTTTTCAAAAATATAAATGGTAGTCAGGGTTAGAAGTAAAGCATTTCCTATACTGGTTTTCTCCTTTTCTTTTCTTACAGGAAAGCTCAATATGAATAGCATAAATTTCAATCAATAAAATGTATTTTAACAACTACTATGCATGGTTGAACTCACAATTAGCTAGATGGACCATACATATATACATTCTAGCCCACATAATTCAGTCTGGAATAGGAAGAATATAAGAGCATCTCCACCGCTAGAACAATGTTGATGTTCTTAAGTTAATTTTTGTGGGCCAATAATTGCCACATAGGATTCAAGAACTTTCCTCATTTTCACTACAATGCATTTAAGTTCTTAATTTGTTTTATATGGGGTCCACCATGAACTTCACATATTATATTTTCTTTTCTTTTCCTTTCCTCTTCTCTCTCTCTCTCCTTGTTTTTGTTTTCTCTGACACAGCACTGCAAGAACGTGTTCCCCTACGAGAATGGTTCTCGAACCTGTACTTCCATGTCATTCTCCTCCAATGCCTAGAACAAAATTCTATGTTCATGTGTTTTAAGAACAATAGGTAGAACAAGCGTTGCTGATGCTCTTAATGTTAAACTATTATACTCCCTCCATTTCAAAATAAGTGTCATTTTAACAACAAAAAAATTGTGTCAAAATGAATGTCATTTTCAGTTTCCAATGCAATGATAACTATTTCATTCCAATTGTACCCTTCAATGTACATTACTCCCAAATCATTACTTTAATAGCAAAGAAACCAATAGTTAATGAGGATAATTTGGTAAAATAATTATTCTCTTTCTTCTAATCATTGCATTTCTTAATATATGTGTAAAAACCTTAAACCACGTACATTTTGAAACAGAGGGGGTAGAAAGGATGCTTGAAGCAATGGTGGCAAGTAATGTACTAGAAAATTTGAAATAACAGACAACTACCTGGAAGCTATATCAAGTAAGCTTCTCATAGTTGATCCAGAATCAGGTCCCCAAAGAAGAACTTCTTGTCTTCCCCCGGATATAAAAGCAGATAAACATTCTGTAGCATTCTGCTCAGATGAAAGTCAATTCAAATAATTCATTCTATGTTGCAATAAGAAATCATTGCAAAATCAAGAAATAAAATAAGATATACATGTATATTTTTATCAAAAAAAAGTGACCTGAATTTCACTGTGCTCATCACTTTGAAGGATAATTCTGATAACAGCATCGAAACAGACATCATATATTGCTTTGATTACATCACCAGGGGCATTCTGTACAAAGCTATGATATTGTGAGATTGGAAAATGTAGGATAAACACAGTGTACAAGGGTTAAACTTCAAAGAAAATAAAATAATTTAATTTTAAAAATAAAAAATGAAAAACCAATCCATGCAATTATACTTGCCTTCAGTAACATTGTTACCAGATCTAGTGAACCGGCTACCAAACCATCAGCCTGCTCTTGGGGCTGTAAGAACATTTAAAGGGTGTATAAATAACAATGAGTGCTATTTTAAAATCATTAATTAATATTGACTTTTAGTAACTTTAAATAGTCGTACTTCATTTAAAATTGGTCCAATATATGGCAAAATTCTGGAAACCAATGGATGTATACATCCAGGAATGCTTTTGATTGCCTGAAAAACAAATATCATCAGACGACAAAATAGATCACATATAAACAATTGAAAAAATTGATGCCAAAGCAATTGTTACGAATGTAGAAGCTTGCCATTTATGAAGCATAATCAGTAATAAATTCAGATCACACAAACAATATAGGAAGCTAAACATTGCAGCTAAAGAGTGGTTTAAGATTGAATTGGTGTTTAGAGGATGTAAAACAGGTTAATGATCACAAACATCAATCATTACATTCTCCACCAGAAAACAAAAATTGTAACATGATATCAGTCAGAGCCCTATTCAGGATTTGTTGGACAACCCGCTACCAGGCCACTTGGGTCACACTCTGAATGGCCAGTCTTGGGCGGGAGTTACTTTTCAATTATAAGATTTCAATAAATATTTAATTTATATGTTATGTTATCAACCAGTTTATCTATTAATTCTGCCAAACTCAGACATAATATATAATATCTTCCTTTTCATGTCACAATCTCATGTTTTGCATTCCTATATCCTTCAATGCAATGTCTGTTGGATATATGAATTACAACCTCAATTGTAACTAATGTTAAATGTTGACAAAATCAAGACACTCATGCAGATAATAATATTAACAAAAGAATAAGCATCAAAACCATTACCTCAAGAACTTCAAGTGCATCAATACTGATAAAAGGATCCAAAACATGTGATGCCCATACATTAAGGATTACCGGAGATATAACACTTTCTACTACTGCTGGTGATTCATGGCCTACAATATAAAATGAGGGGATAAATACAAACAAATGGCCAGCTAAACACAGCACACAAACGTGTGTCGAAGTAAGACTAGACCAGAAATGGTCTATATATCAATAATTTAAATACAAGAGAAAGATATAACTAACCTGCCTTTACTGCTTCTTGCAATGTTTCAAGTACCATGTGCAATGTTTCATCCGATGCCTGGACACCATATTAAGGTAACTACATCTTGCAACAATAGCAGTATATGCGTGTATGTTTGTGTGTGTGTGTGTGTGTGTGTGGGCAGCTAACTTACTCCCGCCTATAAAACATACATGAAGGAGTAAGTTAGCAACCCTACCCCCACTTATTTTTCCTAACAATCCATTGTTTTTTTAACAAACACTAATTTAATGGATGGACATTATTGTAATTTTCTTTTTGTAAGTTTTTTGGTGGAAACATGTTTTTTTTTTTAAAGTTTAGTGGAAACATTGTTTTTTTTTAACATGACCACTATCGACAGAGCAAAAACCATCATCGTTAGATTGGAAACATTGTTCAAGCACAGTATGCCTCACGAAACAAAAGATCTGTTTCATCAACCACCTAACACATTATTGGAACAAACACAAGTTTTTTAACATTGTTAATATTTGTTTCAAGTTTTTCTTATTTTTTTAT
>Ga0315915_1004045_pt1 | contig 18524 bp, 11 predicted proteins | sample MpolbnodulesMG_FD_207738 | JGI IMG/M metagenome (GOLD analysis project Ga0315915, IMG submission 207738) | Medicago polymorpha root nodule microbial communities from Los Angeles, California, United States - branched nodules | ecosystem: Host-associated > Plants > Roots > Nodule | place: USA...
GTATCCATGTTATGTCCGTTTATTATATTCGACATTTATATATTCATATTATGTTCAAAAAATGTCAAAAACACGTTAAAATTATATCCATTAAGGACTAAAAACAAAATAATTTTTTTTGTGAAGATGAAAACATTCAGTTTAATTTTATAGGGAATAAAATCAAAATTTGTTATATTTATAGAGACGAAAAACTTATTTAACCCTAATTTTTTTTTAAAAAAAACTGTAATTTTTGATACGGGCCGACCCGTTTACCCCGCGGCCCGTGTAGGGTCGGACTCAGGTAGTATATTTCAAGCCCATTTTACAACCGGACTTTTTGCCCCGGCCCGATAAAGCCCAAAGTCCGTTAGAGCCGAGCCGCCCGTTTTAACAGCTCTAGACTATCGACACATCTTGATTTCTTCTGTCTTTGTTGTTTTGAATTCGAATTCGTGAAAGAAATTAAAACATTAAATTGTGTGGTAGAGGATGGATGAGTGGTTAGATTTGAAGCAATAAATAAGGCAAGTAAAAATGGAGTTGGTCTCATAAATGCAAATATAGAAAAAGGATGTAGTAATTATTTGTGTGGGAGTTTGTTCTTGTGTATAATTAATATTTGGGGTTTGGAGAGATTTTCTAAGGGCGTGGGTTTATGGTTGTGGGTGTGATGAGTGCGACGTATCGAGTGACAAAAGGGAGGAAGATTAAATCATATCTTTTGTGCCTTTGTGGTGTCACTCAGAATTTATTCCATCGTGGAAAAAAGGAACATCAGAAGAAGATAAAAGTGTGATTATTGGAGATATTGACCATATTCTCTTTTTCTAACCTACGCAATGCAGAACCTTTGAAAAGTATCACTAGAAAAATTTGTCTTTGATTGCACCATACCAACATTAGAGTTTGACAATAACAGCCCAAACCCAAAGCCTCCATGACTTAAAAGATTTGAATTAAAAGGCCAAACAAGCTAGGACCTAGTATCCTTGTAGTCAAACTAAGAAAAGAAAACGTACAAAGATGGAGAAAAATACAGCATTAGAGTCTAGAGACCGGTGGATATATTATACGTTTAGTAGTATTTACTGACTTTACCAACGTTGATTAACCCACGCGCCATGAAAAGAGTGTGCTTTATTGTCTCACTTTTGAATAAAAACGTTGATGTCAGAGTGTTCAATCATGGGCCTAGATTTGTGTTCAGATAAAGGTTGTATGAAGAAAAAGTATTCAGCAATAGGAAAGGAAATATGAGTCATAAATTAATGCTTTCCTTGATGGTAGTACTCTACTCCTACTATGTTGCCTCTTCGAATACGCAAATTATGGGAAACAATTAAATCACCAATTTTTAAATTTTAAATTACTAGGCAGAATAAGACACGTCCATATTTCCTAACAGTGGCGGCCATGCATAATCTCCTACTGCAGCTTGCAGAACAACTAAACGCGTTGAATTAATTAAGATTAAGATCAAGATGACAATGGCACATTTCATAAACATAATTCAATAAACACTAATTATTTATTTCCAGCACCCCTCTGGTAGCTAGATCTATGCAAGTAGTTCAGATCTATAATCAACAAGCACCGACTGGTTTAAAGAGGTGAAAGCGAGAGCATCCTCCTGAAACCCTAGACCGTACATCTTAGAAATTGAAATACAAGTTTGTATAAATAAATATAAAAAACGTTAAAAGAAAGAAAAATACTTCGTTGTTATTACCCAATCTATATGGTAGACTATACTGTAATTATTACAGGAAATTACAAGGGACCAAAACTTTCAAAGGGAAAGAAGATTATGAAGATATCGACTTTACAGAAAGAAAAAAAAAAAAAAGATTGTAAGGGTATTTATGTATTATGTAGTTGTATAACCAGAGGCAGAAAGCGACTTTATTTATCTGATTTCACTATCCATCTTTTTAGCAAGCAAATATGAGGATCCTGATTCCTGCAGAAAGAAACAAAAATACAAGAGAGAAAAACAAACAGTGTTGACAAATATGCATACCCGTGTCTCTCAGTATCCATAGCAGCTATTTTATTTTACCTCAATAGTATGCGAGGTAAGAAGATTATCAGGAAGATTTTACAAAGAGAAGCCAACACAACTCTGTTGACAGTTTGTCCACCTCCGGTCGCAGATTAGTGATGAGATCGATCAAAGAAGGGTGGAGGAGGTGGACAGAATGCCAAAAAAAATGTGTAAGCAACACTTTGAGAAACCCACGTGAAAGGAAACTTGAGAGATAAAGGATCGAAGAAGATTATGAGATTTGATAGGTTTGGCGATTAATATTACTATAGGGAGGGAGGGGTTAGGGTAAGGTAAGGGCATATGCAGCCAGCCAGCTCTATTTAAGATGTGACTGACGGGGATTTGGGAATAAATAAGACAGACGGAGGTGGGTGTCATTAATTCCCTCCCTCTTGTAATAATTTATTTTAAGATTACTTTAAATTTATTTTAAAAAATATGAGTATCCTTAGAAAAAAAAAGTTGTTGACACATTTGAGAGGACTGAGAAACACATGTAAAATACGAAATTGCCCCATTTGATAGTTAACTACCGAGGTTTTCAAAAATCGGTTGCCGTTAACTGCCGAGGAAAACCTCGGTAGTTAATTACCGAGAAAAATGCTTCATGAGATGAAACAGCCACATGCTCCCCCTACACACTATTTCATCATCAACTTTCTTTCCTCTTTCATCCAATCCCCAAATCCAATATTTTTTTTTCAATCAAATCTTGCTCCAAAATCATTGAAGCATCAAGCATATGAGGTATCAACACACTTTTGACGTAAAAAACAGGTATTGAGCATTTCAATCGGTTGATTTTTTACATTTGATATAGGTTTTTTGTCGGTGTTAGTCCTTTTTTGGTAGAAATTACACCGACGTGTATTTTGGAGTCGAAATTGTAACGCCATCTTTTTGTGGCCAATATACAAGTAACATTATGTAATTTATATTGAAATATATGATAATATGACTTTTATATGGTGAAACTAGGTGAAATACTTATTTATTCGTTATTAATGTTTACACATTTGATTTATTTGTTATTACATTTCATTTAATTTTATCCTAATGTATGATTTTTTTCATAAAGCTTTTGTGAAGTGAAACATGTCTGAGGTTGCAAAAATTGAAGGTCGGGTTAGGTACTCCGCTTTTAAAAAGACAATTAAGGTTATGATAACGTCGACCGACTCTCTTGATGATTTAAAGGCACAACTTAACACTTATTTTGAGCATCTTGATGAAAATCAATATACACGTCACCTGTTTGGACAAATGTCATGCATAGACCTAGGAGAAGATAGAGAAGAATACGCATGGAAAATGGCAAGCTATGTGCCTTGACTTATTGAAGACGATAGCGACGTCGGTTTATATTTCGGAATATGGTGAAAAATAATATATTATATATGTATGTTCGTTCCATATGCAATTGCGTTGAATGTGTTGTTTAATTTAATGATATGCAATGAGTTGTAATGTGTTGTTTAATTATGGACACTAAATTATGGACACCATGTAACGTTTTGATGAATTTCAAACCTTTGTGTAATTTGAACCAAATGTCGGTTTGATTTAATCATAGACAATTGTAAAAGATATTGTATTTTTCTTGTTTAAATGTTGCATGAGTTATATTGCATTCGGAAATGTCCTGGTTTAATTACAGGTAAAAACTGGCCGAAAAAATGGCTTGGAAATGTTTACAATTATGCAGAACCCACTGTCTGCATAATTGTTTTTTCGGTAGTTAACTACCGAGGTTTTCCTCGGCAGTTAACTACAGCCGGTTTAGGAAATCCTCGGCAGTTAACTGCCAAGAGGAAATTTTGTCTTTTACATGTGTTTCTCAACCTTCTCAAATGTGTGAACAACAATTTTCTAAATAAAATTGTGAGTAATTTTGAAAGAGGGGTAAATTTTTTTATTTTTTTTGGTAGTGAAAGAGGGGTAAAATTTAGTTTGAGGACAAATGTTAAGATTTAAATATATATATATATATATATATATATATATACATTTATTGAAAAAAGTTATTTTCAAGTTGTTGCTAAAAGTGGAACGTATGTTTGGAAATTATGCTAATTAAGTTTTATCAAAATATACGTATTTGTCATTTTACCTAAACATGTGATTCTTTTTTATTTATTGAATAATGATGATAGAAGAATCGCTCATAATTCTTCAGAAGTGAAATATGTTTACCTTAAAAAAAAAACTTTGATTTTTTTTTTTAATTCTAAAATATTCAAAAAAGGTAATTAAGATAAAAAAATATATTATTAACAATGATGATGTTAATGGTTATTTATAATTATTTTATATTAGATGCAAACTCTAGGTCACTACCTATATTGTTATCATATACTCCCTCCATTCTTTATCACAAGAAACAAAATAAAAAAACATCAAAACCAATGCAATCATTAATTAATAGATTTCTTTTGAATATTTTTACAAATATAGCCTAAAAAAAATTGTGAAAATTGAATGCACCCAGTAATATTTAAAAGAGAAGCAATAAATGAGGGATATAAAAGTCTTTTACACAATAACTACCCCTTAAAAGCTGTGACATATTTTTTTATAAATAAGACCAATTTTTTTTAATTTTTTTTTCTTATAATAAATACCAAAGAAAGTACACTCGGTTCGGGTGAAGATCCTCTCCATTTTCTAAATAAATAGAGATTGTCAATTACTATAGTTTTGAAGTAAATATGTGATATTAATGTTTTCAATTCTTGAAATATGTGCATTTATATCATATATTTACTTCAAAACTATGGTAATTGACAATTTCAATTTATTTAGAAAATGGAAATGATCTTCACCCGGTTCCTTGTGTCATTAATATTCAATGTTAGAAACCTCTTTCAATTAACAAAGATTTTTTTCTTTTGAAATTCAACGGATTCTCCGGTTGCCACTTTTATTCTCTCAAAACATGCACTCCCTCCGGTCTCAAATATAAGAAAAGATTCTTTTTTTAGGTTCATTGAGTAGTTAATGTATCTGGTCTACATTGTAAAGCAGATACATTAATTATTCAATGAACCTTAAAAAAGAATCTTTTTTTATATTTGAAACCGAAAGGAGTATGATTTTCTTACACTTTAGATGTGGTTTTTAATTTGCATGTTTTCATTTACATACCATTTTGAGAGTGGTCAGAAAGAAATAAATTATAGTCCATGTTCTAGCCTAGTGTTATAAAATAAAGTTTGCTATAAATAAAAAAATATTTTGATGCGATTGATGTTAATGTGGTTATCATTGTTCAAACGACACAAGATTCATTGCTAATTTTAAGAGTGTTAGTGTAGAGTTGTTGGAGCATTTTCAATGGGGACTTCTTGCTTAATAAAGATCACTCTCCGTTAAGGACCCCCCATTGGAGGAAGAAAAAATAAGTTATTATTAAGCAACATACAGCTATATAAGAACCCTCTCTCTCTTGGGCAACTGATGGACTCCACATGTAAAATAAATAATAAAATATGTACTGGTTGACCCCACTTGCAAAAGAAGTAATAAATTATTTTTGTGTAATGATGTAAAGTTAGTGAAACCTATTTAAGTACTTTTCATTGGAGTCTTTATTAGTGTATTACCATTGGAGTCATTGAGTCCTTAATATGTGCTTTTATTAAAAGATTATAAATAAGTGACTTGTACACGTGGGTCCATTTAATGAGTTCCTGTTAGTGAACTACCATCGCGGATGCTTTTAGAGAGGTTAAGTGAAAGTCTAAATTTACTCATATTTGATGTTCACTTGACACCTCTCATTGGTGATTGATAAAAGCTTAACGTTGATGCAATATGATTGATGTAAGGGGGGTAAGCGGGATATTCATGTTGTGGTGTGAGAGGATGATGGTGTCGTAGTTGCTCCTAGAAGTTGGTAAATTCTTTCATTATCATATTAAGAGGTAACAAAAGCTTTAGTTAGGTTGGATGATTTGAAATTTGTAAAAGATATGTCTTTCGGGGATCTGACAACATAATCAAATGTTTCAAATGTTGTTATGACGCTGAAAGCTCGTCAACAATCTTTTTGCTTATTTTTGTTCGGTTATTAGGCATTGTATTTGTTTTAATGTTTACTTCATAGTTTGCATTTTTTGCATGTCGGGTGTGATGCCAACCGGGATGTATATTATTGAGTTAAATATGCTCTTTATAATCTATACTGCATATGAATTGAAGGCACTTCATCTTATATTTTGCAGTTTTGATTTTTAATTTATTGCCAGAATTTTATTAATAAAATAATATTCAAATTAAAAAAAGAAAAAATTAATTACCTATGATTTTCTCAAATTAAAAATTGTATGAATAATTAGATATGTACACAAGTTTGGTAAAATTGGAAGACTTTATCAAACCGGTTTAGAACGACCCAATTCAACGGTTTGGGTTGAGAAAATGAGTACTAGTGCATTGCAAAATTGAAAAATCAATTAACAAATACGAGTAAGGGGTTCATTCAAAACCAACCCACATAAACTATTTAACCCAAAAAAAAAACTTGTAAAAGCCAATCCACTCGTAAGCACATTCCATTTTCTAATAGAAAATTCAGGCTCTTGATGAGTTTTGACTTGTCATAATGCATTTAGGATCTTGAATCTTGTTATTCTCTAAGACATCAATTTGGTTAATTTAGGGTCTTCAACTTTGACTATAATGTATGATGTTTGCAAACACTTTATACAATTTTAAATCTAGTTGTGTATTTTTTTTTTTTTTTTTTTTATGTTTCGAAAGTTAGTTGTGAGTAATTGATAATAAGTTTTATGATTTTTTAAATTTTTACTTATTGCATGTTTAAGTTTTTTCTTTTAGGATGTATGTTTATATATTTGAAGCTGAATTAGTAGTAAAAATGTCTATTTTCAATTCCCTTTCTCGATGACGTGGTTTTAGGTTAATTTTTGACATGTAATCCCTCAACTTCGTCTTTTTATCTCTATTTTAATATAAATAAGCAATTTTTACATATATTGAGGTTTTTTCTTTTGGATTTCGTCGTCTGAGTGTGACTCTGTGTTAGTAATTGTCTTGTGTGACGTCGTTTGAATTTTCGTTTTGTTACGAAGTTTGTTTGGTTCACATTAAAAGACTAGTTATTTAATCAATGATTTAAACGTCAACATTGTAGATCCGAAGACACAAGTATTTTAATCACTTTACATGTATCATATTTTTTGCAAACATTTTACCGTGCATGCCATTAATTTGAATGTCGTGAGTTTATTTACCGATCTACCATTTACATTTTTAGCAATTTCAATGATTAAAATGAAACGAAAATTAGTTAAGAAAATAAATCTACATCATCAAGTCATTGTTCTAAACAAAAATTAACATTGAAGATTCATTCATTAAATGATGTATGTAGTCCATTATAAAATTTTACTTATAAAAGTGACATGAGGGGAGTATTTATTTAGACTTAAACAAAAGTTAGATGGATAGAGTTGTGAGGAAAAGAAGATACGTGTGCAAACCTAACAAAGGCAGGAAGAAGCATCTTGGCATTGAATCAAGGTTGCAAAAATGAGCGTGGACTGGTCTGAACTACCACCTGAAATCATAGAAACAATCTCACAAAAATTAACAATATACGCCGATTACATCCGATTCCGATCCATCTCTCGAACCTTCCTATCTTCCATCCCCAAAACCCCTCTCCATCTCCCACCTCAACTCCCATTCCTCCTTCTTACTCACCAATCCTTCTTCAACATCTCCACCCACAAAACCCATCTCTTCAATCTTCCCCTTCCTTCTCATCGTACTCGTATTTGCGCTTCTTCTCATGGTTTTCTTATACTTCTCAACGAAACCCCTCAGATTCGTCTTTTTAACCCGTTAACATGTCTCACTCTTTTTCTTCCTCCTATTCACACTTTCCCTAACGTGGTAAGCTTTGATTATTCAAATATCGGTCGTGAGTATTCGGTTACAAACGAGAGTTCTTTAAGATTTTTTAGTTTGAGACAAATGTGTGATGATTTCATAGCTAAAATTGTATTGTCAACGAGCCCTTCTTCTAGCTATGAATTCGTTGCATTTGCTATTGTTGATGGTTATAGTTGTAATAATCTGGCTTTCTGTAAAAAAGGTTATGATTCTTGGGTTTTCCTAACCAAAAAGAATGATTACTATTTTTGGGAAGATGTTGTGTATTACAATGGATTGTTTTATGCTGTCAGCAAAGGAGGAAGAACAATTGCTGTGTGCGATGTTGATGGTCCTCAAGTTTCCATTTTTCAGACGACTGTGCCTGTTCAATTCTCTGGTGATATTCACTATGTGGTGTTCTCTGGTGAGGATATGTTGTTGGTAAATCGGATTTTGGAAGAGGAGTTTTCGGATGATTTCGATTATGATATGTTTGTGTATAGGACGGTGGGTTTTGAGGTTTTTAAGATGGATTGGAATGTGATGACCTGGAATAGAATTGAAACGTTGGGTGATAAGGCTTTGTTTGTTGGGGTGAATTCTTCTATGTGTTTTTCTGCTGGTGATTTTGTAGGATGTTGTGCAGATTGTATCTATTTCACAGATGATTATTCGGAGGCTAACCATGATTATGCTTGTGGGAAAAATGATTTTGGCATCTTTAGATTATATAATGGGATCATTAACAGTTATTCTCGAGATTCATATTCTCTGTTGGGATGCCCGCTTCCAATTTGGATTTCGCCAAATCCTTGCTAAGTTGCGTAAGTTTAGCTGCTTGTGTTTATGAGTGTCTTATTTAGGCCAAATGCGCTGTTCAAAAGATTGCCTTATTGTTGTATCGTGTATATTCACGTCACATAGACCGCAAAGCAAGATCAATGTATGAATTCAGTAAAGTAACATATTTCATGTACTGTAAACTTGTATTATATGAATATATTTGTTATATATTTGGATTTTGGTGAATGAATTTGGTGTGGATTAGATTTGAGAAGAGATTGTGTATGCTTCACTAAGAAGGTATCCTGATGTTATACAGATAATTACCTACCAATAAAATTTAGGTGAATGTTTTAGGCTAAATTATGAGTTTTAGACTTGGATAACAGGCCATTCTGTGAACTGAACTCGGAACTCCTCACTTCTAAAGTGAAAAGCATCATACCACTAGATGAAATGGCCTTGGCTACTAGAATATTTTTTCATAGCTACATACTAATCATGTAATTCGGAATTCAGATTCTTTAGATCATCTGTTTAGTATATTTGTCAGGGATGTCTACTGGGCATTTTCCGCTATATTTGGTTTGGGATTTGAATTCTGTCCAATATGAAAAGATGCTAAGCAGACATGTTCAGATGATTCAGGGAGGGACAGGGGCGGCATGTTCAGATTTCAGTATTGCATAATGTATTTATTTAACTTGTCGATTTCCTGTTACATATCTGAAGGAGCTGTTGTACAAAATGTCATTCAAAAGAAATAAGAGGATTGCATTTTCAGGATTTTGTGAAATTCATTACCCAATGTTGCACTTTTTTATTTTATTTTTAAACATTGTGCATCTTTAGAATTATGTTGTTGAGCTGTGTTAAATATTAGACTAGTGTGGTATTATACAACAGTGAGCTGTTTCAAATTTATGTTTTGACACTTCAGGTTCAATGGTCAAAATTTTCTACATGTATTGTCTTGTTTTCATTTTTTTAATAAATTTTATCTCTTTGTCATAGTTTTGAGTTTTCTGAGAACCCGAGTTCGATTGTACCAGAGATTGCATTGCCTACATAACTTGTATGGCACCAAATGGTATGATGCAATTGCTGGTCCATCATCTCTGATTGTTTTAAAGATCATTTCTATACCTGAGAGGCAGGGTTATAATTGACCCCCTTACACTATATTTCGAATTCCAGGGTTCTTCTGTCGCTCAATACTGTAGTTTGAATTACAATTCAATTAAGCAGTAGCATAGCAGCACTGATTTGCTTTTTTTGTGCCTGAAAATGAGCAGCTGAGATGGTTGGTTAATTACTTGTTGCTGCTATGAATGATTGACTATAGTCAACTACTAGTTTTATTAGTATATCCTTGTAGACGTGTCTTATCATTCTACCATATTGTTGAATGTTTTCATTTACCATGGACATGCTTTTAGCTGAGCTTGACTATCATTCCTCTCTGATTCTTTCTCTTTCAGTGAAACGAGTTTGTGAATCCAGGAAGATAGATATATCCGCTCCTATTTAATTCATACGCAGCTCTTTGTGTGTGCACATATCTACATCATATTACATTGCATCAGCTGTTACACTCCAGTTAAGTGATTTTCTAAATACATGAAATACGTGGGGTTCACCAGTCTGCAGTCAAAATAGTGATGAAAACACTACACATGTTACTTATTCTTACTAATTTGATCTGATTTTATTCTTGGCACCTTTATTTTGTTGGTGGCATACAAACTTTGTCCACATCAACTTATCTTTTTCATTCATGACATTATTTGACATGATGTTCTTAGTGGAATATCAGTGAACATTTTCTTTGATTTGTGAGTATAGTTGCATGGTTTAGAAGGTCTTATATGAAAGCTTAACATTCGTCTTTCTTAACATTCAGTCTTCCAACTTTCCATAGATTTTTCTTTTCTTTTCTTCTCTTTCTTTTTTCATAGAAAAAGGCGATATATGTACTTTTCAATACTGAAATTTATTTCAATTTTCAACCGGTTCCATTATATACAAAGGAGAAGTTGACAGAGGAAAAGCATCAACAATTCCTTGAGGCTTCGAAATGTGGTTGTGAAATGCAGCTCATTTTCCCCAGCCTAATCTCATTTCTACTGAGGCCTTTCCGGGCTCTAAGAATTGTGTTGAGTCTCAATCAACCTGTGTCCAAGATAACCAAGCAAGCTTCTGATGTCTCTAACTAAGAAGAAAAAGAAAATTTAAGCTGCCACTTCATGCACACTAGTATAGGCTGCAAAAGTTAAGAAAATCAAGCTGCTACTTCTTTAACCCAGTGTCATATTTTGGGAAATAGTAAAAAACGTAATATATTTGATGGGATGAAGAAAGTACCATGAACTACTCAAATTTTGAGTTAAAATATTTTTCATAAAATCCAGTTGTAATTTGTGGCCAGAAATCCTGCATCCCCAAAACATAATCGAAGAAGAATGGGTGTAGAGTGGGAAGAGTTACCTCAAGGAATCATAGAATCAATCTCCAAAAGGTTGACTATCTCCGGTTCTGCTGTGTATGTCGCAGCTGGAGTTCCTTTGTCCCCAAAACCCCTCTCCATCTACCACCACAACTTCCATGGCTCATTGATTTCTCACAATTCATTCTATGACCTCTCCACAAGAAAAATCCACTGCCTTGATCTCCCTCTATCTCCTTCTTATGGTACTCGTATTTGCAGTTCTTCTCATGGCTGGCTCGTCGTTTTCTACGAAGTCTCTGCGCTCCATCTTTATAACCCTATAACACATGCCTCACTCATACTTCCTTCTCTCTGCACTTTTCCGGAGTTGGTTAGAAAGCTTTTGGACGATTATAATAACCTTTTCCTTACCAAATTTGTCTTGCTGTCTAATCCCTCGCTTAGCAATGACTTTGCGGCTCTCGCTATTCTTGATCGTAGCGAGTTAGCTTTCTACAGAGAAGGCTATGATTCTTGGGATCTCCCCGGTGAGAATGAAAAACACCAATGGATAGACGCTGTATACAAAAATGGTTCATTTTATGTTGTGGACATGAGTGGAACAATTGCAGTGTGTGATGTTGAAGATCATCAAGTCTCCATTATTGAGAATGTGAATTCCGTCCATATCTCAAATGATATTTACTATCTTGTGTTTTCTGGGGATGACATGTTGTTGGTCACTCGGTACTTTCAAGATGAAGATCAGACAGTGGGGTTCCAAATTTTAAAGATGAATTGGTATGTGTTAAAGTGGGAAGAAGTTCAAACTTTGGTTGAAAACGCTTTGTTTATAGGGAGGAATGCTTCACTTTCTGTCTCTGCTGCCGATTTTGTTGGATGTCGTCCAAATTGTATCTATTTCACTAGCGATGTTTCTGGGAAGTATGATTTGGGCATCTTTAGTTTATCTGATTGGAGCATTGAGCCGTTGCCGTGTTATCCACAAAATTTATACTATCATTTTGGATGTCCAATTTGGGTTACGCCAAATCCATGATGAGCTGAAAATCTTAATGGTGTAAGTTTCGCGAGCTGTTATTTGTTTATTTGTATATTAGATTTGTTCCTCCCTTTGAGGGTTAAAAATTACTCTCTTATTTATGACCATTGTCTTGTTTAACAGCTTGCTTGCTTACCATATATTGATGATGCCCACTACACTATGTGGAATCCTGGAAATCTCAAGATGTGTTGATTTACCTGTATGATAAGACAGATGGAGATGTTCAAATGTAGTTTTTAGTTTTACTCTTTATGATCTATTTGGCGTGTATTCTGATTAACACCCGGTTAGACACTATTTCACATTCATAGATATCAAATCAAAATAGTGTCTAGGTTGCAGCATAGCAGGATATGTGTAACTACTTAAATACTTCGGGTTGTGTTATTTTTGTAATGTAACGACTTTTCATGGTGATATATCTTACAAAGATCAAGATTTGTATTATTGCAGTAACCTAGTTTACTCTAAACTTGTCTTGTATGTGACTACTTAAATTAAATACTGTGGTGAATTTAGCCTGGGTTAAGTTTTTGAAGGAGAGACTATGTCATGCTTGATGAAGATGGCATTCTGATGTTAAGCAGATTTCAACCAGTAAAATTTGTAGAGCATTTAAGGTCAAATTATGTGCTTTAGCCTTAAACCTTGTTAGTTTAACTTTTATGGCTTATCCTGAAATGAATTTTCTGAACGAACTGATAGCCAAATGTAGAATACCAGGCACCAAGTTTTTGTGCCAATATTAGGAGCAGCATCCTATTGTGTTTCTATTTGATGCCTAGTGTTTGTTTTGGATGGAAGTCTCAGTTTCATAATATTTCTGTTAAATCTTCATGTTTCTGACATATTGTATCAAACTCTACACTTTAGTGACTAGTTTGTTGGGTGTTGCTTGCTCGACATTTTAATAAATTCTTTTGTTTGCAGAAAAAGAAGTCAAGTATGAACCTATATTGGGAAGAAGTCAAGTTTTGCCTTCAGTCTGCAGGAACCTATATATGGGGTAAAAGAAGTCAAGTATGAACCTATATATGAGGATTCAATGTAGAAGTCAATTTTTTTTAGGATAATGTAGAAGTCAGTTTGTATATAGATTTTAGATTTCTTAGTATGACTTACTTGTACAATTCAATGATAGAATATATTATAGGCTTAATAGCAGTTTTAACTCCCTAACTTTTCCAAAGTTGCGATTTTGGCCCCCTAAGAAAAAAAACTACAAAATCGCCCCTGAAGTTTTGCACCTGTGGCAGTTTTGGCCCCCAAGGCCAATTTTGACTCGGTCTACGTTGACGTGGCACCCTAAGTGAGGTGCCATGTGTTATTTTTTTATTTTGCCTTGGGGGGCCAAAACTGCTACAGTTGCAAAATTTAGGGGGCGGTTTTGTAGTTTTTTTTAGGGGGCCAAAATCGCAACTTCGTGAAAGTTAGGGGGCGAAAACTGCTATTAAGCCTATATTATATTAGCAATTTATTGTCTTATTGAGTACAAATTTTTCTTTTACAATTAAAAAGAAAATAAACAGTGTCACTGATATAGGTAGTACCAAACAATTCTTATAAGTTTTCCTTCAACCATGCAGTCCCGTACCTGCATGGCCTCGGGATCCCTCTTATTCCGGTGTGATTCGGTTCGTCTAGAAGTTGTCGGGAGTCGCTCATTGTCGTTCCTTATGCACCGACCACCACTCCCCGCCCTCGTCAGCCTTGGGTGTTACACACATGATCTAGGAGAATTTTATTAGTAATTTAGAAGTATTTATTATTTCAGCCTAATTTTCTAGAACTTTCTATTTTGTTTTAGTTTGTTATTTTTAGGCCCATTAGGGTTTGTTATTTCCCTATTTAAGCTTAACAGTTGTAGCCTAAGAGGATAACTTTGATTCAATCAATAATATTTTAGAGAGACTTTTCTCAATATATGGGGGATTTTGGAAACCTATTTTCACAAGTTTGTCGCTTGCAAATTTGTCTCTTTCAATTTAGGTTTACCGCTTGCTAGCCTACACTTTTGTACTGCGTCAGTTGGTATCAGAGCAGGTTTCTCCTTTTCTTTTCCTAATGTGATCAGCCATGGGAGATCAACTGGTGACGAAAGCAGAGGTTGTCGCGGCTCTTACCCCAGCCTTCAAAGCTTTGGCTGCACAAATGACGATGTTAACAACTAACCTGAATAACATTGTCAACAACAACAACAACAAAAATCTGAACAGGAGAGAAGAACCAATTTCGGTTATTAGGGTTCGTAATAATAACCCTACTATTGTTATGCACCGAAAATCAGAACATACCCGTGAATCTGATTTTGAATACTATGAACTTAGATATTACACCAAGTTGAAGGATGACTACTACAGGTTTAAAATCTCTGATTCGATGTATCGTTGTCCGTTTTGTTACAACAAAGATTACTCCTTGACCAACCTTTTGAGACATGCTTCCAGAATAGCAGGTAACTCACGTAAGACGGTTAAAGATATTGCCAAACACTCTGTTTTGATAACATATATTCTATGAATTCTTACGCCGTTGAACGAGGAGATCAACGTTGCTAGGATGACCGAAGCGTTTCTAGCATCCGTGGAACCGGTCAAAGAACATTCAGTCACCGAACCTGTTGTTAGTATTGAGGAGACTGATGAGCACATGGTTTCACTCTGTGATGGAGCAAATATGAATGATGAACCACTCAAAGAAGAACCAGAAGGAAAAGAAACTGAAGAGCCTGAAGTAATTGAGGAACATGCTGAAGAAATCAAGGAGGAAGAACCTGTCAAAAAGGAACAAACAGTGGAGAAGTATAAATTTGTTAATGATGCTGTCTTGAATGAAGAGGTTACGAATGATGAGGTCTATCATAAAACAGTGGTACCCTTAGTTCCAAACAACAGGCCAGCGACAGTAAAAGAAAACAAATCTGAAGCTAAATTTCAAGAACAAAATATCGATAGAGTTGAGTCCACTGACATTGATCAAACAATGTTCAATGAAAGTAATAAATCTGAAGCGCAACTTTGTCAGAAAACTCGGTGTTTAACATAATCACCTTTGAGGCCACAACAAAATTTCTCTACTACAGTTCAGCCGTTTCCGGTGCAGTCGAAATCACCGAATCAATCATCGAAGCTACTGGGTCTGCTCATTACTCATTCACCACCATCACTGATCTATGCTCTACCTCCGGCGTTGTCTCCGCCGATGAAACCACCTGACAGAAGTGTTGCTGTTGCAAATTCGGAATTCAATTTCAATTCGGCCGTGGATGCTGATTCGAATTTTGTTGATCTGCTGAAGCTTGTATGCTCTGAGGTTTCCTCTGACACCACCTCCAACCATTATTCATTCTGTTACACGCACTCCACCAACTTCAGGATTAAGTTTTGGATGGATAACTCCACTCATGAAACAAGGCTACAAAAAAACTATCACCGAAAAGGATGTTTGGAAGCTAGACAAATGGGACCAAACAGACACGTTAAGTGAAAAGTTCCAATAGTGTTGGATGTCAGAATTTCAAAGTTCTAACCCCTGGCTTTTGAGGGCATTAAACAATAGTTTAGGGAAAAGGTTTTGGTTTGGAAGCATCTATAAAATTGGTTATGATCTTTCTCAATCATTTGCGCCAATTTTGCTGAACCATCTCTTAGATTCAGTTGGTGCCTATGTTCTACTTTTGGCTACTGTTATATTTTTTTTGGATATACATAAAGGAAAGATAAAATATTATGAGAAAGATCACATAGATTCTGCTGTCCCTACTCAAAGGCCAACTTCTTGGAAGAGCGATGATCTTGCAGAAGCTGCTCACTGCTTCAGTTTATCTGAAATTTAAAGTACTACAAACATAACAGGTGAAGGTGTGTATGGTCATGTATATAAGGGTGTTCTCAAAGATGGACAAAAAATAGCTGCAAGAGTAAGGAAAAAAGAAAGTGCACAAGGGTTTTCTGAATTTCATTCTGAAGTGTATGTCTTGAGTTTTTCTAGACACAAGAATATAGTGATGCTTTTTGGGGTGCTGTTGCAAAGAAAATAAAAATATTCTCATATATGAATATATTTGCAATAAGTCTCTTCATTGGCATTTATTTGAAAATAGTGAAGCAGTTCTTGATTGGCCTCAAAGATATGGTATTGCACTTGGGGTTGCAAAGGGATTACGTTTTCTACATGAGGAATGTCAAGGTGGTCCTGTTATTCATAGGGACATGAGACCAAGCAATATACTTCTCACACATGACTTTGTTCCCATGCTATAGCTGACTTTGGCCTTGCTTCTCACAAATGGAATACTGGTGATGATTTCCATCAAACAAGGATAATGGGAACATTTGGATACCTTGCTCCTGAGTATGCTAAAGATGAAATTTTGAATATGAAAAATTCACTAGAGTTTAAAAAGGAGTTTCTTTGGGCTGAAGCGTCTCTTGTAGAGTTGAAATTGGTGCTAATCAATGTTAGAATTCTTCAATTATTTCTCGACATGGTGGGTGCTAATCTTATGATGCTTGCTGGAAACTCTACGACATGGGATCCAGAGGGTGGTTTCTTGTTCATGGGAGGAGTCAACATGCATGAGAAACTCTTTATCAGAATGAGACATCGGAGTCGAGTTCTTCAGAGGTGGAGGAGACTGATGTAGGAGAGTTTTATTAATAATTTAGTAGTATTTATTATTTCAGCCTAATTTTCTAGAACTTTCTATTTTGTTTTCAGTTTGTTAATTCTAGACCCATTAGGGTTTGTTATTTCCCTATTTAAGCTTAACAGTTGTAGCCTAAGAGGATAACTCTTATTCAATCAATAATATTTTAGAGAAACTTTTCTCAATATCTGATGGATTCTAGAACCCTATTTACACAAGTTTATCGCTTGTGAACTTGTCTCTTTCAATTTAGGTTTAGCACTTGCTAGCCTACGCTTCCGTACTGCGTCAACACACTATGTCTAATTGCATAAAATTCAAATGGATCTTACAAAATCATGTGAGCCAACGTGTAAATTCAGTGGAATATATTTAAAATTCAACAAATTAGAGAGTGTGTTATAGAAAATGTGTTGCTGATATAATTCTCAGTAAAGAATCCATTCCAACAAGAACACACTAAGAAAGTTTCCTTAAAATAAAAACACTAAGAAATTAATAATATCCATACGACCATACCTATTGTATAGCATATGCTGCCACCGTTTATTCTTTTAATAAATTTTTAATTTCATTCCTCAAAATAAAAATAATATCATGTTCCAATTAATATTTGATTTGATATTTTAATTGGTATTATTTAAAGAAAAAAAAATGCTTTCAAAAATTGATAGTATTGACTTGTTTCAAAAGAAAACTTATAGTATTGACTAAAATTCAACATCACGAGCTCCTCTCATTCCGTCTCCTTAGGTCTTTTTCAGTAATATATACTTCTTTTTTTCTTGTACTGCGCCGTAGTTCAAAGTTTTTATATTTTGCAATCACATCACAGAACAAGAAGAATGAATTACCTTCGTGTTTCCCTCCAAAGATCAATGAATTTCCTTTGTGATGTTTCCCTTGAAAGAAAAATGAATTTTATACGTGAATCAAACAGCAACAAACCAAACGTTTCCCTTACAATCGCCAAACATCTGTTCTCAAAACAATTGGACAAGAACATCGTGTTTTCTCCACTCTCTGCTTCAAGTTATTCTAGGCATCCTCGTTAATGGCTCCGAGGGTCGCACACAACATCAACTTCTTTCCTTTCTCTGATCTGAATCCACCAATCATCTCAACTCCTTATACTCTCAGCTTGTTTCGGTCATCTTCAAAGACGCTGCTCCCGCTGGCGGGCCTCACATCTCTTTCGCCAATGGTATGTCGTTTGAACAATCACTTTCTCTTCGAAGCTCCTTCAAAAAAATCACGTCTACTAATTTTAAAGCCACTTTGGATGCTACTGATTTCGAGAACAAGGTATATATGCCCTGCTTTTTTATTCTAAGCAGCAGCTTTTCATTATCTGTTAATTAACTAACTAATTAATGAATCCACCTTCACGAACAAGTTTTTTTATTTTTATTTCATAACCTAATTTATACGTCCGGATCCTCTCCATTACCTTAGGAAATGGGGATCGGCATTTCCCTTTTCAGTTGAATGACATGTGGTATTAAACTAAATCAACGGCTTAGATCTTTTTTTCAAACAATATAAATTTTTTAATTAAAAAAAGGAAAGAAAAAGAAGTCTCAACGCATAAACCCACCTTCTCCATCATCGACACTTACGCCAGGATGCACTCACCTCTGCCCCGTCGTTAATTTGTTCTGCTCCC
>Ga0315915_1004047_pt1 | contig 18521 bp, 12 predicted proteins | sample MpolbnodulesMG_FD_207738 | JGI IMG/M metagenome (GOLD analysis project Ga0315915, IMG submission 207738) | Medicago polymorpha root nodule microbial communities from Los Angeles, California, United States - branched nodules | ecosystem: Host-associated > Plants > Roots > Nodule | place: USA...
TTTTGAGCGAAGTAACTCTGCTTAAAGTTACTCTTAGAGTAACTTGATCCCTCCTCTATTTGTGCATTTCATATGCTGCTAAATTTTCTTACATAATAACACGCACATACTATAGTATAATTAGTGACATTTTGATTATGTGTAGCGTGTAGTGTTTGTGTATCATATCTTCTCCCTTTGTTGGTGCTACAATTTTCTCCTGCCGTTAAGCTTTTCCCCTTCATGTACATGCTAGCCTTACTTTTAAGTTTCTCTGCATTATGGGATGTTCATGTCTATGTTATGTTGTCTTGAACATATAGTTTACTTTGGAGGTATTGGTTATGAGAATCTTGTTGCTTGGTACTGTTTGGTAAGTATATTCAATTCGTTAGTAAATACTATTTCAGAATAGATAAAATGTTTCATTCAGGCTTACTGTAATTTTTTTGTTTTTTTTTTTGTTATACTTTTCGCGGGTGGGGGTGGGGCCGGGAAACCCGTCCCCATTAGGGGTGGGGTTGGGTGTTCAATTTTTACCCCCGATATGGTTTGGGGACGGGGATGGGGGCGCATGCATGGAAATGGGGCGGGATGTCTATTAAAAATATATTTAGGTCTACTTGGTTAAATTTCTTTTTATGTTAACCCTTTGGGTTTAAAAAAAAATGATAATCTGAAGTTCGGCTGGGAGGTCGGTAAAGTCTAAACTTGGTTAAATTTCAAATGATAATCTAAAGTTCGGCCGTGAGGTCGGTAAAGTCTAAACTTGGTTAAATTTCTTTTTATGTTAACCCTTTGGGTTTAAAAAAAATGATAATCTAAAGTTCGGCTGTGAGGTTGGTAAAGTCTAATCAAGAATAGAAGGTTGGTTCGGTTTATAAAGAGTTTATTGGCTCATATTTAACAAAGGTGTTGGTACAACTCCCAGTATTATTATGAGAATCTTGTTCGTAGATACTCCATGTGTCCCTTAATACTTGACACAATTGACCTTATTATGCATGCCAATGCATAATTTTGAGTTTAAATATCTTGAATAATATATTAGAAAAAATTATGAAAATTTGATATTTTGAAAATACTCATTGAGACAAATCTAACGACATATCATATGATATTATTTATCTTTGTATATTAGTAGAAAAATATGGTCAAAATAAATTAGGTCAAAATTACACATTTTCAAATGAGTCATCTATTGCGGGACGGAGAGAGTAATTTCTAAATCACTATTGACACTCTCTGAGTCTAGAGATCTAACCTGACCCTTGTGAGGTCGGAGAGCCAACTCAACCAAACTTTTAATTATAAACAAATGTATATTTAACTTACATCTAAAATACTTTTCTACCCAAAGTGTGGATACCATTTGAAGTCATGAGCTCATATGCATGCTGCATACGAGATGCTTCTTGTTCTTGCCTACGTTATGGTTAGTCACTTTGATAATGAATATAGTATTACTCTCGCCATCTATGGTATCCCCTAAAGAAATAAAAAATAAATATTATTGTAAATACGTAGTATATTACTTGCACGTACAGATTTGGGTTTTTTTATCAACTAAATGTTATTCAATTAACAAACTTTTATAGGGTAGTTTTTATTTGAATAAAAATATGCATGAAGCGTGCTTAAATTGGGAAAAATTATTTTGGACTTCAAATTAAATTATAGTTTTAAATTATAATATATGCAATCACAATTGTCACTTCCATAGTAGACATAATAAAAGTAGAATTAGAGACAAAATAAAAGTAGACAGGTATCTTTTTCAATGTTTTAAAGTCTATTTAGATTTACTTATTTGAGCTTATATCTATTTGCATAAACTCTTGTGATAGACTGTGAGAGAATTTATAAAAATAACTTATAGCTTATGAATACAACTTATAGCTTATGTGAAAGACATTGACTTTATTTCATCTATTGTTATGAAAGTAGCTTAAATAAATGTTTATATATATGATAAATGCTTATATTATAATCTGCAAATTAAGTTGTTAAGCAAACAAGGCCTTAAGTCTTCACTTCATTAGGTGGATCGAGCTCTAATTAATTCAAAATACACTCGGGATGTTAATAAAGTTTGATCAAGAATTGTTCTGACTAAAGATGAAATTCAGATATTACCTATTGGCAAGATATGCTCCTCCCAAAATAATTTTTTTCATATAAAAAAATTGCCAATTGCTAAACTCCAATTGATATGAGATCAAAGTCCATTTAACATGATTAGATCCAAGTTCATTCTCATATTGTGATCATTAATCTGGTTTCGATAACACGTTAAATGAATTTGATTTTAACTGTTATAGACTAGTTATGAGAAATTGAACCGATGACTCATATTAAACGTGAGAATGCACGTCATCGTTTGAGTTAACTTTTGAAAATGATATAGATGCCATAAACTATAAATATGCATACCCCTACCAATTAAATGAAGATACAAATTTTTCAGTTTCTCTAAGAGCATCAAACACACTGACCCACCTCACTGATTCCAATTTCCAAACATAACCCATTAATTCCAAGTTAAGTGAACAAATAGGTAAACTGCCTAATGGGAATCAATCAGTATTAGTAACAGTCCATTTCAATCCTCAAAACGTGTCAAACACAACAAAACTGTTTATGCTCCAACAAAACCAAGTCATAGAAATCAAAATTTTCTTCATTTGTTTTGTCTTCATCAAAAAAATCACACGTTGCTTTCTTTCTTTGTCCATGTGTGCAAAATCTTCTCCTACAATCTCGGTTTTTTTTTGGTCCAAATACATATTATGCTTCAAAGATCTTATTCCACAAGTTGGAAAAAGAGTCCACTTTTCCACTATGAATGGTTGATTTGATATTGAAAAATTATATTTATTTTATGACCCATTTCTTCTCCATACTCTAACTTGGTTATGGAAATTTTATGGGCATAAAAAAATAATCTTTTTTCAAAAGTTTGGTTGGATTTGATTATGGGTAACAAGACCATTTTTCATGCTTAAGAAAACTCTACATTGGTTTCATCAATATATTTTGTTTTGTGAATGATTTTGTTCACTAAAACATGTCTTTGAAGTTTGGTTCTGTGAGGGTTTTCATCAGCAATTATGTGTTCTATTCATTTGGATTGATATTGAGATTCTTCTTCAGGTTTGGTGAATTTTGTTTTGCTTTTTTGAGGTTGTTTTGTTTATTATAAGTGCATGGAAAATGATTGATGCTTTGTTTATTTGTTTCAGGTTTCTTAATTTAGGAGATGCCAAAAAAGATCTCATTAATTCACCATCACAATCACTAGGTGATGGAAATATTCATGATTTCAAGGTTGATGGTTTTGCAGAAGAGTTGTCTAATTTCCTTTTTTGGAGTGATGATTTTCATCAAGAAGAAACAGAGTGCTCTGTTTTCTTGGATTCTGTTCATGAAGAAAAAACAGAGTTCTCTGTTTTAAAAGAAATTCACAATGGTTTTCATGAAGATAGTGTCAAAACAGAGATATACATGGAGAGTGTTTTATCAAAGGTGGTTGAGTTTGAAATGCATGAAGAGGGTATTGATAAAGAAAAAGAAGATGAATCTGTTCAAGAAGATGGCGGTAAGGAAAATGAAGGGGTAAGTGAAAGGATTGTTTCCATGGAGAATGATCCAACTGTTGATGAAATTGAAATGAAGAGTTTTGTTTGCTTGGAAAATGGTCATGATCATATGAAGATACAAGAGAAAGAAGAAGAAATAATAGAGCATGCCATAGTGGAGAATAACTCTAATGTTCATGAAGATGGAGGAATATTTGATGGAATGGAAACAGAGTACTCTGTTTTCAATGAGAATGTAAATGAAGATGGTATGAAAAAAGATGAAATGGAAATAGAAGGCTCTGATTTTAAGGATGGTGAGTCTAAGCTTCATGAAGATGGAGATGAAACAGAGTACTCTGTTTTCATGGAGAATATCTCTGATGTTATTGAAGATGGTAACAAAATAGATGAGAAGGATATAGAGGAATCTGTTTTAAAAGATCATGAGATTAAGGTTCATGATGATGGTAAGAAAATGGATGAAATTGAAACAAGGGTGTCTGTTTTCAGCGATGATGCCTTCGATGTTCATGATCATAAAAGAGAAGAAGAAACAGAACAAGATACAGGGGACTCTGTTTTTTTGGAGAGTGACACTATAAAAACAACCACTAGTAGGTATGAATACTTCTCAGAAAAAGATATAAGTTGCTTTGTGGAAGAACCAACAACATTGCGATTCAGTTTTCGAGAATATTACACGAGTCCTCATGTTTCAACCGTTTCCCAAAATGCATACAAAGAGTTTTCAAAGCTTGATTCAGAGAAAGACATTGTAACTGAAGAACAAGAAGAAAAAGAGGGGTCTATTCATTCAAACGATATTCCACTTCGCTTTGAAAGCGAGGCGTTTGGTGGAACTGATTCATCTGATGAAGATTATTTCATTTTCAATGAAAACTCAGTTACATCTGATTCTGAGTCAGAATCATCTAGTTCAAGTGGTTTAATCTGGAGCAACAGCAACAAAATTGATGATTCATTTTCCTATGAGTTTCTTGGTGGCAAAAATGGTAGTGAAATTCTAAAGTTGATGATGAGAGATGAAACAATAGAAGATTTGGATGAAAACCAATCTTTATTTGATGATAAAGTTTCAAAATTTGGAGTTGATGAGGTTTTTTCTGAAAATGAGTATATAGAAATGGAACCTCATATGAAGGGTTTGAAATCCTTTGAAGAACATGGTTTTGAAGTGAAAGATCAAAAAGAAGGTATGAAGAAAAGTGAAGAGGAATTGAATGGATCAGAATCTGATGAAGATGATTTTGAATGGGAGCATGAAGAAATAGTGGAACAATTGAAGTTAGAATTGAAGAATTCAAGACAAGGAGGACTTGCCACAATCATAGAAGAAGTTGAAGATGAAGAAGAACAAGAACAAGAACAAAAAGAATCACCAAAAGTGGTTGAAGAATTAAAACCATTGAAGATTGAAGTGAAGCTAGAATTCAATGATCAAATGGATCAAATTGAGAAAGTTTACAAGAGCTATGCAGAGAAAATGAGGAAACTTGATATCTTGAATTATCAAACCATGCATGCATTAGGTGAGAACTAAATCATCTTCATTTCTTAGTTAAATTCTTGCAATTTTAAACATTTGAAGATTATGCAAATATCATTGTTTTAGGTAAATTTTTCAGCTTGTTGTTTAAAGATCAAAACATGAATTCTTGGATCATATATGCTTAATCACACAAGTTCTATTTTTCACACTACAAAAAATTGTAGAATGGAGTCTTTTATGCTCTAATTTCATAATCTTTTCCAATTTTTTCTCTTCATGAATTTTTGTCACACTCACTCAACTTGAATGATTTAAAAAAAAAAAAAAAAAAACTTAGTTACAATTTTAGTATGGTGGGCCATTATTCATCTCATATCCAACATATTTTGTTAATTATGTGTCCATAAAGATATCTTGTTTATTTTTTCAATAGTTAACCTAGAGATAGTGACAAATCTACATCATGAATTTATTAAATTCACTTCTGTAGCAATCTTTTTCCTATTCTTCATAGGTCTACTTTATATACTAAAGACATCAAAATCAGTGACTAAGATTTGTTCTCTCATTTTTTTCTTCTACTCCATATTCAAAGCATATAATAAAGTTGAAGTAGGAACCTTTAATATCACTTTAAAGTTTTGATTGGGATTTGTTTCTAATATTATACTCTAAGCAAAGTAAACTTATTTATTTAGCACTAAAAAATTAATGATCATGTTTTCCATTTGATTATTATGACTAATTCATTCCACTTTACTCTTGATTTGTAGGTCTTCTTCAACTAAAAGACCCTCTTAAATTAATTTCAATACCAAAATCCACCATCTCAAATGGAATAATCTCTCAAAATTTGTGGCCAAGAAAATCAACAAAGATCACATCTGACCCATTTTTAAAACTTGTTCATCAACTGCATAGAGATTTGGAATTGGTATATGTTGGACAAATTTGCCTCTCATGGGAAATCCTATGTTGGCTACACATGAAAGCTATTGAGTTACAACAATATGACTCACAAAAGTCTCATAGGTATAACCATGTTGCTGGTGAATTTCAACTTTTTCAAGTATTGATGCAAAGGTTTATAGAGAATGAACCATTTCAAGGTGGACCAAGGATTCAGAATTATGTAAAGAATCGTTGTGTGATTAGGAACCTGCTTCATGTTCCAGCTATTAAAGGTGACATATTATCAAATTTTTGTTTCAACATATATATTCTCATCAATTTAGTCTTCAATATGATAATATTTATAAGAGTAATTATGGATGAAAATTTTCACAAAAATCACCAAACTCGTAACTAAACACCGATAATGTTGAGAAACATGGTAGGGTCCAATATAACGAAAAATCATTTGAGAAAAAGTGATTATTTGAATTTAATAGAATGAGAAAAGTTGATTACAACGAGTATAAGACGCACTTTATATATGGAATCTTATATCGATTATGAAAAAACTAAATGACATGTATATTAGGGCAGTGACCTATATTCACAATGTCTTAAGATTTGAGATGTAGATGTGGTGTCTATGGCTAGGTCTTTTGGTGGTCGTGATTGTTAGTTCATTATTGTGCTCGGGCTCACCAAACATTATATAGTGATCCTAACTAAGATAACTAATCTGATTTACAACTAATATTAACCAACTTAAAGCGGTTTATAACCTACACTCAAAGTCTTTTCTTACATACTAAATTTAGTAGAGGATATTTTATAGGAATTAAAAACATATTTAATTCTATAATTTTATACATTGTAAACCTTGAGTTGAGATGCTGATTTTTTGTGTGTGAATGTGATGATTCTTAGATGATAGTAAAGGGGGTGAAGAAGATCCTATTGCAAGTGGAAGGTTGCAAGATATCATCAAGGAATCAATGCGTGTATTTTGGGAATTTGTTCGAACGGATAAAGAAAATGGGAATGTGAATGTGATTTCTAAGCAAATTGGAAGTGATCTCAAAGACCCTGCAATTGCAAACCTTCTAGTGGACATTAGAATACAACTACAAAAGGTGTGCTATCTACTTAGACTACCACTTTTTATGTTTACACTTGCATGTTTTAATTGTGTGTGTTTGCATGAGCTTCTACAAATTTAGTTTTAATTTATTTTGATTTTACAAATTGATTTTAGTGATCTGGGTTAGAATTGAATTGATTTTAAGGTCATGAGTTTAAGTGGAAAACATGACCTTAAAATGTGTAAGTGGATGACATCATTAATTTTATAAGTCAGTTTTGTAAGACTGAGTTATATCATTTTGAATCCATTTAAATTATTTGAGAAAAAAAATTCACTTTTATAACTAAAAAGATTATGTTTAGTCGTTCTAATTGTGTTTGATTTAGCTTCTTAAACTAATCCTAATCTAAAAAAAAAACTGATTTTTCTACTTGAAATGAGAAACTTATTTTTTGGTAATTTTTTTTTTATAATGTCCAAAAATAATCTTTAAAATATGTTATCTAATAATTGTATTTATTTTAATCTTAAACAAATGGAACTTTGAAGTCTACTAAAAAGAAGAAGAAAAAAAAACCTTTTTAAGAGCAAAAGAATTGAGAACAACCAAACCATGTTCTTTTTTCACAAAATCATGTTTTCTTGCATAAAACCTGATTTTTAAGGAAGAAAATAGTTTTATAAACAAGCTATAAATTTATTGCATACAAGTTATAATCATGTGCTTACATGTTACAGAAGGATAAAAAGCTGAAGGACATAGTAAGAACTGGAAATTGCATAGTGAAGAAGTTCCAAAAGCACCATGAGGATCAACTTGATCATGAGCAATTGGTTGCTCAAGTTGGGTTGCGATTGATTTCAAGGGTGGTAAACATGTCACAATTGAGAAAAGAACAAGTACTATGGTGTAGTGAAAAGTTGAACCGAATCAAATTTTTAAGCAGGAAGATTGTCCATGTGGAACCTTCTTTTTTGCTTTTTCCTTGTTGATTCAACCAATTTAGAGATATACTTTTTTTTTCACATAAAATTATATACTAGCTTAGGCAAAATTTGAAGAATCATCACAAAATTCTCAGCTTTTGTAAATAGATATCGACTATTGAAGCTCCTTGCTCATACATCATAGTTATCTAATAAATGGCAAGAGAAATTAAAAGGTAGTGCAATGTTCTTGTGTTGCATTTGATAAAAAAAGAATAAAAGAATTATTGTGTTGCATACAAGTTTGGATGGTTCAATAAATTTATGAACCTATTATGTACTAACTTCTTTATGTTATTCCATTCCATGAAGAAGTGTTAGTACATTCCCTAAAAAAAACTTAATTCTTCCTTGTTCTTTAATTTTGTTAGGTCTGCAACAACTTAACCTAATAATTTTCCTCTAAAATGCTGCATTAGGTTAGCAGCAATTAACCTAACAAATTCCATTTAAGATGCAGCGCACCAATTTAACCTACAAATTCCCTCTAAAATGCAACAATCCCTAATATTTCTCCTCGCTGATTGAGCTTTTCATTCCTATCATGTTGTGTCATCGTTTGTATATATTTATTGTTTATGTAGACTTTTTTTTTGACAAGTTGTTGTACACTTATTTAATACGTTTATAAACAGAATACCCTAATTTCCATGCAAACTCGGCTACCCTAATTTCCATGCAAACTCGGCTATATATAGCAAACCCTAAATCGTGTTTCTCTATAAAAAAAACCCTAAACCGTGGTAAATTACACAGAACGCAGAAGAATCATATATTTTGATATTTTGATTTTTGCAAATGGAAGGACGTGACCATACAACCTTCCTCTCATACCACTGCTTAACTGATATTCTAATTTAACTTGCATTTTATTGATATGCATATCTTTTTGAGAATTGGAATATCCTTTTTGCATTTTTTGTTTTTAGTTTGAGATGTTCACACCAATTTTGACGATCTTCCTATTTAGTTTTGTCGCAATTTCTTGGTCTATTATCTAAGAATTCAGACTGTGTCGTGTAATGTCATGTTTTTTGAACTTAATCTGAATTTTGTTTCGTTCAAAACCTTATTCTGTTGTTAGCCTTTATTTCTTATGCATACTTTTATTATTTCTTTCTTTGCAAGCAAAGTTGTGCAACTGTGAATGAATTTTGAGGTGAGAATTACCTTTCCTTGGATCGGATTGCATATAGAGGAAGGGGAAAGTGATTCTGCAGTAGTACTTGGTGACTTTTTGTTTTGTTGAATAAGTAGTCATTTATTTTACTGGTGGTCATTGTTTTTAACTAATAATATCATCATCAATGGGAAGATACGTCATTGAGGGGAGGGTCATTTCCAGAAGTAATGTTGGTGATCAGGTTTTTGTATCCAGGCTATCTCTATCGCCTTCAGATGTCAGGATTCCCTTTAAGTTTCAACGAAGACAATTTCCTTTGATTGTATCATTTGTAATGACAATTAACAAAAGTCAAGGGCAATCGCTTAAACATGTTGGTGTATATCTACCAACACCTGTATTTTCTCACGGACAGTTGTATGTTGCTGTTTCAAGAGTTACATCCAGAGAAAGACTAAAGATATTGATCACTGATGAAGATGGTGAAGATACCAATGTGACAAAGTCGCTGCGACTCAATCATAGAATACATATCAACGAAAAACTCCTGTGAAAGCCGCCTGTCCAAAAAAAGAACGACATCTTCAAGAGCCCTCTCCTACAATCCAAATGCTACAAACTCACATACACTAATACGAACACGTTTTTTAGCAGTTCCAGTAGAGGTCAACTCTTTTCTTTCAATATGCACCTCGTATTGATCATCACCAAACAGAAATAACAATGGATACCGCAAAGGAATATACTTGGAGTGAGTCTCATGAATACGTTGTAAAAGACCATTCTCTTTCACAACAATATCCCGATCAGAATCTTCTAAGTCACCAACAATCAATGCAGCAACCTCATCAACATCAAGTACATTGTATGTCCGAGAGTTGAAATTCTTATCCAAAACAACCTCAAACGAACTTGAACATTTTCATTAAGCACACGAAAATCACGAACCATCTTATAACTTTTGACCAATGTGGTGTGCTCATCCATCAAAACCAACAATACTTGGATCAATAAAGGATCAAGGTCACTTTCTGTGGAACGGCCACTGCATCAAAATAAACAAATAATAACCACCAAAACTATAAATAATATCACAACATATGTAAATCATTCAAGCAAACCCATGTTAATATCAAACAACGTCAATAAACCAATAGAGATACCAAAGAATAAAATTTCTTTACTAAAATAAAAATAACTATAACAATGGACTATGAAAGAAGAACAATAAATATTTAATAATAAAAAGCTAACAATTCGGCAATATAACCTGAAATGAGCCAAACGATTACTCAACTCGTTCTTAGTATCATATATATAAAGCTGACAAAATTTGGGCCTTTCTCCTTCAACAGGAAGAATACTTCCAATGCGATGATAATTTTGATCGGAGATGACAAAATGAGATGGACCTAGACCTCGGTTGATTCTAGTTTCGATCTCACCCCCCACAGATTTAAAAGAAAACAATTTGTTATACGACACAATATTGACAAAAAAATTATTACTCCTTGGATGAACACCACCGAAAAGACTACGAAGAAGAGGAGGAGGTTCTATCATGTAAGGCAATGTGACCTTCCCCTTCATACAACACATGGAAACATCTGGAGACAAAGGAGAATAATACTTCCATGTACGTTCTTCGAACCATACAATAGTAGTGCACTTTTGACAAACAATATTCATATCTCCAACATCCATATAACCTGCAATGCAACCCCATACGCCACAAATAATTTAAAATGGAAAAAAAACAAAAGATTATACAATACACATATAAAATACAAAAGCAACGACCAAAAGAAAAATTAAAATAAACATGAGGTCACAACCTTGCAATTCACCACCATGAAACAATTCCATGGACATCAAAGGAATTGGAACACAGGGGCATTGCTTGATCCACCATCAGCAGTGGTAGATTGGATTACAAAGACATGGAAAAAAACAATGCAAAGAACTTCAAAGGTATGATATACGATAACTTCAACAATAACCTTGATCTAAAAGGTAACGTTAAAAGGGGAAAACTCATAAAAAAAAAGGTGCAGAGGGCAGCTGATCTTGGAGATTAGGACCATTAAAGAGATCCATGTATAAAGAATCAATCCCAGCTGTTGTGGAAGAACCCAAACCATAAACATAAGAAAAACCAAACAAAATAATGGAAATTAATCCAATATAGTCTGAATTTTACAATGTTAAGTAATCATTAAATTATAGTATAAATGCAAGAACGATGTAAACATCTAAATTCTTCGTTCAGGAAATCAGTTAACATTTAGTAGATATGAACACCTAAGGAAGATAAAGATCGGAGATAAAAAGACTCACAACGTATAGGAACACCAAGAATGGGATTCATAGTTGAGACCCTCGCGCTCTTTGCTTTCAATTTTCAGGCCCTCTTGAAACGCCTCTTATTGGCATCAGCAGCACTTGAAGACAACCCAATAAGGCTTATCCTTTCTAGAAAGCCAAAATAAAATATAACACAAAACAAAGGAATATTTGCTGAGAAATGCAGTGTATGTGCAACCTATATCTTCAATTGATGAAGAAAGTGGTTTATATGCAAATGATAACTTCCAAGCATGAACGAAAAGGTACTGGCTATTTGGAGTAGCTGGTAGCTGAAGCAAATATAAATATTTCTAACAAAAATCCTACTTTACCAAACTATAACGGTCAGGTATCTTTTAAAGAAAAAAAAATCGAAAGGAAAATTGTCAGAGGTCGATCTGCTTTCAAATAACATATGACAAACCAAACCCACATAAAACAAAAACTATCCATCTACTATGCCATCAATCACGACAAAAAAGTAATAACTTTATACATTTTCCTGACATAAGTTGGATGAAAAGAACATATATTGGATATTGATGAGGCAAAGGAAGCAGATCTTTAAAAATAATAACCCGGTATAATATGGCAATGAACTCAAGTAACTAAAATCAGGTAAAACAATAGTAAACAAGACACTTCACAAACGGAAAATCAACAGGCGCGAGACCAAAATAAAAAAGGAAGCCTTATGAAACATGATTAAAAATATTTGTTTTAATTCTGTAATGTTACTGGATATTATTGTAAAAGCATAGCATTGTCTGCGTGGGATGATTGATTATAAGCAAAAATACTCAAACTATATCATGACAAAATAACTTATAATAACAATTGTTATAAAAAATTGCAAACTAATCAAAGAGAGACTTAACACAAACAAACTACTAATCATTTTACATTAACCATTAATTGGTGGATACAAAACAAATATCCAACATGCCATGCCATGTCAAACATAACTACAAAAGAATCTAAACAGGCATGGCTCGGTGGATATCAAAATATAGATTAACATGAGCAACATAATCAACATAAAAGAAAGACGGTACTATATAATTTCAAAATACAAACTCATACAAGGGATTGATCATAAGGTCTACTAGAAATAAAATACTAAACATAAAGCATAGCATCAGTTAGCAGGCCCGACAAATCCCTCGGTCGAAGAAAGTCCATGGAAAGTGGAAAGAAGGTCTCTTTTATGATTAGAGAAGGCGCCACTTGTACTTGGCTGACATGAAGGATCCACCACCAACGTGCCGAAAGAAGAACTAGATGAAGTAGACTTTCCAGCAAGGGAGATGAATCCATGGGTTAAGACAGTGGCAAGTTGAGAAACATTGGGCGATAGATCATCAACAGGTGGCTTGAAAATACACTGCATGTTATACAACGAAACAAAGTAAACACTCATTCGATTTTAAACCAATAGAATATCGTAAATTCATAATAGTTGACGAATATAACTAACAATAACCTTAGTCAGTGTGTAATTTTTTCCAAGCAAACTATAATACTTGATAATCTCCTCATCATTAGTCAAACGAATAACCTCAAATGGATGACCAAACAAATGAATGTAATTTTCCAATTTTTTAACAACAAAGAGAACCTTTTTCCTCTTGATGGCCTCCAAACCTGGCTTACTCAAAGCATACTTTACACCCTTCTAAACAAAGAAACACTCCTTCAGTGATTACAAAAAACAAACCATAACATAGACTAAAGCACAAAGGGAACAAATCATTTGAACTCATTACCAAGTCATTATAACTAAGAGATGTGATACCCTGCAACAAATAATTAGCCAACTCAAATGTGGCAGTTGACTCACCATCATCCACAACAACCCTTAACATGGACCTGCCAAAATTGAATCAAACATCAACCAATGACATAATCACACATCAAAATATTAACAATAGAGCAAATAACCTTACTTCGAGTTCACAGAAAAGGTGGTACGACAACAAAATCACAACAATAAAGTCCAATGTGAACTTCCATGCATTTACCACAATCGCATATTGCATACCACCACTGGTCAACTCTAAAAAACCAACAATTCTACCATAAACATCAGAAAGACCAGTCTCTTGTGATCTAATTAGATCGAAAATCGTCATCGAAGGATAGATACAATTGACATCAAGCTGATTAGAAATCACAACCCTCATTGGATTTTGATTAACACCTAAGCGAAGACGACCACTAGAGAAGACCAACATGTGGAATATTGTTAACAGCAAACAAATATCAAACAAAAAAAATCCACCAAATGATAAGGAACACACAAAGAAGTGAAACCTTACAAAATACCAAACAAACCTGTTCTTAAACTGAACATATTCAGAACCCGAAGGATTAAACAACAGCCTTGTGATGTCTTTAACACCCTAGAGAACATAACATTTAATGCTATTATTTAGTGAATTTTCTTTTTAATTTTATTGGTTGATATTGCTATTTATCTTTGGCTGTATACTTTCTTAGGTTGTTCAACTATTTATCTCAGTATATGCACTGTTTTGTTTGTGTCATTGTCCTATATGTGGTAAAAAGCATAGAATAACATGTATGCCCTCTTTTGTTTTGCCGCCTAATCTATTTTTGCTCGGCTTCTATCTTCTATATTGGGACAAAATATACTTTCTTTATTACTTTAAATATATTAGTTTGTTACTTTGATTGACTTTTGTGTTGGCTACGTGGATGGTGCTTTGCATTTTTTAAAAATATTCATTTGTTTTTTTTTCCTGCTTACTCTTATGTATGTTTTATTTGCTACTTATATTTGTTCTTTATTGTGGTTTTCCTCACATTTCAATTTCTTTTCTCCATCTATCATATTTATTTGTTTATTTTGCCAATTATGTATAAAAATGTTTGAAATTGTTGGATTGCATGAATTTGTTGGTGATAGGCCTATTATTAGTTCTTATGATTTTATCTCATCCAAGGATGAAGGTTTGTTTATTGTAGTTGCATGCTATTTTCGTGTAGACGGGGTATCGACAAATGGATTGATCACCAGTCACCGTCGCTCGAACCTATGTGGATGATTCTACAATCATCGTAATTTTGTTTTTATAATTTTAAGTATATATATTTGATGAATATTTTGTACTTTTGGTTGTTAATGGTATGTTCATTATTTATAGATTTAGGTTGCGTGTGAGTGTCGGGGATTATGACTTTGAGTCTTTCTTTCTTTTGCCTGATGAGGTTGTTAAGAGGCTTCCACCTTCCACATGCAAGATGTTGAATGAGATGGTAATATTTTGGTTGGCTTTGGTTTGTGATTTTATTGAAGTTTCATTTTTATTTGTCAAATTTGATAATTTTATCTGTTTGGTTTTTTTTAGCCAGAGACTTCTTCTCTTTATCCAAATGAGATGATTTTGATGTTTGTTGATCCAATGATCTTCGAGGTTGTGAAAAAAAAAACAAGTGATTGTCCTCCTGGTTCTATGTGTTATGAAGTCCGACGTGTTTTTACTTATTGTCCCGCTGGGGTTATATTTAGGTGTGTTCCTAGATTGTTAGATTTTGTTCTTTTGTTTTTTTATATACTTTTTTTGGTTATATTGACATTTGTTGGATTCTTTCTTTGTGTGCGAGGATGTTTTTGCTACATTTGATGACAATGTTTTTTATTGTTTCGATATTGATGATGGATTTTTTTTTGGAACGAATAGATTTCTTTATGTCGGAGATGATAACCCAATTGCTCAGTCTAGTTCTAAAGTGGGCACTTGCCCACAACCCAAAGTCAATAACAAGAGGAAATTCAAGGAAGGAGATCTTCAAATGGATGATCAGGGTTTAGTTGTTGTTGAAAAGGTTGGAAAGATCATCCATGTGAAGACCTCCTTCCTTGAATTTCCTCTTGTTATTGACTTTGGGGTGTGGGCAAGTGCCCTCATTAGAACTGGACTGAGCAATGAGATTATCATCTCCATCATCAAGAAATCCATTCATTCAAAAAAAAAAAAAATCCATCATAAGTATCAGAACAATAAAAAACATAGTCATCAAATGTAGCAAAAACATCTTGGCACACAAAGAAAGAATCCAACAAAAGTTAATATAACAAAAAAAAAGTAAAAAACAAAATCAAACAATCTAGGGAGACAACTCAATATAACCACAAGGGCAATAATCAACAGGATGAGGAATACGTCAACCAAGCGACAGTGAGTAAAAACACGCCGGATATCAAAACACATAGAACTAAGAGAACAATCACTTATTTTTTTCACAACCTCGAAGATCATTGGATCAACACACATCAAATCCATCTCATTTGGATAAAGAGAAAAAGCCTTAGGCTAAAAAAACCAAATAGATCAAATTTGACAAACAAAAATGAAACTTCAATAAAATCATAAACCAAGGCCAACAAAAAATTATTACCATCTCATTCAACAACTTACATGTGGTAGGTGCAAGCCTCTTAACAACCTAATCATGCAAAAGAAAGGAAGACTCAAAGTCATAATTCCCGACACTCACACGCAACCTAAACCTATAAAAGATTGAACATACCATTAACAACCAAAAATACAAAATATTCATCATACTTAAAATGATAAAAACAAAAGTACGATGATCGTAGAATCATCCATCTAGGTTCAAGCGACGGTGATTGGTGATCAATGCACTTGTCGACACTCTCGTCGACACCAAAATAACATGCAACTACAATAAACAAACTTTCATCTTTGGATGAGATAAAATCAGAAAAACTAATAATAGGCCTAACACCAACAAATTCATGCAATCCAACAATTTCAGACATTTTATACATAATTGGCAAAATAAACAAATAAATATGACAGATAGAGAAAATAAATTGACATGTGAGGAAATTAACATTAAAGAACTGATATAAGTAGCAAAAAATCATACATAAGAGAAAGCAAAAAAACACATGAATATTTTTAAAAATTGGAAAGCACCATCCATGTAGGCAACAAAAAAGTCAATCAAAGTAACAAACTAATATATTTAATATAATAAAGAAAGTACATTTTGTCTCAGTATAAAAGATAGGAGTGGAGCAAAAATAGATTAGGCAGCAAAACAAAAGAGGTCATACAGGTTATTATATGCTTTTTATCACATAGAGGACAATGACGCAAACAAAGCAGTACATCAGATGATTCAAAGAAAAAATTAACGTCCAAGGAGAAATTGATTAAAAATTGAACTGCTTAATTAAAAATTCAAATGAGGAAGACCATTGCATCCTGTCAAAATTACTCCTCAAATCAAATATAACAATCCAAGAGTGAAAGAAACCAACCAAAGATATGAAAATTCACCAAAACCAAGGGAAAAAAATCAATGAACCGATAAAAATCTTTCTCAAATCATTATCATTAATAACAATCCCCATCAGAAATCAAGAAACACGAAACAAAACAAAAAAATCAGTGAATCAAAAATCAATAACTAACACAGTTAACAAATATAACAATCCCCATCTCAAGTTCAAATGACACACCACCAAGCATGGAAATCAACTGACACAAATCAAATATAAAAATCAGATATAAGAAAGAAAAATGACAACCTCAACAAATCAGTACAAAATAATCAAGATAATGTCCATGAAATAACAAACACTTAAACAAATACAATAATAGAATAATAATAATCATATACGCATGATGTAACGCCCCAAATTTATATCCAAGATATCACTTAAAATATTTCTTTTCTTAAAAAAACATGAGGCTATCTTTTTTAATAATAAACTAATAAAAGGAAATTAATAGAAAAGATATCTACGATGAAACTATTAAAATTAAATTATAGAAAAATAATTCCTTAAAATTGTTTTTTTTAAGTAATAAACTTCAAAAGTAATTTAAATTATAATATAAGAAAACCCAAATTTATTCCCCGCGCGCGTACAATCTATATATCATTCTTGCTTCAAATCTTCAAAGTCATCAATACGTAAAATGTTGGTTGTAAGGGGTTAGTATTCCTAAACCATAAAACACAATCATATAAACATAAAAGCACAAGATAAGAAGAAAAATAAAACATCCACTACATAAAAGTCAAAAGCTTGATACAGATAAACGAAATTAAAATATAAACTTTATGCAAATGATGCATGAAATGCAACCAGACCATGATCCGGATATCGCCCCAATTGGCACAAGAATAAATCGCCCCACTTGACAAAATAGTTTTAATTGCCCCATTTAGCAAAATAGTTTTAATCGCCATGTTTGGCACAATAGTAAATCGCCCTGATTGGCAACCTATGACACAACAACATGTCATGATATGCATGATGCACACTCTTTGAAATCATCACCATTTTCACAACATCAACAAAAATATTCAAACTTTCTTTCAAAATATTCATCACGTTCATCAAAGCATCTCTTCTCAAGGAAAGAAGTTAAAAAAAAATAATGTCATGCTATGCCATAAAAGATGAGACTTTTTCACACACATATGGAATGCCACAAAAATTATTTTCCATCTCTTTATTTAGATTAAAGTTTTCTCCTTTTATTAGGACAAAGGCTCTACATTCAACTTAGCTTTAGATTTTATGAACACATGATTGTACGGAATACCACCCTTACCTTTGGATGTTTTTTTTTCTTTACGAAAGTTACGATTCCACAAAGCTGCAAGAAGCACGAACCAAAACTTCTTTGATGTGTATGCGAAACTGAGGAGAGAAATAGGTTGTTTGAGTCCTACGAAGTATTCATTAAAGCATGGGACAATCTTCAGAAAGGGACTTAAGATTAGGAATGGATTTGTGAAACAAAAGGAGCAAAAAGAATAATTTACCTCACAGTTTCACAAAATTGCGAAGAGAATGATAATAATGAGTAGCCACCCAACAAGAGGGACATGGGTTATGATTGTTTTCTCCATTTATTGATGATTTGAGCACTTTGAGTATTTTTTTGAAAGAGTGCGAACAAAAGAATTTGTTGAAAAATGTTTAAGGCTTACAATAAAAGATAAGAAGAG
>Ga0315915_1004048_pt1 | contig 18520 bp, 6 predicted proteins | sample MpolbnodulesMG_FD_207738 | JGI IMG/M metagenome (GOLD analysis project Ga0315915, IMG submission 207738) | Medicago polymorpha root nodule microbial communities from Los Angeles, California, United States - branched nodules | ecosystem: Host-associated > Plants > Roots > Nodule | place: USA...
GCATTAGGGATTGCTACTATAACTAGGAAGATAATTCATTAATCGAAGTCATGGCTTAAACCTGGATAGAAGAAACAAAGAAGCCCTGGACTTAAACACAAAAAACAACTTTGTTGAGGGTTTGAATCTAACCCTGCGAAGGAAGCGGTGTTAAATTTCTGGATGAAGAATTTTGCCACTCGTTGTGGTCTTTACCTGTAATGATAAACTAGTCTTTGTAATTGTACGTAGAGGATACTCGAATCAAAAAAAAATGAACATTATGTACAAATTTTTAGTTACATTTATTACTTTTTTATTTAAAATATATTCATTGGTATACGGCCTATTTAGAATGTGAAAAGTCAATATTGAATATTAATATTGAGAGAATAATTTAGTGAAACTGGCACAAATTATGAACATAAATTACACTTCTAACTTTTCTTAATCCACTTAAAATGTGTCAATGAATCTTATATTAAACTAGTTTTTTTTATTGGTATAACGTTTGAAATAACATTTTTAATGAAATTTTGATTTTGATTAAAAGTAAATATATAAATGTTTTTTTCTAAAGAAGAAGTGATTACACTGGTGCATGGGTAGTACTCGGGATCAAGTAGCTATGTAATGGCAAAGCATTTGAAGGCTAAAAAATTTCAAGAATTGAGAGGAATATTTGGAATATGCAAGATGCATGTGATTAAACTGCATGGCTTATGCAATAAATTTAGAAAATTCCTCAATAGGCACTTCACTCTCCATCGAGTTGTAACTCCATATCAAGTTTTTTTTTTTTTGTGTGTAAAATTTAATTGGTTCGTAACACTCAATTGACTTTTTATAACTAAATGAAGGAATTTGTTAGAGTCTTTAGTGATATATTGGTTAGGCCTATTGGGCTTTGTAATAAAGATTTGAGATTCAGTCTCATTGAATCTTAGCTGTGGTAGTTACCTATGTTATTAATTTGTTATTTTGTGAGCTAAGTGATTGTAAGACGTACTATATAATATAACACTAAATACTAAACTTTGATTCAAATGGAGAAAATGTAACAGCATGCTATTATATGCATTCACATCTAACAGATCTAAAATTCGTTGCACTATGCAGCAGCTATAGAGGATCATGATTAGTTCCTGAATGACTTTAAGGAAATTACGCAACAAAAATATCTGGTTTTTAAATAAACAACAAAGAAAGACCTCTCTGATGTGTAGTGTTTTCAAGTCATGAAATAAATGCTACACCACCAATAAGTGGCATAACTTTCTGTCTCTAACTGATCCAAAAAAATTTGTGCCATGGATATATATTATAAGCATGCTTAGCTAGCCATCCCCTAGAATGCAACGATGTGCATTGTGATACCATGTGCAACAAAATTAAAGCATTCAATATACACCATGTGGTGTATTTACTACGTGCATGTTACCATTTAGTGACTGTCGTCGTTGGCGCAAATTTAGCTACGTCATTCATCTTCTGCATTACATTAATTCAGTCCAAACTTGTATTCATATATACTCATATTAATTCAACCTTAATTTATACATAAAACTGCCATCAAAATACATCTTAAGTAAGGAGTGAAGAGCTTTATATGTTACTAATTAAATTTCCAACTAATTAAAGAGATTAGTCTTATAAACAATTCAAAGAGTATCATATCACATATGAGAGTGACATGATCATATCTTGATAACTTAGAAAAAAGTTGAGAAATACGTATAAGAAGGCTTTTAGTTTTAACTGTGAAAACAGTGACAAGTCAATTTTATTTAGTGAAAAGTGATTAATTATATCAGTAGAATCAAATCACTTTTAACTGAATAGTGAAAACACTACACAGTAAATAGTCTTTAGAAGTCTATATATATAGTCTAGGTAAAATTCCTCAATCCCAAGCAGATATATATATATATATATATATATATATATATGAAAACTCCAATGATTTATGTGATAGTTTAAAGTTAAAACCCTAATAATCATGCATGGTAATCCCTCCAATAAGAAACCTACAGAACAGAAAGCTTTTAACACTGATGATCAGAGAGGAAGAGGTCATCACACAGTGACTTGACAGAAAAAAGAAGAACAAGTTGAAGTTGAACTACAGAGATAGAGAGAGATGGTGTGTGTGTGTGTGTGTGTGTGGTCCATGGAGAAAACTTAGTGATTTTAGTCTCATTTTTGGTGCAGACAGAACGGTGGGAACAGAAAAAGGGAAAGATGATTAGAAAGGAAAATTAAAGAAAAGAAAGCAATAAATGAATAAACGTGCATGGTGGACTTTATAGCAGAGGATCAAGGCTCTGTCTTGTGTACAGAAGCTAGGTAGATAAAACTAGAAGTGAAAAAAGAGATGTAATTAATTAATGGCATCATACATACAATAACAGGTAAAGGTAGAATGGGTATCAGCAAAGCAATGCCTTCATCTTTATGGATATATTGGTACGGATTTATAGCTAGTTTTCCTTCATTATTATTGTTGTCAAAGTACATTTACGTGTGCACGTTTTGCACTTTTTTTAGGGGGGTATTTTAACAAGAGTTTAGAAGAAAAAAAACACATCTTATTTTACAAGTAGGTTTTGTAATTATGAGTTAGATCCAATATACAAACTTAATAGATCATATTCCCTCTGATCCTATTTATAAGAGAAAGTTAGGTCAACAAAAGTTAATGTATCTGGACTGAATTTTTAATCAGATACATCAATTTTTGTGTACCCAAGTTTCTCTTATAAATAGGATCGGAGGAAGTATCATATAACTTCAATTGTTGATATTGTAAGTATTTGTTTGCTCTAGCGATGGGAAAGTAAAAAACGCGCCTTTGAGTAGAAGCTAGGAATTTGAGTTTCATATAGTCTCAGCAAAATTGGGTGTCAAACATGAGAAAACCTGCTTTGACGCCAAACCATACACTCCATAAAGGTTGGAGAGTTCGGGTGAGAGTTGGAAACAACCAATGCTCTTCACAATGCATCTCCACATAAAATTTTAAAACATAGATAAATGTAGTTCATTTATAAACGATAGTACGAATTAACCATGAAAACTCAGAACCCAAGTAAGTCCCCCATTTCTAGTTAAACAAATTTGGTCTGGAATTTAATTGATGCTTCATTCAATTGCGAATAAGATGTTTTTTTTAATGGCAAAATTGCAAATAAAATATGTTTTTTTTAGTAAGATAAAATTTGTTAATATGCAGCATGAGTGAATTTCACCCAAAAAAACGCGACATTTGTGCATGAGTAAAGGATACATGAGCTTTCAATAAAAAAAATTAATTGTAAACAATAAGAAATTTTTTAAGCAAATGTTAATGTTAGTAAGTTAGTTTAGTTTGCTCAAACATTAGGTAAAACATAGACCTATTTGAAATTAATTAAGACCTATCTATAATAGTGAGATACATAAAAATTAAGACGTGTCTATAAACTTCTGTTACAGCTTAAGTTCATTCATGTAACAGTTTAATATGAGAATGTTACGTTTTTTAAGTTGTAGCATTTAACGAATCTTAAATAGTGGGATCACCGCTTAGAAGTCCTACCTCAACTGACAAATGCCGAAATTATAAGGTCGGATGTGTGATCCGGGTTCGAACCTGGGACCTCACAGTTGTGTGTGAGTTTAATTTCAGTAGATTACCACTTCATCTAAGACCAAAAAAAAAAAAAAAGTGGGATCACCTCTTATAGAATATGTAGATATTTTTCAATTCTAAACGAAGGAGATTATTAGATTTTTGTTTGTCCTAACTCAACTCTTACAAAATCAACTTGTAAGTTAAGGATTACACTCATTTATAAACATATTTTCATATCACATTTTATGCAATGCAAGACTTGTAACGCATCCTTTTACACTCAAGATTGTATATTTGAAAGGTGACTCAATAGACCCGACAGCTATGTGAAACTTTATTAGAATTTATGGATAAAATTTAACTCAACCATTGCTAAATCAATGTGTAAGGTGTTGATTGTTTTCACTTATAAACACATTTTTAGCACATATCTAATTCCTCGTAGAAATCTTAACAATGATTACATATCATATATCTTTATTTTATTTTATTTTAGGAAATCTTTTATTTGTTTTGAAAACTCGATATTTGGTGGATCAACCAATTTCACCATCTACTAATATATGCGAATATAATTTTATCTATCACACACATATTTTTAATTATTCATCAATCATTCTTTCTTTTAAAAATACATTAAATGCTCCAAAAGCACCAAAGACAAATGACACACAAGTGAAATCAATGAATGTAAAAGAGTAAATCATATCAAATAAATCAAATTATAGATGATCAAGGTTAAAACATGAGTCGTATAACATTATTTAAGTATTATTGTACTAATGTGATTATTAACTAATTTTTCATCTAGATTTTATTGTATAGTTAGTTGTATGACCAAATTTTAAACCTAAAAAGCCATCTCACTCTCAAATTTTGTATGTGCGTTGTGTTAGTGTAATATTATTATTAGGACAAGAGGAGGAGTGGAGTTATGGCCAAAATGCCAAATGAGGTTCCAAAAGTTGTAAGGTACTAGACTTATTAAACACAACACAAGTATAGTAAAGCTAGGTCTCAGGAAGGTCTACTTCAGTTGCTAAAGTTGTTTGATGCGATTGTAGTCCCAATTTTCTGCCTAGTTTCCTGTCTGTCTGCCCTAAACAGAGAGTATGAGTGAGATCAGAGATTCACAGAAAGAGAGTTCGCCATGCATATGCATATGGTCCCCTCCCCTTCTCATATGTCAGAACCTATCAAAAGATTTTTATAGATAGATTCAGTACTAAGAAAGTATATAGTTTTTCTCGCTTTCTGATATATTGTCACTTTATATTAAATGCATTCATTCATAATCATTTTCATTTTCATTTTCACTTTGAATCGTTTAAGAGACTGCCCTAGAATTTTTATTTGGATTTCTCAAGTCCTCCTCCTCTTTATGGGACAAGTAACAAGTTGCTTCCGTTTATCCAACATCACATTGATAGAATTCTACTTGGATCAATTTAAAACCCCACAATGATCGAACTTAATTATTGCATGTAAAAAAATAAAAATTCTCAAATACATTTCAACTTTCATTATTAGGTCCCGTTTACTTTTTGAAAACATTTCAGTTTAAATTTGCTACTATTTATGTTCATTTTAAATTGTTGACAAGGAGCTAATTAAAAGACTAATGTAGTGAACAATGGTGATAAAGACAAGGTGTAAAGCAAGTTACATATATGAGGAATGCATTTTTCAGAAATAATAAAAATAATTTACATTTTTTCTCGATAATTAGGATTTTATTGAAAAAAGCCTAGCCAAAAGGTTATAAGGGTAGACTACAAACAATTCATCACACCCTAGAAACACCAAAGAAGAAGAACGCATGTTCCTTTGAGAAACAAAATGAGAGACTTATAGATAAATCACTTGAGATATTGACGCTAAGAGCTAATTAAAACATTAATAATCTTTATACCATCCATTGCCGGAAATATAACTCAGTTGATAAATACATTTTATTATATATGCAAGGTTCAGGTCGCTTAATTATTATAATTATTTTTTTAGGGAATTATTATTATTTTTTAGTTGTAACATTTAATTAATATTACATGTATCACTTTTTTTTAAGGAAAATATTGTATCACTCTCAAGTAAATATATTCAAATTTGTGTTTATGATGCTGTAAGACCAAGAGAATAATAGGAAAAAGGTCGAGATTGATATAATTATCTTTTGAGGAGTGTTATTTGAATAACCATTTGGTTGACAACTTATAAGACAACCATAATTTACAAAGAAAAAGTAGGTATTTGCACGAAAACCAAAGTACTAGAGAGATAAAGTAAAAAGTAATTATCTCTTATCATATTCTATAAGAGTTTATATATGCATCGATCAAGTGATTGTTAATATGCTTCTCTAAGACGAATTGTTCTGGAGGACCAAAACTATATTCCCCTTTTCTTATATAAATTATTTGGTTCCACTTTTAATTAAAGAAGACAAAATTGATCTTGAATGTGTAGAATTGATTTAGATATGTTTGATTGTTTTCAAGTATAATTGATTAGCCTTTGAAATTGATTATTAATTACACCAAAATTAGTTCAACCCACTTTCATAGAATCACAAACCACATTACTTTCAACTCATATGTGTGTTTGATTTGCTAAAAAAATGAAGGACATGACAAAACAACTTCAGTTGTCCAGTGTTTGATTTATAAAACTGTTTCAGGTACAGGATAAACTGGAGGCAAGGGACATGACAAAAACTGATATTTTTGTCCCTCACCAAACCACAACACAACTTTTTGTCCCACATACAAGTTGTTTAAAATACCAAAATAGCATTTCGTCTCCCAAAAATCATATAAAACAAAAAAATATTCAATGTTATTAAAATTTGTCATGTACTGTTCTGCCTTGTTTTGTGTTATTCTATTTTATACTGTTTTTTATCTGGTACTTACTGTTTTGCAAACCAAACACTCAAAATCAATTCTTCCGAATCAATTTACTCAAAATAATTTCTTATCACTGCAAAACCAAAAACCTATCATTGGATTGATGTTTCAACGACTGGGCTTGCCACCCAATGCCACATTTGCTAAGAAAAAACTATTCCTTGCTTTTGGAAACAAAATATGTTTATTTTTATTTTTTATTAAAGGAATATATGCTTGTTATAAGTGTAAAGTGTTACCTTTGGAACATTTTGATTAAGCAAATTTATTAATCTAAAATATCAAAATAGGTTTATAAAAAACATCAAATAATATTTTTTATAATATCTTTATTACTTAAATAGTCACTATTTTACTGTCCATGGAAAGTTTTAGTCTAGTTGTAAGAATTTGATCTTATAACTTTAAGTCTAATTGTATTGACTATTAGGAAAATCAAATTAATGTTTCTTTTTAATTAATTGTTGTTTTAAATTTAATTACATATATTAGGAAAATCAATAAAATTTGTTATTTTTGATCAAATCTTTTTTGTCTATAATATATTTAACTATTTATTATCTTAATTATATTTTTTTTAAAGAATTTTGTTATCTTAATTAACTTTCTTAATACAATTGATAGTTAAAAACATTACCGAAAAAATAATAGTTTATACTATATAAAGGGAAAAGACCTTTCACAATACTTTAAGTTAGATATTTTTATCAAATTAATCTTTTTAGTTTTTTTTTACAATAAGTTGATACTCTACGTCATAATTTTTTTACCATTACCCTCTTTTTATCAAACAAAGTTGAAATTTTTTATTTAGACTTAATAGTACATCAGTTTGTCCAAATTTAATGATCTCAAAAATATGATTCATAGGTTCTATTATCTAGTTGAGGTTTAAAACAAAATTAATTACTTGATTTATAATATTGTTTATGAAACATTTAATTGTGAAATTATGTTTAAATGAAGAAACAAGAGAATGTGTTTAATATTTGATGTTCTAGCATTTTTTTTTAAATATGTCATTTCAATGTTAAATTGTAACGTAAATACTTTCTATTTTTTTTATGGATGAAAAACGAATAACAATATAACTATTTTATAACGACAAATTTGTTAAAAATAATAATTAAATGATTAATTTATAATAACAACTAACTTAAAAGATCGCATGTTGTATTTGATCAAATTAAAACAAATTTTATTTAAAAATGACAGTTGAAAAAAAAATGGTTGGAGTACTACTGATTTTGTTTTTCTTATAGTAAGTTAAAATATGATGTTTTTCTCTTTATTTAAATTTAAAAAAGGAAAGAAATGTTGATGTAATTGTGGCGATTCTTTACTTAACGTCTAATCCATACCAAAATTTTGCATAAAATAGCATAGGAGCTCAAGCTACCTGCCTATGCATGCATCTTCCACAAATCAGTGAGTAGTCATTCATTTCTGAAAGAATGACAGCTGAAAGCACAACCTTGTATCATTATCATGTACATATTTTCTCTACCAATCCAACACATACGAACTGCTCATAGTCAAACCAGATATCGAGTACTATGTAGTATGTCTCATGTACATGCTTCTTATCTGCATACTGCTACTGCTAGAAGGACAAATTTGATGTTTTTACGTTATATATCACCTCCTTTTTTTAATTCAGAGTGACATTTATAAAATAAAATTTCAATATTTTTTAATGATAAATTACATATATTAGCAATTGAGAAATTAGTAAAATGGTACTCAAATAAATCCATTAAAAAAAACAAGAGAACAATATGAAAACTGAAACCTACAAATAAAGAAAAAAGAATAGGAAAACAACAAAATACAGAGAAAGGCAGCTCAAAGCATATATACAATAGAAAGAAGAAAAAAAACAATAACAGAAATAATCAATAAATCAAACAAACTAACAAGGTGATCGATCCATTGTAAAATAGAACTATTTGATCGGATGGAGATCTGTCTCAGTAGGCTAAAATAATGGTTCAATAACACATTTATAGAATGTACAAAGAGTCTTCAATGACTTATCCCAAAATCAATTTGAAGAGGAGAACCTAATTTGATCTACCAATTTTTCAATATTATCTTTATATAAGCACACAGAAAATTACTTCGGATATTGGTCACTATTACAAGCAAAATACATTTTTTGGTCACTATTATAAATACAAATATATAGAGGTGTACATGGGTTGGGTTAACCCAGAAAACCCGGTCAAATCCATCATAAAACCCAAAAAAAAATGGGTTGGGTTGGTTAATTGAGTGGGTATGATTTTTACAAATGGAAAATCCATAAAAATAAATAGGTTTCGGATAAAACCATACTCAGACCCAAAAACTCACTTACTCAATAATGTCAATATTTTTATCTTTATTTTCATAGGGTACAAGAAAAATATTAAAGGTTATGGTCATGAACCACGTTATATTTCCAAAACATACATATTGTATCATATATAATGAAAATCAAAACATGTTAGGATTACAAATCAAAATGTTGCACTTTTTGGTTATTTTAATACTAATGTCATTTTATGTCATGCAACTTTATTTTGTTGCAAGTATTTTATGATGGAGTTTATTATTTGATATTATAATTTATTATTCTATGATGCATACAATTATAGTAAAAAGTAGAGTAATATTTAAGGAAAATTATGAGTATTTGTCATATAGTCATTTAATATTAAAAAAAAAAGTTTGGTAACCCATTACCCAATCCAACCCAACCCATAAATTAGCAGGTTTGCCCAAACCCACCCAATGGTATAGCGGATGGCTATTTTACCTTACTTGGGTTTGGCTAAACCCAACCCAAACCAGCCCACGTACACCCCTACAAATATACTTTTTAGATTCATTCAATAAATGATGTATGTGGTCTATAAACCACATACATAATTTATTGAATGAATCTGAATTATGCATTTTTACTTATAATAATGATTAGAGAATGTATTAACTATTTTTGAATCAATTAATTCTATTATTCCTAATATACCCTTCTTTTAATCAGATAACAATTAAGACTTAAACCCCTTTGGGTTAGTCTGGTGGTATTGACTTGGGATATGAGAGTGTGTTCCTCCTTAAAGTTTCAGGTTTGATTCTTTCCGGTGCTAATTTGTATGGGCTAATTTAACTTCTTAAAAAAACAATAAGGCTTATATATTTAATGCTACTATCCATGGTCGTCCCAAAAATATCTCATTTGAAACATTTAATAACTTTAAGTTTGTTTTATGTGCTTGTTTTAAAAAGAGGTTCATTCAAGGGCACGAGTTGTTTGGTTGTTGTTTTGCATGGGCGGGGAAAAATTTTAGCGGAGGGAAAGATTTTGTAGGAAGATTTTCTCGGTACATTTTCTCTTGAGTTTAGATCATGCATTTTCCGGAACATTCACACTTCTTTTTTAGATTCTCCCACCCTATACAACAACCATGCTTTTTTAACTCGACAACAATAATCTTTACCTTTTTCTCTTCGGATACCTCCTTGTACTCAAACACTTTATCAACAATTTGAAGTATATTTACAAACTCATCATGCTAAAGTTTTCCTTCAAAATCATAAATTTCTACTAGATGATTTCTGATGTGTTGATGACGTCTATTTGAGGAAGAATCGCTATTGAATGTGTCAGCTTATGATTCTTGTTTGTATTCATCCAATATAACTAACTGTGTATTCATAGTTTCTTGTAATGTTTGTATTTGTCTCCTCAAATCATTCATTTATATTTCACATTGAGACTAACGACATGGGAGCATTTATAATGATCAAATTGAATTTTTTATATTTTTTCAAGGTGACACTAAAGGGATAATGGTGATTTTCCTATGAGTTAGATGGTTAATGTCAATTTTCTCTTCTTTTTTTTTTTTTAAAAAAAAAGTGGGCATAGTTGTAATTTTCATAAAATTTAGGGGTAAACATAAATCTTAAAAAACTTAGGGGTCAATTTACAATTTTAGGAAGTTAAAGGGGAAAATGTGATATTTAAAATTTGAGAGGTAACAATATAAATATATAAAAGATCAGAGGGCTTAAATATAAATTTGGGAATTTTTTGTATAAGGTTGGCATGCCATTTTTATAACACATGTCAGAAAGTGATACGCAAAGAAAAGTATGTGGCTGGCGAGGGGTAAGATGACGTGGTACTAATGACATGTTAGAGGGTTTGATTGAATGATTGGTCGTTTGTTGAATAGTCTGAGGGATATGGAAGAGTCACACATGCCATGATCTGGGTGGTTGACACGGTGTTGATTGGGCAGACTAGGTGACACGACACACAATATGTCTTGCTTCTTCCTAGAGACTGAGAATGTCGCTTGGGTGAAATGTGTACTAGAACCATGTAGTTCAAAGAATAATATCTGTGTATTATGTTTTGATGATAACAAAACTAATAATAAAGGAAAATTTGACTAATAATTGTGTCTATGGGCATGCATGATGGTATATAGACAGGTGAAAGAAAAAAAGTAATCTTTTGATCTTAATGCAACAGTTGAACGTCCAAACAGAAGAAGACATCTTTGAGGTTAAGAAAAGTGGTCATTAACCACAAGACAAGTTGATCAAGATCTTAAGCAATCAAGCAAATTCTTTGGTCAATACATTGACAACAAACACATCATATGTGTGAAGCAGTCTAAGCCCTTGTTTTGACCTAATGATTATTTGTGTGGTCAGCAGCCTTCATGCCTACTTGATTAATTGACCAATAAATCATCTTGATGGTTGATATATTCAAATGTGAAGACAATCATTTGGATAAAGTATTTAAGATCACCTGCTTAGCTCTGATTTGGCTCGAAATCTCTTAAGATCTTCAAAGTACAAAAAAGTATTTCTCTTAGAGTATTTCAATTGAGATGTCACTTCAACGATACATTAGAGATGCAGTAGATGCTTGTACATCTGAGTATGTAGCCTTGTAACCACTATATCTCTTGTTGTATTCTCCAACAATAGGATTCTCGATGTTGTATAAAGAGAAACTACTAATTCTGAGAGTTGTTGTTGTTGTTGTTGTCGTTGTAGTTATTGGTGTGGAAGTTACTGTTGCAATCATCGTTAGTGTGTCAAAACATCATATCCTTCTATGTGAACTCAAGACAACTAATGTAAGTGTTATAAACTCCTTAATTAAAAGATAGAGATGCGTTCTTAGTGAAATATCCACTCAAGTGAAATTTTATCTAGATCATTTGTGAATCAATCAATAAATCAGAAGTACTCTTGAACTGATATAGGATTCAAATTTTAACATCTACTCAAATAGATTTATCGTCCTATCATGCCTTTGTATCAGTCAGATAGAAACTCAACCCCAATATTATAAGGGGAAATTGCATCCACCTCCCCTAAGGTTTATGAAAATGACACAAACACCCTCTTTAGTTTTAAAACTTACACTAACCTCCCTCGAGTTCTCATGAAATAGACAAACATATCCCTTACTTGTTAACACTGTTACTTTTCCGTTAATTTTCAGAAATATTGATCCCTCTTCTGTTAATTTTAACACATATTTTTTATTTGAACAAACAAATCCTCTTAAGGAGAGAAGGATCGGGCAAGGGAGAAACAAAACACAGGTACTGTAATTCTGTACACAGCAGGGGGAAAAACAAAATAAAACTCCCTAAAGCTGCTGAAGCATAAGCGCATCCAGCAGGAAAGTCAAACAACAAAAAAATGCATAGCGAAAAAAAAACCCAGCTGAAGCACACAGGGTGCTACCAATGCATCAACACAGCACACCCCACAAAACACCTGACCCCGCCATTGATCAATCTTCTGTTACATTGAAGGACAAAGTTGTTTTTAATGAACAGTTGGAACTTGGAAACAAAGAAAACAAAAAGGAAAGGGTTCATAAACAAGAGAAAATTAGCTACATAACTTGAAAAATGCTACAAAGTAGCATGAATAAATTGGGCATTGTAGCAGGAATTTCCCCAACTGCCACAACTAGCGGTGGGAAATTTGACAAAAAAATTATCAGGTGTAAATCCCCCACAATATACAGGAAAATATCAGAAGTAGCTTTCGGTAGAAGAAGGAATACAAATAGGATCACCGAAGAGGGAACAAAGTTAAACAATATTGAAGAACATCCGTTAAATATTAATGGAAAATTCTCTGAAGAAATTAACATAAAGTTAACAGTGTTAACAGATAAGGGATGTGTTTGTCTATTATATGAGAACTTAAGGGAGGTTAGTGAACGTTTTAAAACTAGTGGGGTGTCAATGTCATTTTAATAAACCTCGGGGGAGGTGAGTGTAATTTACCCATATTATAACCCTACCCAGTAGTGGCAAACTGGAAAGTGAAGAGTGACTATAAACACTTAAGATAATCTGGATAGACTTTAAACATTGTTCCTCATTGGCTGCGAACTGACAGAGTACAATTAAAAGTCAATATCACTATTATGTAAACTTGTCATGGTCATATAATTGGGTAACAGGCAAAGATCATCACATAAGGGAAAGGGAAAATGATGAAGTCATTATGGTCGTGCCAGAGTGTAAGTGATGTGAATATCATGATCCAGTAATCAGGTAGTGATGGGGGTGATAGACTTGCTAAGATTAATGTTTCATGAAATCTTGGGGTGGATCATGGTGAAAGAAGTCCATCTCGGTTGAGATAGCAATGACACTCTAGATAGGGACGACTAGACTAGCTATCAAGTTGAGAGTGAACCAGGATAAATTCGATCTCTCTCTCCCCCTCTCTATCTTCTATTCATGTTTATGTAAAGTTCTTTATGGTTTAACTTTAGCTTGTTTCTTTAGTTTTAAAATTATGTTAAATATTTTGATAAAGAACTATTATGTTCAACATTTTCTAAACAACTGCCTTAAAAAGGACTAGGTTAAACTTGGAAAAAGATTTTAAAAATCATGAAAAACAATTCAAAACCACATATCTTGTTTTTTTCCATCCACCTTCAATGTGGAACCCTGGTAACGACAAGTGAGGGCGTGTGCAGTGGATGCAAAATTTCATATTATGAGGTTTTAAACCTCCTGAACTTGTTGCCAGTGTTTACTTGTGCAAATTTAAATTGAAGATGGAGATTTCTAGTTTGGATTTTTCTTACTTAAAAGCTCTTACATGCTAAGATTAAACTTAGTCACTTTTTTTGACTCATATCTTACTATGCCTAAGCTCTAATTACCAAGATTGCTTAGAAGCTTAGAGAGAATCCACCCTCAAATTTGGTAAAATTCAATGATCAAAGTACATTATCGACTCTTATCTATAGGAGAAGGAAAAATAATAAAATTACATGCAACAAGCCAAGTGGCTAGAGAATCATGTTTAATAAACATAAGTGTTGTTCATGCAATAGACCAAGTGTATCACATGCAATAAGCCAGCTAAATCACATGCAACAAGGTTATGTGTCATCTCATCGAATACTGACAATATGTCAATTATAGGCCCCACAGTGACTTGGGCTTGGATCATTGGGCTTGGTTCATTATTTATGCCTATATCATCCTTTATTAGTGTTGTTACCCCTAGACATCACACAAAACCTAGCCGAGTGAGAGTTAGTATTCTCTTCACACACACTCAAAGATCTGAAGGAGATCAGTGAAATACTCATCGGTGTTCGCATATTTAGGTAATCTAAAACCTCTGGTCTTTCTTTTTTGGATCATTGTTTGTTAATTTTGGATCATTATTACAAATTGTATAAAGTGTGTTTACAATTGTATCAATTGGTAACAATGCTTACCAGTCCCAATTGTGACTGAAAATTGTAATTCAAGAACACAATATCATATCATGTTTTTTTATTGATCCACATCATGTTTTTAATAGTTGGCTAACAAGAACATGACATCAAAATCGTGTTAGTTTTTCCTTTTTTATTTGATCTGAGCTTGTTTTCTCACGCGATCATTAGTTGACTAAAAGTGTAGTTTACACAATGATTTTTTTTCCTCTATCTCGTTTTCCATGCGTTTGAGCAACTATGGGAATAAATTAATATTGTATTTTTTCTCCCATCTGAATGAGGATAAAAATTTCAAAATATGACATAGAATCAGGGCAGCGTCTGCGGTTCGATCTATGTTGATCTCTTCTACCCTTTTTGTCATATTGCCCATTTACGTTGATCTAAACAACTTGTTTGTGCTGCCATATGCAATCAAGGTATTTGAACGGCCGAGATCTGTATTGGAACGTCGTACCACAACAGAGGATCCAAATCCCGATAATCGTAAGAGATATCATAGCAAAACTATTGCCCATAAATCGGGTCGATAACTACCCGAATACCATAAACTATCTAGGGTAGATGATTCTGAAACCAATTAACTTTTATATTTTTAGAATGAATTATGTGATATATGTAGATATATTGAGCAATTGTTTATATTTTGTTGTTGAATATTGAATTTGCATTATTATTTACTTCTTACATAGTCATTTGATCATTGATTATTTACTTCTTATGAATAAATTTAGTCAAATTTTGAGGAGTGGCATGTCCATGTAATATCTTGTTTTTTTAGAGTGTTGATTATTGATGAGTGATAGAAATAATGATAAACAGAAGTTTCATATTAAGAAAGTTTTATTGAATTTGATAAATTTATTATAAAAATAGGTTTTTTATTGTGCTTGTTAAACTCATGAATGTTTTTACTGCAAAAAAAAAAAAAAAAACTCATGTTTTTTAGAGACATCTGGAGATGCTAACAAATATACTACTTTTTAAAAGTTAAAAAGAATCTTGAAAATGATGCATTTAAGGCTTTTAAACATTAAAAATTGTTTTCTTTTCCTTCTATATGTATTGTTTTTTACTTCTTGTCAAGTGTTCAAAGAGAATTTTTTTTAGCACGACCCTATTATAAATTGTGAATTATTCATTGTATTAGATGATATTGAAATGAACTAGGTGCAAATATAATAAATATATTCGCTAAAACTTGTTCTTTTATTTTATATGTGAACCCTTACTAAAATGCTTTTTGGGTTATGCAGTTGTGGAAAAACTACATACATGAATTGAATTTTTTTTTGTAGAATATACTACATGAATTTACATTAAGTGATGGAAAATGTACATGTGTAGAAGTAAAATAGACAATAAATATGCCTCCCTCGATTCAATCCAAAAACCTTAGTCCTTCCTTTGCCCAAAATGACCCAAAATACTTGCAATTACTAACCCACCACCGTTTTCCAATCAAAAACTAGTATACACCCAACCCAATATTCTTGACTTTGAAAGTTTGAAAATCCTCCACCCCCTCAACCCCTATTTATTCCTATACAACAACCTCATCCATTAGAATAATCCCACACTTATTATTTCTACTCAATCTCATTAATAAGACACAACTCACCACTCTTTCTTTTTCTCTTTCCCTTCCCCCATGGAAATGTGTTAAAAGAAAGAGACAAATTGTTCAGATCACACACACTCCACACCTTTTTTTTTCTAAGTGATGAAAGCCCTAGCATTAAGACCTTTTTTTTCTCTGCCATCTCTGCACCAACAAGATTCCTAATTAAGTCCCCAGCATGTATTCTTTTCCTTGTTCCCTTTGCTTCTCATCCGGGGGGAATTTCCTTCTACTTTAAAACTACTTCTTTTTATTTTTTCACTTTCCCTCCCTACTATTAATGCAAAGGTAGTTTTCTAATCAAAAAAAGCTATACCTATTGTACTGCAAGGTATGGGAGACACGGTACTCTCTCTTACTCTTCATTCCCTTTTTATTTATTATTTCCCTTTTCTTTCCTTTCTTGTTTATTTTTCTCACAGGCGATTCTTGTTGTCTATATCATCTATTTTTATATATTCCATATATATTTGTTATTATATATAAACTTTTCATCTTTCATTTTAATATGTTAAATAAATTCTTATCAATGAGGTGAGAATATATTAACTTTATATACTAATAATGAATTATTGTTATTATATTGCAATTATAGAATTGGTGAAACGCACTAGAGGGTAGGTGAAGAGGCTATATAAGAAGGTTTTGTTGGTTCTGAGGGTTTCAGAAAGCAAGAGAGAAAAGCTTCTAGATTGTTTTCTCATTTGGTTATTTGTTTTTTTGATATATATCTATCTAGCTTTCAGTTCTTCATCAGTGATTTATCATCATCATCATCATGGCTTCATCAAATAGACACTGGCCAAGCATGTTTAAGTCTAAGCCCTGCAACAGTCATCACCAATGGCAGCATGACATCAACTCTTCTCTCATCTCTTCTGCTTGCCACAGAACCCCTTACTCCTCAGGTACATATCCACATTTTCAATCTAAATATATATAAATACAACCTATTTTTTACCCTGATTCAACTTTTTTACAAAAAATATAGTTTAGAGATTCTAATGTAACTATTATTGACATTTTTTTCTTCTTATTTATGGAAATAGGTTGTGAGGAGAGAAGTCCTGAGCCAAAGCCAAGGTGGAATCCAAAACCAGAACAAATCCGCATACTTGAAGCTATCTTCAATTCTGGAATGGTGAATCCACCAAGAGAAGAAATAAGGAAGATTAGAGCACAGTTGCAAGAGTATGGTCAAGTTGGTGATGCTAATGTTTTCTATTGGTTCCAAAACCGCAAATCAAGAAGCAAGCATAAGCTTCGCCATCTTCAAAACCAAAACTCTAAGAATCAGAACCAAAATCAGCTGGATCAACCACCACAACAAAACCCTAGTTCACTTTCTCAAATTTCTGCTACTGTACCTTCATCTTCTTCATCTTCCTCTGAGAAATCTCCACCAAAAGAACTAATACCATCCAAAGTATTTTCCCTTGGTTTCCCTAACATCAATGATGTTGTGCCTAATTCTCCAACTGCTTCTGTGAACCAAAATCAAACATATTTTCAGACTCAAAATGTAACCACCCTTCTTCCACCACCACAAGTAACTGCACCACCTACTGAGACTTTCTTCTTCCCAGTGCAACATCATGGACAAGGAATAGTCCTTCCTAACAATGTTACATCACAAGGGTTTTGCTTCTCTGAACTTTCCAACATGGTTCCTGCTCAATCACATGGTCAGCAACACCATAACACTGGTAGTTGCACTACTAGTTTCCTGCTTAGTGAGATCATGAACAACCATGGTGTTAATTCCTCAAAGAAAGATCAAGAACAGGATAAGTCTGTGAAAATAATGCACCAAATTCCGCCACATCTGAACATCTGTTTGCCACCCGCCACAACTACTACTACTGTTTTACATCCTACTACTTCCTCCTCCATCACTGTTCCATCACCTATCATTTCTCAAGTGCAAGGTAATTAATTACATAGCATTTATTTACTTATTTCGGCTAAGTAAAATTGGTCACCAAATTATTTAGTTTCTCTAACACTACAATTTCACATATTTTCATCTCTAAATTTTTGTTGCTATTTTAACATGTATAGTATTCAAAAGTTCTGGTCTGCATAGTAATTTTTATTGTTTATATATTTTAAGAAAAGTCTTTTTTTCTTCCTATTAGCACATCTTGTAAGTGCAAGAGCAAAACCACAAGATCTTGACTAGTTTATTATTTTATTTTTCTTTTAGGTTACTCCTATTATTTCATCTGTATACTCCTACTTGTTAATTTTACACCGCCTATAGAACCTAAGAACATAGTTTTTGAGATAAAAATGGTAATGTATGTATGGAATTGAAGAGAAAAAGAGTAATAAGATTAATGTGAATAAGACGTGGTTAGTGTACCATGGTTTTTGGGTCACGTGTGCATGGCTTTATTGGCTTAAATATAGGCTTTAGTATTAGTTTGACTTTTGGTAGCTATAGTTAAGGTTGTATTTAGACTTGCACATGAGAAATGATTGAGTGCATCTCAGGCATTGGTGAACCAGGTGTTGCTGCAAAATCAGTGGTGTTCATCAATGATGTGGCCTTTGAGGTTGCATCTGGACCTTTTAATGTTCGTGCGGCATTTGGTGATGATGCTATTCTTGTA
>Ga0315915_1004049_pt1 | contig 18518 bp, 20 predicted proteins | sample MpolbnodulesMG_FD_207738 | JGI IMG/M metagenome (GOLD analysis project Ga0315915, IMG submission 207738) | Medicago polymorpha root nodule microbial communities from Los Angeles, California, United States - branched nodules | ecosystem: Host-associated > Plants > Roots > Nodule | place: USA...
GTTCTCTCAAGAAGATTGATTGGGCTTAATCAAGGCTTCAAAGGAATTGAATAATCTCATTCCACCTCCAAAGGTCTTGGGGGTCTTTCTAACCGTTCTTGAAGTCGAAGGGGGTTCGTTTACCGGACGTAGCATTGAAGACTCGAGTGAAGAAGATTCAAGGAGCAGCAAACTCAAGGGGTACTTGAAGTTTGGGGGAGCTTTGTCTTACATAGGAGTTGAAGAATTAGGGCTTTAATTTGAAGGAACTCTTGTAAACACTGTAATCAACTTTTCATACATAGTGGATGACCTTTGTGAGGAAGAACATGGGTGAACTACTATAAACATCTGTGTTCTCTCTCTCTCTCTCTCTACTTTAATATAGCACTTGATTATTTGAATAATTGATTAGTAAATTGCTAGTTTTGATCTAAGTAGTGTTTTCTCAAAAGATTAATCTAAATCCATTTGATTTAGGTTAGAACAATTTCTCTTCGATCAATTAATTGCAATACCAATTCAATTATTCAAATTCATGTGTTTTGTTTTTTCAATTGATAATTAGGTTTATTGTGATATAGGTTTGGTTTGAAATTGTATATTGTTTAGTATCTTGTTCAAGGATTGTTAATAATTTATTGTGTTAAAAAGATTTGTATCGTGAATCTCTCGATTCTAAGATAAAATCTTATTCCACATATATTTGATATTTGTTAATTCATTGTTGTGATTGTTCAAGCAAATTTCAAATAGTCAATTTTGTTAAAATCATTTTTCACTAAATCTCCGAAAAGTTTTTCAAAAGCGCTATTCACCCCCCCTCTAGCTAGGTAACTATCTAGCCATATAGACTAACATCACCTGGATTCTTCAATCGATGATGAAGAAGCTTTCTCTCTTTCATCGTTTCTTCTTCTGATTGTTATTGATTTAGGTTTTGAAAGGGACCAAATTAAAATACACCAATTTACATCCTTATTTTCATCTGATTTTTCTTTTATCTTTCTTTCAAAATTGTGAGGTTGCACTTGTTTAACCAAAATATGTTTAGAACAATTACCCTGAAGTTTTGATGATAACAAGTATGAAAGAATTGAATATGCTAATGTGTGTTCAAGTATGCATGACCACAAATTTAAATTATAACTCCCAAAGATGATGTTATGGTTCTGATTCATCAAGGTTTGAACACAAATGAAAGCATATGATGCAAGAGAGAATCATTGACGACTTGGAACAAGATCAAAAACCATCATTTTCCTTTTAAAAATCCAATTTTTTTCTTCAAAATCCATTTTTTTTCCAATATAATCAAATCCTTAAATCTGAAATAAACACCACCACCATCATCTAACTCAGAATCTAACTCATTTATCAAATTCATGAAAATCTCTAGAAATCTTTTCCTTCTTCTTCATCGAATCCTTCACATAAGAAACACCACAAACAATAATCCAAATCACTACAAGCAACACGCCAATCATCAAATTAAAACTCATATAGCAAAAGTTACAAGTTTAATCTCATCTTCATCGACACAAAGCCAGAAAACCCCTAATTTTAATCTGTTTTATAGAAGAGTTCTGAGAAGAAGAATGGGGGTCGTGAACTGAGTTTTTGCGGAAATTAAGCGGTGGTCGCCGGTGAAAGTTCTCCGATCCCAAAATAAAAATAGGGGTTTTGTTGCAGACATCATGGGGAAGAAGAAAATCATATTAGATTTTCAAATGGAGATTTGGGGTGGCCGGAAAGTATGATAGAAGGTGGTGGTTAGGGTTTTTAAAATCTTACCAATCTAATAATAAGTTGGTGGCTTTTTGAAGAGGAAGATGAGAGTAGTCCAATGGTGGAAGTGGTGTGGTAAAACGACGTCGGACGGTGGAATAATGGTGGCTGAAGTATTTTGATGGTGGTTCAAGAGGGAGAAGTTGACGCGCGTATCAGAGAAGAGAAGAAAGAGGAAATAGTTGTGTTATTTTATTTTTGGGTAGTGAAATAATAATAATAATAATAGTAATAAGAATTATCATATGTTGCGAGTCCACAATATGCCATGTGTGCTTTTTAAATCCAACCGTTGATCACCAATTTTAAATGACACATGGAAATGAGTTAATAGATTTTGCAAAATACTAACGAAGAGGACCAAAATAGTAAACGACATAAGATTTATGGGACTAAATTGAGACACTTTATAGTTAGGGGACCAAATTGAAAACAAAAATTAAGTTAAGGGACCAAATGATATATTAAGCCAATTTTTTTTACAAGAGTTTTTTCAAAAGTTGTCCAAATGACAAGGGAAAACATTATTTAACCGCTTTTTTTTAATCATATTTCTTGGGATTGGGTCTTAGTAAGAAGGTGAGGTTAGATTTGACTCTTGTTTGACATGTTATTTTATGGACTATCTAGAGCTCCCGCAATCAGATTATCGTTGCTGAGGGGTTTGTTTTTGTCGAGCTTTTGGTGTATAAGGTGAAACTTTTCTTCATGAAGGTTCCTTGCTAAAAGTATTGGTAGTCGTCGCTCATTTTATGATTGGGAGGCCAAACCCGCTTTATGCTAGTTTCAGGAGAGTTTTGTTGTGTCATTTTTTGACGCTGGTGGGTTGGTATGGTTTTGCGTCTGGTTCTTGGTCGCTCATCTATAGTTGTTCCTCACCACAGTCCTTCAGGATAGGGACGCTTCTTGTCGAGGTGGCTTGAGTTTCTATGGTGTTTGTTTTGTGTGTGTGGTGGTTTTGCTTGTTGCTTTTATGTTTTTTTTGATTTTTTCTATATTAGGTGCAATGTCTACCTCTCTCTAGGAGAATGTCTAACATAGTCACAAATACAAATGAAAAATGTTTGGGCACACTTACATAAATATAGAAAAGTAAATGAGGAAAAATATAGTCGCATCCCTTTAGTTATTGTTTGTGTTTGTGACAAGTAAGTATTCCTCTCTCTTTAGTGGTTGTTTTCTTGGTTCCGTTTAGGCATCTCTTGTGCCCTTCTTGGTTGTGTAATGTCACAGTCGTTTGTACTTTGAGGTTTTGTAAGGGTTTGTGTGTGAGAATAATGAAAGCAATAATGAGAGCAGAGAAAAATAAAGACAGCTACACTAAAATTCCTTCCTAATTCATCATAGTATTATTCAATGCAAGAATTCAGTACATATAGGCTAGTTGTAACCGAATTCCCTGAACTCAAGGTTGACAGCTCACTAGTAGTATTGTTTATTCTTATCCTTCTATTACAATGCTGACTCACTAACAAATAGCAAGTTCTAGATACAATGACTAAGACTAAATAGAAGGATCTAGATCCTATGATGAAGTGTTGCCCTTCAATACTGAACACTGTCTCTCAGCCATTTGGGCTTGACCAGGTTACGTTTGATGGACCTTATTTTCACAATTGGGCTTCTTGGAACTTCCTCTTCGTCCTCTAATTCAGAATTGTTACTGGCTATGTCATGGGTTATTACATACCTTGGTGGATCAAGAGACACCTTGTCCTCAAGGTGGAAGTTAGGAAAAGTGTTTGTTATGTCATTGTAATCCTCCCATGTAGCGTCTTCTGGGTACATACCCTGCAACTGTATAAGGACTCAATTCCCATTATCAACCTGTTTCCAATCAAAAACTGCTAAGGGTTGAACTTGTAGTTGATTTCCTACAGTTTGAGGCGGTAATTCTAATGCGGAGCTCTCATTTCCATGTGCTGGTTTGAGCTTAGATGCATGAAAAACGGGATGTATTTGACTCTGACTCGGAAGTTCCAATTTGAAAGCCACTTCTCCAATTTGTTCAAGAATCTTGTAAGGTCCATAGAACCTTTTGGACAGCTTGTGCACTCGTTTCCCTGCCACAGAAGTTCGACGATACGGTCGCAACTTGACAAGCACCCAGTCACCTACTTTGAAGGGGTGTGGTTCATGACGTAGATCAGCATAGTGTTTCATTGTAGCTTGAGCTTTGTTGAGTTTATTCTTTAAGAGCTGCAAAATTGTGTCTCTGTCCAGTAATTCTTCATCTACGGCTTGGATGTGAGAAGATCCAAATATGTATATTGGAAGAGACGGTGGTGGTTGGCCGTATACAATATGATATGGGGTGAAACATGTGGAAATGTGGACAGATGTGTTATAATGCCACTCATCCCAAGCTAGATAGCTTGGTACCGCTGAGTCGAAACAGATTTTGCCAAAAGTGACTTAGGAAAATAGGGTATCTATCAGACACAATACTTTTGGGCATTCCATGTAACTTACAAACCATTTGGATGAATAACTCGGCCACTTTCACTGCTGTAAAATGTGTTCCTAGCATCCCAAAATGTGCAGCTTTAGGTAGTCTGTCCACTACTACCAGTATGACAGTGTGATTTTAAATGGAAGGGAGCCCAATGATAAAATCAAGAGAAACCAAAAGAGACTCTCCTTTAGTCTCCCATATGTTCTGTTTACCCCGCTATGTCCACCAATTAGGGATGAATGAAATTCCTCCAAAAGCGTCTGTTTAAAGGGAGAGGCAGAGGGAATGAACATTTTCCCTTTGAAGAATAACAGACCATCCAATATCTTAAAATCTGGCAGTGCATCTGGGTCCTTTGTGACTCTAGAGAAAAGTTCTTTGAACTGGGAATCATTCCCCAAAGAGTCTTTTAGCTTCTGAATGAACTCCAAGTGAGGTACAGAGAGTGCTAAAGAATGAGCACGAGAAAGAGCATCAACAATGCGATTTTGGGCCCCTGGTTTGTAGATGATTTCATAGGTATACCCCAGAAGTTTGAATTATTTGGGTCATGAGCTCACGAAGGCTTTTTTGATCTGTGTAAATAATGAACTTTCGTCCCAACAAATATGTTCTCCACTTTTTAACTGCAGAAGTAATTGCACATAATTCCCGAACATAAGTTGAAGCCGTTAATATTTTTGGACAAATTGCCTTGCTAGAGGAACAAATTGGATGGTTATTCTGAATCAGAACTGCGCCCATTCCGATTCCTGAAGTGTCAATTTCAATGATGAAATCCTCATTGAAATTCGGTAAAGCGAGCACCGGTGCTTCAGTTATGGCCTGTTTGAGTGAATCAAATGCAGTTTGTGATGCTGCGCCCCAGTCAAACGCGTCTTTTTTTAATAACTCGGTTAGAGGTTTGGCAATTGTAGCATAGTTGCAGACAAACTTGCAGTAAAAACCAGTTAAGCCTAGAAACCCTCAGAGATGTTTGACTGTTTTTGGTGTTGGCCAAGATAACATAGCTTTGATTTTTTCCGGATCAGGTGCCACTCCACCAAAGGACACTATATAGCCCAAATACTCAATAGATGGTTGAGCAAAAGAACATTTCGACCTTTTCAAATAAAACTGATTGTCTAGCAAGCATTTGAACACAATTTCCAAATGTTCAATGTGAGTCTCCACGGAGGGACTATAGACCAGAATGTCATCGAAAAACACAATGACAAATTTCCGTAAATAAGGATGAAATATATCATTCATGGTAGCTTGAAAGGTCGAAGGTGCGTTACACAAACCAAAAGGCATTACCATGAATTCATAATGGCCCTAATGCGTACGAAAGGCAGTCTTCCGAATATCCTCCGGTGACATGCGTATTTGGTGATATCCGGAGCATAGATCCAGCTTACTGAACCATTTGGTTCCATAGAGCTCATCCAGCAACTCGTCAATGGCTGGAATCGGAAAACGGCCTTTGAGTGTGATAGCATTAAGAGCTCTGTAGTCTACACAGAATCGCCATGACCCGTCTTTTTTACGAACCAACAAGACAAGAGAAGAGAAGGAACTTGAGCTGTGTTGTATAATTCTTGAATTCAACATTTCTTTTATCTGGGATTCAATTTCCTTCTTTTGAAAATGAGGGTAGCGATATGGACGTACCATCACATGTGGGGCTTGATCAATTAGAGGGATATGGTGCTCCCATTTGCGAGATGGGGGTAATGCATCTGGTGTGGAGAATAAAGTAGTGTATTTGGAGAGGAGGTTATCAATCTGTACCTTAGTGTGTTCAGTTGGTGAAGGGGGTGAAGCTATCACCAAGCTTAGTTGAAAAATGCTTGCAATTGCATTAGTTGCTATCATACGCTGCAATTGATTCAAGTTGGCTTCATCTGGGGCAGGTCTGGGTTGGCATGTGAGGAGTACTCTTTCACCGTTGAATGTGAAGCTCATGGTTAACTAGTTGTAATCCGTCAAGACAGGACCCAATGTTTTCAACCATTGCACCCCCAAGACTAGTTCTGCACCACTGATAGGTAGACAAAAGAGTTCTACAGAGAATTTGTGAGTTCCTAACAAGAGAGGAACTTGAGAGCAGAGAGCTGCGCACTATAACTGTTCTCCATTCCTTACTAAGACTTAAAAGGAATGGGTTGGCTGTGTGTTGAGGCCCAACTGTTTTATGATACGATCCTGGATAAAATTGTGGGTTGATCCACTATCAATTAAGACTGAAATGGGTTGCTTCTGTATATGACCTAAGACCCGAAGAGTTTGTGGAATGGTATGGCCTAATAAGGTGTGAATGTTGATTTATGGCGGGTCATTATCTAGGTCAGTAGTTGTGTCAGGTATGGGTTCAAAATCCGTTATAGCCATATTAAGGGTCGGGTTATCCTCTTGTAATGGAAGCGTGTCGGGTTCCACAATCAACAGGTGGAACAAACGTTTGCAACGGTGACCTTGAACGAATTTTTCATCATAGTTATAACAAAGATCCTTATCACGACGAACTTAAGGTTCTGCCGATGACTGTTTTTTTGTAGGAATAGATCTCGGTGGTGCGACGGAGAGGGTTGGTCGGAAAGAGGAAGATGATGTCTGTGATGTGGGAGGATTGGGTTTATGGAAAAAAGGGTGTGGTCGAGTGTCAAGGGATTTTTCCTCTTGGAGTTTAGCTAAGCTGATGGCTTGGGTAAGGGTACCAGGTTGAAAGGCTTGTACCTCATGACGGATTGCCGGTTTGAGGCCGGAAATAAAGCAACTTAGGTAGAATTGTGGTGGTAGGCCAATGATACGATTAACAAGGGTTTCAAACTGGGTTTGGTATTCTTTGACAGTGGTTGTTTGACGAAGTTTGAACAGGGCTCCTTTTGGGTCATCATAGAGAGCAGTTGTCCTGTGGCGGGTCATTATCTAGGTCAGTAGTTATGTCGGGTATGCGTTCAAAATCCGTTATAGCCATATTAAGGGTCGGGTTATCCTCTTGTAATGGAAGCGTGTCGGGTTCCACAATCAACAAGTGGAACAAACGTTTGCAACGGTGACCTGGATTCAAGGGCATGAAGAAACCCAGGCCATGAAAGCAGTTGTCCATTGGAGTGCATCCACTGGAACCAAGTCAGGGCATCACCTTCCATGTAAAAAGATGCAATACGCAACCTTTGATCTTCGGCGGTGTGATGAAAATCAAAAAACTGGTTAATTTTAAAGATCCAACCCATGGGATCTATTCCATCAAAACGTGGGATGTCTAGTTTGATGGAGGTATTAGGAAAGGGTGTGATTTTTGGGTTGTCGAAGCCTAGTGGTCCAAGACGAGTGCGAATCTGTTGAAGTTCGGTGGTGAGGGTGGTGAGGTTATTTTGTAGTTGTGTTTGGTTATGTTGAAAGTTGTCTTGGTTTTGGATTAGTTGTTGGAAGGCGGATGTGATATCAAATGGAGGTGGAGGAGGAGTAGTCATGACACCGAACGAAAGCACCAAATTGTAAGGGTTTGTGTGTGAGAATAATGAAAGCAATAATGAGAGCAGAGAAAAATAAAGACAGCTACACTAAAATTCCTTCTTAATTCATCATAGTATTATTCAATGCAAGAATTCAGTACATATAGGCTAGCTGTAACCGAATTCCCTGAACTCAAGGTTGACTGCTCACTAGTAGTAATGTTTGTTCTTATCCTTCTATTAAAATGCTAACTCACTAACAAATAGCAAGTTCTAGATACAATGACTAAGATTAAATAGAAGGATCTAGATCTTTTGATGAAGTGTTGCCCTTCAATACTGAACATTGTCTCTCAGCCATTTGGGCTTGACCCGGTTACATTTGCTGGACCTTATTTTCACAATTGGGCTTCTTGGAACATCCTCTTCGTCCTCTAATTTAGAATTGTTGATGGCTGTGTCATGGGTTATTACAGGTTTCCTCTGATTATATATACTCCCTCCGTCCCATATTTTAAGCAAAAAAAATAATTTCACTCTTATTAAGAAAATTAAAACATAGTAGTTTGTAACATAGTTTCTTGTGTTATCCTTGAAATAAGTTTTATAGGAAGATGTAAAAACAATTTTTATTAGTTCTTGATTATAGAGAAAATGAAAGGGAGAGCAAATTGAATGCAGTTTGCATTTAATTTTCCTTTGGAAAAGATGATTTTTTGAAATAACATAATTAAATACGATAAAAGTTGGTTTTTTTTGCTTATAATTTAGGACAAAGAGTATGGGTTTTTTTTTACTCATAATTTGAGACGAAGGGAGTATCTATTTTGCCTTTAAGAAAAAGCTAATTTTTTTTTAAGAACTTTAAAAAATACAAATAATTTGTAGTACGCATAAATATAATCCTCATTTTATTTTATTTCTTTGGTAATTAATCCTAATGTCTTTTTTTTGGTAAGAGTTAATCCTAATTTCTAATGGAATTTAGATGTTACAAAATGATCAGCAATTTTCTAGTTTATCTACAGCCAGCCGAAATATGGGAATAAGTTAATGATAAGCACAGACCTCAGATACTCCAACTCTATTTTCAAAAACCGAAACTGATATTTTTCGACCCTCGAGCTTCCAATTTAATTTGGTGAAAATTTCTCGAGCTACCATACCATAGTAATAAAAGCCTGTCTCTCACGTTTCCATAACTTTTACGCAGACTTTACAAACAAATTACACATTTCCGTTTGTTTATATTGGGGGAGGATTCGGTGCCTTTGACTTCGATGTCTTTCGATGTTTTTGATGGCTTTTGTTTCTATATTTTAATTATTTATTCAACCTTGTCTCTCATCTAAAATGAACTAAAGACACCGAAAGACACCGAAGCCAAAGACACCGGATCCTCCCGATTATATTCTTTATCTTTTTCTCATAAAGTTTTCCTCCTTTATTTTCTGATGATGGAGCATATTCCTTTAACCATGGTTAACCAAAACATAACCACACAACTCCACCGCCTTTCTATATAACCAGTAAGTAACCCGCCAACACTCTTCGTCTTTGTCTTTCACATTTCATCCGCAAACTCTTCCGCTCTCTTTCTCTCAATATATTCCAACCAACCAAACCTTTCTTCTCATCCTCAAAAAACCCTTCAAGAAAGAAACAACCATGTCTCCAGAATTTCATCTTCTTCTTTTCCCTGACCTTGTTTACTTTCATCCATTCACTCTCACTTTCCAAACTGCACTTTGCTTTTTTCTCTTTGTTCTTGGTTTCCTTTTCTGGCTTACACCAGGTGGGCTTGCTTGGGCTTTATATAATAAAGCTTCATCTTCAGCCAAGTATGTTATTCCAGGACCATCCTTTTCTGGTTTGTTTGGTATTCTTTCAGGCCAAACACCACACCGTGTTTTAGCCAAACTAGCCAAGAGTCACCGTGCTGAGTCTTTGATGGCTTTTTCTGTTGGTTTAACCCGGTTCATTATTTCAAGTGAACCAGAAACTGCTAAAGAGATTCTTTGCAGTTCTGCTTTTGGTGATAGACCAGTGAAAGAATCAGCTTACGAGCTTTTGTTTCATAGGGCAATGGGGTTTGCTCCGTATGGAGAGTACTGGAGGAATCTGAGGAGGATTTCTTCAACCCATTTGTTTTGTCCTAGGAGGATTAATGGGTTTGAAGGTTTTAGGAGTGAGGTTGGTTTGAAAATGGTGGAGAGGATTAAGTTTTTGATGGGTGATATGGGTAGTGTTGAGGTGAAAAAAGTTCTTCATTTTGGATCACTTAATAATGTGATGATGACTGTGTTTGGCAAATGTTATGATTTCTTTGATGGTGATGGTGTTGAGCTTGAGGAGTTGGTGAGTGAAGGGTATGAGCTGTTGGGTGTTTTTAACTGGAGTGATCATTTTCCTCTTTTGGGTTGGTTGGATTTGCAGGATGTTAGGAAAAGGTGTAGAGCTTTGGTGAAAAAGGTTAATGCTTTTGTTGGAAAGATAATAGAGGAGCATAAGATGAAGAGAATGTCTGAAGGAAGGTTTATAGTTGGTGATTTTGTTGACGTTTTGCTTGATTTGGAGGAAAAAGACAACCTCAGTGATTCTGATATGATTGCAGTTCTTTGGGTAATACGATATTTCTTTATATGTTTTTAATGTTTTTGTTTTCTTATGTTTATTGGTGTTTGGTTTTTAATGTTGTTTGATTTTTGTCTTTTTTTAGGAAATGATTTTCAGAGGAACAGACACTGTAGCAATATTACTAGAATGGATTCTGGCGAGGATGGTGCTTCATCCAGAGATACAAGCAAAAGCACAAGAAGAAATTTACAGTGTTGTTGGAAATTCTAAAGTTATCACTGATGTTGATGTTCAAAAAATGTGTTACTTGCAGTGCATTGTGAAGGAAGCATTAAGGGTACATCCACCAGGACCACTTTTATCATGGGCACGTTTAGCTGTTCATGATGTTATGGTAGGTGACAAGCATGTTCCGAAAGGTACAACTGCTATGGTGAATATGTGGGCCATAACACATGATGAGAAGGTGTGGAATGAACCAGAAGAGTTTAAGCCAGAGAGGTTTATGAATGAGGATGTGAGTATAATGGGATCTGATTTGAGGTTGGCACCATTTGGAGCTGGTAGGAGGGTTTGTCCTGGAAAAGCTATGGGTTTGGCTTCTGTTCATCTTTGGCTTGCTCAGTTACTTCATAACTTCAAATGGGTTCCATGTGATGATTCACCTGTTGATTTGGATGAATGTCTTAAGCTTTCTATGGAGATGAAGAAACCACTTGTGTGCAAGGTTGTTGCTAGGACCTAGGGCTAATGTTAGTGTTTGAATTAGCTTGACTTTTGTTAACTTTTGTGAGAAAGTTGGTCATGGATCTTGTGGGGTTTGGTTTCTTTGCTTTGTTTGGCAAAAGGGTATTGCTAAGTAGGGTTATGATTTCATAGGCCTTTTCTATATAGAATCTAATTTTAAATGCATTTTATGTTTTGTTGTTGACCGTTTAGGTTTAGTGCTAGTTAAGTGGGTGTTGGGAGTTTTAATTTACTTTGAACCGTTGCTAATTAAGTAAATGTTTGGTTTTGGTCCAATGTGTCTTCTTTCTCTATGCTGTAAAGAGGTGCTTTTAATTTCTAATGATAATTATGTCATCTTTCCTTCTTATCTATGTGACCTTTGTTATTCTTGTTGGCGTGTTAATATTGTTATATGCGAGGGATATGAATTAATGCACCCTGCAAGTTTGGTGCATATGGAGTAACTAGTAACTTTTCTAAGAATCACTATAGCTGAAAACAAGTAATACCAAATTTTCAAGTAGGAAGCTAGTGATACTTTTGTGTCTATTGGTAACCGATGCCATTTTCCTAATTTTCCTATTAAGAAATTTGCCAATTTTGTCATGGAATCCTAAATATTAATCTTCTTGCAAAACCCCTTGTCATGGAATTCGAAGCATATTTGGTAACCAATATAGCTGTGAACTTGTGATTCCCGATAGTTTTTTTTTTTTTTTTAGGGATTACAATGACATTGGAGATGTATAGAGTGGAAAATATGTTGGATTTTCTTATCTTTGTTATGTTTTCTATTGTTAGGCAAATAAAACAGCCGTACCAATATACAATTTGAAAAGGTTAAAGAAAGAATATGCTTCGAATGTGTGTTTTTTGTTGTATTCTTGCTTCACTATTGTAAAATAGTGTTAAATTAATGTTTTTTTTTCAATGATATTTTCTTTCCTTATGTTGAAATACTTAAAATTATCTTTATTTTTTTTCAGGTACAAAATTATTGATTTATTCCACTTAGTAACGACTATTCGTATCCTACCCGCGCACTTAATCTCTTGATTAAAAATGACCAACATATGCTATTCTATTTTTATTTTTTTTGGTTACTGCTATTCTATTATTTAATTAAAGTCCTTTTTATCAATTTCGTTTATTTTAATCATTTTATCACAAAAAAGATGTAGATATATCAAATTATACTTTTTTTCATTGGGCTGTGAGATCCACTTTTTACTAGAAGGGTAATTGAGTATTGCCATAAAAAAATTACCAAATAATCATTTTTTTTTTATGAAAACCAAATATACGGGTATTTATCTAAGGGTAATTGATATTTTGTCAACAAAAAAATGTAAGGGTAAATGATGAGTATTTGATTAAATCCACCATAGTCCTGTTAGAGTTTGAATATTTGCTTAACATTGAGATATTATATCTTAATTTATCAATAGATTGTGCTTCCTCCGGTCACATTTATAATCAAAATATTATTTTTTAGATTCATTAAATACTTAATGCATTTGCTCTATAAATATATATCAAATATATTAGGTATTCAATGAACCTAAAAAATTGTTTTTTGTTTATAAATGTGACAAGAGTGAATATATTATTGAAATTAGATTTTTTTTTTGTTGACAAAATTTTATCCTTTAAGTATACCTCACGTAAAAGGTTGGTTTGATAGCTGATGTGGGTGAGTTAATTGGTAAAATAATAAGGGTGGTCGAGCTTGATTCTCACCTCCAACAAATACTAACATATTAAAATATTTTTGGTTAAATGCATATGTATAAATTTAGATAACAATAATTATGATGAGTATGTTCGTATTGTTGTGTGTGACCCAAAATGCGTTAAGAACATTTTGTGGACAACATGAGAACTTTTTTTTTTACTCTGAAAGTGCTCTTTGTTTCTTAAGAAAGCTAAAGTTCGAGGTGGTTTTCTTGCTCGATAAGTCTGACAGACCTAGAGCTGTCAAAATGGGCCAGCCCAAAAGCTCGAATAAAACGCAGGGCCTGGGCCGAAAAATTGGAGCCCGAATTTTTTCAGGGCTTTTTAGTCCGGCCCGTAAAAGCCTGTAACCCGTTCGAGCTACGGGCAGCCCGCCAAAAATTCAAGTGGGTTATTTTTTTTATATTTTTTTTGGTATGTGTATGTTACATGGTGACCGCAAGCATTTTCAATTCGATTGTTTGTAGTTTGTGGAACAAGCATTTTCACAAGACAAGAGGTCATCAAAGCATAATGTAGGAATTTCATTTCAGATATATTGGTAAAAGTAGTTCCTACGTTTGTTTGTTTTCTGAAATGAATCATGCTGCTCTTATATTAAGGAAATGGTGTATTTTCATGACAAAACGAAAATTACAACATTACTTTTGTTGCTTGGACGGACAAGCACTTTGCTTAGAATGGGTTTTCATTCTAGGCAGTGAACAAAGGTCCATTTTACTTCAAAATGAGAGTCTGGTCGCCTCTTGCTTCCGGGCTATTTTGTTATCTCTTGCTTTTTAAAAAAAACTAAAAAATGTTATTATGTTCACAATGGAAAAAAAAAAGAGAGAAAAAAATACGGGCCAAGGATGGCCCGTTAGCCCAGGAGCCCGTATAGGGCCGGGCTCGGGCCCTATTTTTCCAGCCCATATTTAAACCGGGCTTTTTAGCCCAACCCTAAAAAGCTCGTTGCCCGATCGAGCCGGGCCTAAACGGGTCGGGCCGCCCGTTTTGACAGCTCTAGACAAACCGATAAGGTTGTTTTTTGAAGCACAAGGCGAACGAGGTAATTGTTTCACTTTGGTTATTGATTGCTACTAATTTTGCTCCCCACATCATAGTATTGGTGTGAGTTTAATCGAATTCACAACAATTGACGCTTGTTGTGGGAAAGTCAAAACAAAACCTTAAATGAGCATCATGGTATCAAGTGAAATATCAATTAATTTACCGGAGACAACAATTTCAAATCGTGGAAGGTAAAGATGTAAGATGTCTTGATTCAACAAAAGTGTTCGAAAGCTCTGAAGGATGAGTCTGCATTGTTGGCCACCATGTCACAAGCATACAAGATCAAGATGATGGAAAATGTCATGAGAGCGATTGTCTTGTGCCTTGAAGCTAAAGTTACGAGAGAATTTGTGAAGGAGACAACCACGACATCAATGTTGTCTACGTTAGAGTCGTTGTATATGATCAAATCGTTGGTTCATAAACAATTCATGAAGAAAAACCTATACTTTTTTAGGATGGTGGAATCAAAAACTATCATATAGCAATTGGCGAAGTTCAACTAAATCATTGATGATTGGTGAACATTAAAGTGAACAACGAGGATGAAGATCTTGTGTTTAAGTCTATGAGATCCTTGTGTGTTATGCTCTAATTTAGAGCAAGAATATCTTCACAAGGACGAAAATCACTTTGAGTTGAAGAAGTTATAGTGAAACTTGTAGAGCTGTCTAAAAAATTCTAAGGTAGTTAGAGACAATTTCTTCAAGAGGCATGAAGCTATTCCGATGATTAAAGAATTAAAGGTGGAACCTTCTAGATACAAAGTGTAGTTGGGTAGAAAGATAAACAAGGTGGTTGATGGTTAAATTTGTACCACCACTAATTTAGAGTCAAGTTGGTGAATTGTTATTTGTGGCTGAAAATTGTACTTGGAGCATTATATGGGAAACACAATTTTTTTCCCAACTTTGGAGGCGCTACTTGTTTCTCAAGAATGTTGAAATGTGAGGTAGTTTTCTTGCTAGTAGCTCTGAAAACTACATGTATTTTCAGGAGTCTTACTTAATGCAAGTATACATTGTCTTAAGTAATAATATAAAAATATCGAACCCACATGTATTGGGGCATTATAGCTTTCCCGTGGTAAACTTGTTTGCATAAAAATAAAATAAATCATTTGATGTCACAACAACAAAAATAAAAATTAAAAAGATTAACAATTTAGGAAAGCAACTAAAAACACTTAAAAGATCTCAAGAATAAAAGTGTGGTTTAAGACAATGAATCAGTTATGACTTGGTTTTGCAACAATAAAGAGAGATGTAGATATATACAACTTTTTGACAACCTGGTGGTCTTAAGGGTTTTCCAACTCAACCATCTTGTTAAACATGGGAAGAGATGCCTTCCAGGGTTCAATCATAGTATTTAACAAGCAACATTACTAGGATAGGTCTCAGTAGCTCTTCTCATGGAGAGGCTGAGCCTTTTTCCTATGTCAAGAAATCTAGGTAGATTTTAAAACTTCTATGTTCCAAAATATATGTTCATATCAAGCTTTTGTTCAAGTTCTCATCTCCTTCCGGTATCAAGGACGTAACTTATATTAAATAAAAAATACCATGCCTATCTCCTTTCAGTCTCAAAGAATTTGACAATAAATATAAAAGTGATCAAGTTTTACTTTTAAAGATTATCATTAAAATAACGTGTTTAAAATAGGCTTGAAGATGTAACTCTCTAATCTTATTCAAATATAATCATTACCTCATCATGTTTAAACCATTAAAGGGGTTTAGTTCATTTTGGAATTTCTATGTTCCAAAATCTATGTTCATATCAACCATTCGTTCAAGTTCACATCTCCTTTCGGTCTCAGGGACGTATCTCTTATTAAAGAAATGGTTTCATTCCAATCTCCTTCAAGTCTCAATGAATTTGGTAAAAAATTAAAAAGTGATAAAGTTTTACTTTTAAAGATTATCATTAAAATAGTTTGTTTAAAAGAAGCTTTAAGATGTAACCATCTAATCTTATGTAAATATAATTATTACCTCATCATGTCTAAACCACTAAAGAGGTTTAGCTCATGATGAACTTAACCACAAAAATAGAAATTAAAGAAGAGATGAATGAAAACATGATAGCTACATTAATAGAGAAGTTAAGAGTTAAAATATAATTACACTCCAAAGTGGAAAGATGTGAGCTTTTTACATCACTCACCTAAGTAATCATAACTCCAACTCACTAAGAACTAGCACTCACGCTCATCTATGGAGGAGATAAGATGGAGTGAGAAACCCAGTGGCTACTAACCTTAGTTGGACCTTGGCCACTCAATTCAAACTAACAAATATCAGACCCTTGGCATCGCAATTTGGTTTCCCTATTATAGTATAAGTTTAACCACTACAGGCTGTGTCATTTGGTAATTTCTCCTATGATATGTCATTGTCTTCTTCTTCTCTTGGAACTCAACATATTCTTTTATTCCTCATACTACAATCATTGAAGACATCTCATCGAACTTCATCCACATGCAAAGGTAAACGAGGGACCCAAGAGTTCGTAAGAATATACGACCCGTATTAAACATCCTTCAATGTTACAACTTTAGAATCCTTCCCAACGACGCATCTTCTTACATCGCTAAAATCCTTTCTAGCAATGTATCTTCTTATACCACCACAACATATATTCAACTTGTTCCATCAAAACCATAGAAAGCATTACTAGTGTAAAATGGCTAGATAATAACTAAGACTAATTAAATTCCTCAAATCCTAATCCTAAGTAAATAATGATTAGATGTTATAGGTCATGTAATTACTCAAAACATAATAAAATATGGGGGATACGTTGAAGGTAATAACCAACATTTTGCAGGCTATCACTTGCTCCGCAAGTGTGATGGGTTGTGAGGTTGTTTCTTGAATTACAAGGCGAACAAGTTGGTTTATTCACTTGTTATGTTTTCTTGCTCGACAAATTTGATTGGCTGCAATGTATTTTCTTGAAGCGCAAGGCAAACAAAGCGATAGATATATTTACAACACTTTGATTTTCAGTTCTAACATGAGGTGGGAGTGAGACAAACTTGGATTCATCAAAACAAGGAATTTTAAGGTAGTCTAAGGCTCAAAATTGAGTGATTTTGTGGTAGAATTTTGGGTTGGAAAAAATTCTAAACACCTTGAAGATTGAAATCATGAACTCTTTTGATCAAGGGAATAAACTATGAAAATGATAGAAATTAAAGATTATAATTTCTTGTAACTCTTCTATCTCTTTGTAAGAAATTCATTGATACTAAATCAGAGAACTTCTCTTATCTCAGACGTAAGCCAATTTACATCGAACTGGATAAACAAATATCGTTGCATTTGTTTTCTCCTCCTTTAACTTATTTTTATTGTTTGTGGTTTGTTTGATCATCTATGTAATGGATACTAACTTTGCTCCACATACCATAGGATTGATGCGGGTTTAATTGAATGTAGAACACATATAATTTAGAGCAATGATAAACAAACACAAGTTTTTTGACACAATACAGACACCATGGATAATTCGGACATTTTAACCTTAAAGAAGGGGTAGTTTTGAAGATACCCCACCCCTTCTTCTTCCTCTCTTCCCTGCGTGTGTGCTATTCTCTCTCTATTCTCCCACCATACTTTGTTCCTCCTACCACCATCATCGTCGCCGTACACACATCCATCGCCGTCTTCAACGATGACCACCACCAACCTCATCTTCTTCCTCTCTTCTCTTTGCGTGCCTTCTCTCTATTCTTCCACCGTCGTCCTTCATTGTCCTCCTCACCTTTGCCTCACAACCACCGCCTCACTATCATCAAGATGTTCAGATCTGGTTCTCACTCCGGCGACGACATCCTCCACGACGTCGGGGATCTGTTCACGTTGTTCGAAATCCATTCAGATCGTCGCCTTCCGAAATTCATTCAGCCACCGCCATCCAAGACCCATTATGTTTTCCTATCTCTCTGATATATCTCTCTGTTAGAGAGGGAAAATTGAAATGAAGAGAGAGATGCAAGACTGAGAGAGGAGGAGTTGTAGAAGATGGAGAGGGAAAGAAAAGAGAAAAAAGTGGAAAATACGGTATAATGTATAATTATACAGTGGTGTCTGTATTGTGTCTAAGAATGTGAAATTTTTTTTTTTCTACCCTACTTTTTGCCAAAAATTCTAAAACTACCATACTTTTTCAAAAAAATTGTATAAATGCCCTACTTTTTCAGATTTTTTGGTACCACTCCACTTGGAGTTGCGGGGTACCCTCAAAAGTGACGAAATTTTTGTCCTTATTATACCCCACAACTCCAAGTTGCGGGGTAGTGTCCTTATTTTTTTTTCGAATTTTTTAAATACCCCTCCATCTTGACTTGCGTGGTATTTTTGGGGTTTTTTTTTTAAATTAAATATCCCACAACTTGGGGTAGAGTGGTATAATAAGGACAAAATTTCAGCTGCATTGATTTTCGTTCTTGCATGCATAATATATAAAAAATAATTAAAATAACTTATTATAATAATTTAGGCATTAATAAAAAGGTAATTATAATAATAGTCATAATATTTATAAAATAAAAAACATACCCAATACAATAAATATGAAATAAAGACTAGATTGCTACTGATGTCTAATATTAATGCAATCTTTGCGAGAATGACCGGGCATCCTACACACGCCGCATCTTCTCTCAGTTTCCACATCGTCCATCTCGGTCCTAATGCGAGTAATTGGTGGACGACCTTTCTTTGCCCTACGCATGGACTTGTTGGGAACCACCT
>Ga0315915_1004050_pt1 | contig 18517 bp, 9 predicted proteins | sample MpolbnodulesMG_FD_207738 | JGI IMG/M metagenome (GOLD analysis project Ga0315915, IMG submission 207738) | Medicago polymorpha root nodule microbial communities from Los Angeles, California, United States - branched nodules | ecosystem: Host-associated > Plants > Roots > Nodule | place: USA...
CTAAAATCAAATAAAAGTTCAAAAATATATATTTTTTTGACAAACAAATATCTCTACATGATGTTTATACAAAATATTTCTAATACAATACCTACTAGTACTAATTATATTTCCACTGTATTCATGATTGCAATACTGCCAAGAGTTTTTGGAGATCTTTGGGTTTCATGGGTGATGGATATTAGTATTTTCAGCTCTGTGAATTTGGAGAGTTGGTTTAAACTTAACTCAGTTGGTTGACAATCCGTTCCTTGCAGGTTTTCGCAATGAATCTATTCATTTGTTCCAAGCAGTGGTCGAAGCTAAAAGACTTGAAAGATCTTTGTTATCTATTTGTTTTCCTGCTCATGCTATCTCTCAAATTCCTACTAAATGTACTGCTTGGCGTCCATTGAGAGAAGATTGTTTTGTTCTCAATGTTGATAGCACGTTGTATGGGAAATTCTGCTCAGAATGTGTAACATTAGTTGTGTATTCATGGCTATTTAGTATTTATTATGGCTTAAGAATTTCTAAGAGCATTGCATGCCCTCATCTTGCATGTTACTCAAACTCAACCCAGCAATAAGTATCATTTCTATGCAACAATTATTTTCAAAATCTGTGATCTTTTGAGCTTGGGAGGTTAAGTTGCATAATTCATGCCTCTTCAAAAAAAAAGTTGCATAATTCACTTAGGGTAGGGTACGTTAATGCTGAGTTTCTTACGAAATTGGGTGCCAACAATAACGTCAAACTGAGGATCTGGGACACCCTCGAGATGATTTGATTGTCATCCTTACTTTTTTTTTGAACAGCAATTGTCATCCTTACTAATGATGTCTTGAGGACTTCTGTTCTGTCCCAAGGGTGCAATTGGCCTCTCTTTTTTTGTTTGTTGTATTTGCTATCGTACAAAAAAAAATATGAATTTGTATAGTCTTTTTATATAATTTAATTTTTAATTTAATTGATAAATAAAATTAATTAAGTGGTTAAGTATAAGTGAACAGTTCCTTCAAAAAAAAGTATAAGTGGACAGTGGTTAATGAATTTAAGGTCGAATTGGTTAGGAGTATCTAAGTTGGATCATTCTCAAGTACTTAATGAGTTTCAATTAAAATGGGTTGGGAGTATCTCAATTTTGGTTTATCATTAAAATAGATAATATTTAGTCGTCCCATAAACTTAGCTCAATTTGTAAAAATAATGCATAATATAAGGTCCGTGGTTCGAAATCCGAACACCACAAAAAAAAAATTATACTTACCTTTTGTAACCAAACATCAATTTAGGGCTACCCCTCTCTTAAGAATCTAAAGTTAGCATTCTTTTGAGAAGAAAAAAATTGAAGAATTTAAAATGGAATTATATAACTGATCCTCATAGACTTTCCTGCACAAAGAGTGCCAAGAAAAAGATTGGGAGAACAAATCGGTTACATCAAGGGTAATGATAAACCAAAAAAGTCAAAAGACACATCTCATTACAAAACTTCCCAGACACAAAAGTTGATTAAGCCATCACATATGAAAGTTTAAAGCGATATTAAGGTGGTTCATTTTCAGACATAAGCTACCCAAATCATTTTCACTAATTAAATATTTTTAAAAGAGAAACAATACTTCCAAGATTTGGATACTTTGCTTGAAAACAACTCTTTAACTCATCAAGATGGTAGGAAGATCAAAATCCTGCATAGCAAACATGTATAATCTTTCAACTACAAAATTTTATTTTTCTAAAAGTTAATTTTATTCATTTAATAAAATTAATTAAGTGGCTGAATTCAAGTGAGTAATACAATTCAATTGAGATCACGGTTGAAAGTATCTAAGCTTGATCACACTCAAGTAATCAATTGACTTCATTCAAATCCAAATGGTCACAAGTATCTAAGTTTTTATTATTGAACTAATACCACTGAATAGTCTAACTTATATACTAAGCTTCAACCAAACATCATTTTACGATGACCAGTCATGCCAACAAAACCTGTATCTCCGGGTGTCCTCCTGAACCCATATCGATTTGACGGGTATTTCCGTTTTGACTAGGTTTATGTGTGTGTTTAAGTTTTTTTTTTTTTTTTTTTTTCTGATTTCAAAATACTGGTATAGGGTGGGTAGTGGGGATATAGGTACCCACCCCGAAACTGTTCCCAAATCCGTTTCGAATGTAGAATATGCAACATGCAAACCTCTAAATGTCATCCATACTTTTGAGATATTTTAGAACTGTTAATTACTATCACCATTTCCCTGATTTGCAATTGACAAATACACATGGTATTGAGTGTTTTCCTACCCTAAATGAATTAGATTAAAATAAAAATGGTGGAAATTAATTTCTTGTAGTAGGTTCATGTTTGGGTTATGGATACAGGGAAAATTCAAGGTTCGGGGTGCGTTTGGGGTTGGTAAAATTTCTTTTTTTATTAAAAAAAAAAGATTTGATTGTGATGATGGGGACGGGACGGGGATACCGAAACCCATCGGATATGAGGTTCAATTTCTCATTATTGTCGAAAATCGAACATGTTAACGGATAAGTATATTAAATTAGAGAACTGGGGTGAAATCCATCCTTGCCTTACCCTATTGTCATGCCTAAGGATGACCCCTCTCATTTTAGAATGCAAAATTAATAGATATGGAGAATTAATACCAAAAGAGGGAGTGTTATATATCACGAGAAATTATCTCACAATTGACTCGTGAAATCATCAATTTAACCGATTAAAGCTCTCTTTGGCCGGAATACATTTTGGGTGGGTGGGTGACTTGGTTAGCCAATTAAAACTCTCTTAGAGCATCCACAATGGAGACCCTCAATGTTGAGGTCTTAAACGGGGTCCTACATGGACACATCACTTTTTCATAATTGTTTAATAAGAGCATCCACAATGGTAGTTCCTTAATAAGGACTCTTGAAATGAACCCCACGTTATACATCACTTATTTATAATATTTTAATATAAGTACATATTATAGACTAAATGACTCCAATTAGAGTATACTAATAAGAATTCCAATGAAAAGTACTTAAATAGGTCCCACTAACTTTTCATCATTAACTAAAAATAATTTATTTATTAAATTATAAATTACCTCATAATATTTAATTATAATCCTTAAAAAAAATTAAATTATGAAATATTTATTTATTTGTATGAACTTATATTTCTGCCATATTTACTAATAATTTAAAAATGGAAAAATTAACATTACAAATTTTACATTCTTTCGTTAAAAAATAATAATAATAATTTGCATGAATTACATTTTATTTAAAATGATAACAAATAGATAAAATAATATTTAAAACAATTAATTATTAAAATATTACTTCTTTTGTAAGTGGGACCAAATAGTACATACTTTTATTACTTCTTTTAAACGTGGGACGCATTAGTTACTTAGGAGAGAGATGGTCTTTATATAGTTGTCTGTTTCTTAATGGGGACTCGTTTTTTCTTCCTCCAATGGGGGTCCTTAACAAGGAGTGGTCCTTGTTAAGTAAAAACCTCCCATTGGAGATACTCTAATAGTACCTAATAGGTACTCAATCACTTTAATAGAGACCCTCTAACAAAAGGTTTAAATGAGTCCCACCAATAACTTTTTATCATTTATATTTCTACAAAAGCAACTCAATAATGATTATTTTATTAAAAAGTGGTGTGGGGTCTACTTAAGAATGATGGTCTTAAGTGAGACTCTGAGTCTTAAAAGACCCCCAAAAAAAAATCTACGATAGGGGTACTTATTAAGTGTTGAGTCTTAAATGGTGAAGACTTCACCATTGTGGATGATTTTAGGCCGGAAAACACACATTCCTGATGAGTTTATGAGTTATTCTTTGCTACAACATATATCATTTTCCATACCGAAAATATTCATTAACAAAATTAATTTATCACACCACAAATCTACAGTTGCTTCTCTCAAAAAAAATAAAATCTACAGTTGCTTAATCTAAGTGTGATTAAAATCATTTTGAAAAGCTTTAGTAAGAAAAAGTTCATATTCTTAAAGAGATTTATTTTTATTCAATGACGTAAAATTTTTTTGCAAGTGAATTCAATCAAATTATACTAAAAGATATTTTTAGAGTCAATCTAAAACAATGGCAAGACAAGTAAACAAAATCATTTTCACTAAATTAAATATTTTTAAAAGAAAAAGAATCGACAAATAGTCATTTTAGTCATTGAATGTGCAATAAGCAGCCACAATAGTCTCTCAATATATCAAAATTTTAAAGTAGTCTTTAATTCTATACTACGTTACTCAAAATAATTTTTAACATTAAAATGTTCCGTTAATACTGTCATATTCATCTTTCAATATACTTATTTATTGTCATATCAATATTTATAAATACTTATTTACTGTCATCATTAAAAAACTATTTTAATGTTAAGGATGCGTTTGGTTTGCAAAACGACAAGAACTGTACATAATAGTACAAGAAAGAACAGCACAATACAAGGGAGAACAACACATGACAAATTTTTATGGCATTGAATAATTTTTTGTTTTATACGATTTTTGGGAGACGAAATGTTATTTTGATATTTTAAACAACATGTACGTGGGACAAAAAGTTGTGTTGTGGTTTGGTGAGAGACAAAAATATCAGTTTTTGTCATGTCCCTTGCCTCCAGTTTGTCCTGTACCTGAAACAGTTTTACAAATCAAACACTGGACAACTAGTGTTGTTCTGTCATGTCCTTCATTTTTTAACAAATGAAACGCACCATAAGAATTGTTTTAGCTTAGGAAGTGCACAATAAGTCCAAAGTAAACAATACTTCCAAGGTTTGGTAACTTTCACTTAAAAATAACTCTTTGACTCAACAAGATGATGGCAATTGGCAAGATCAAAATCATGCATATAAACTTGAGAGTAAAAATTTGAAAACGCCTTTAACGGGAAAAAAAATGGGTCCCATGTCGTATAGTATCACTAGGAAGTTCAAACTTAGGACATTATTATAATACTAATAATTTGAATTTCTCTCACTCTCATAGAACAAACTTTTGAACTCTGACAGCTCTAAATTGTCCCATAATGTTGCCAACTTCTCTCTCCTTCACTTCCCTTCCCACCACACTTAATAGCTTTTTCAAAACTTCATCAAAAGTGATTATTAATATTGAAATTTATAGAAACTAAATAAAGAAACTCTTTAGATACATTAAATTGTTACATAAACTTTGAAACTGAAACATAAACATAAGACATTATGTCTGGTCACTGGGGAATTCTTGTTTCAGATCCATGTCTTCAGAATCAGTTCACACAAGTTGAACTTAGAAGCTTAAAAACACATGTAAGTGAATTCTTTGTTACAATTCAATTGTTCAATTTTAATGAATCCCATGTTGTTTTTTCTAAGAAAAGATTTGATTTTTGATGTTGTTATTGAAATTTGGAATCTGGGTCATGATGATCATTGTTTGTGTAGTTTATGAGCATGAGGAGGGAAAGTGGGAAGCTTGTGATTGCAGATTTAGCTTCTAAGATGTCTAGATTGAAGGTTGTTGGAGAAAATCTGAGTGAGAAGGAGAGAGCTTCTTATGTTCAGGATTTGTATCAGAACACTGATGAGGAAGTTGATTTTGAATTGTTTCTTAAGGTGAGTTTTTCATCTAGATTTGATTTTCCATCATCTGTTCAATTATCAACTTTTTTGTGTAGTAGATCTTTTTAGCTTTTTGTTAATTCTAAATCCACTTAGGAATTAGGATCACTTTTTTCTTTCTTTTTACTGATCCTCTTACTGTTTTATTTTTTATATCACTCTTAAATCTATTTAATCTCTTTTGAAAGTGGTGTTTGATTGTTTTAGAGTCCAGAAGGCACTCAAGTAGCAACTATTTGATTAGGCATTGTTTTGATTGACAGATTAATTAAGTGTTTATAGCATAAGCTCTTGTCATGGAAGTGCCTATGTATAAGCTATTTCTATAACAAAATATAAGATCAAATCAAATTATGTTCATATAAGCTAAAGTTATGTTCATAAGCTATCCTGAAGAGCTTATGGACATGTCATAAGTTGTTTCCATTAGCTCTCCCGCCAAACAATCTCACGAGTGTTTATGCCATTAGATAAACTCAAATAAGTCAATCCATACAGAGTTTTCCTTATTTTGATGAAATACAAGAGAAAATGAACATTATAAAGAGAGGAATTAGTGTACATGTCAAGTTTTGATGCACTAGTGCTGTAATGTTTACAGGTATACTTGAAACTACAAACATTTGCAAATTCTAGAGCAGGAAGTAGTCCAAAGAATTCCTCAGCATTCTTAAAGGCAGCTACTACCACATTGCTTCACACAATAAGTGAATCTGAGAAATCATCATATGTTACACATATAAATCACTATCTTTCACAAGATCAGTTCCTCAAGAAGTATCTTCCCATCGATCCTTCAACCAATGAGCTCTTCGAAATTGCAAAAGATGGCGTTCTTCTTTGGTACTATAGATTTTCATCCATCTAGCTTACTACTATTTCCATTGTTCATGGAAATATTATTGAAAATAAAATTATTACATGTTGCAGCAAGCTTATCAATGTGGCAGTTCCGGGGACTATTGACGAGCGTGCAATCAATACGAAAAGATTACTCAATCCATGGGAAAGGAATGAAAATCATACACTTTGTCTTAACTCTGCTAAAGCTATTGGATGTACAGTAGTCAACATTGGCACACAAGACTTGATTGAAGGAAGGGTATGTTATAATTTTATTTATTTATTTATTTCGGTATTTCATTTCTATGCATTAGTAAACTAGTTTGTTTTATTCTCGTCTCAGCGTCATCTGGTGCTTGGGGTGATATCACAAATTATTAAGGTAAACAGCCATTGATTAAACGGAAGCTTATATAATCTTTTTGTTTAAATTTTTAAGAACTTTGTGAAATCCTACAAATAAATCTTGAGTTTTGTATTTTCATACTGAAAAAATCTAGTTACTGATGGTTTTGAATAGATACAACTACTGGCAGACCTCAATCTAAAGAAAACTCCTCAGCTTCTTGAGTTGCTTGATGATAGTAAGGTAAATACTTTCTATCATTATTATCTTTTCTTATTTTCTTCATTTGTGTATGTGCCTTCATTTATTTTGAACTAACAGGATATGGAAGAGTTGATGAATCTAGCACCAGAGAAGATCTTGTTAAGGTGGATGAATTTCCATTTGAAGAAATCGGAGTACAAGAAGATTGTCACTAACTTCTCCTCTGATGTCAAGGTAACTAATTTTGGTTTTCGATTAATTCTTCACAATGCATTTCTTGTAAATAATCGCTGATTTAATTTCGTATGATTCTGACACTACAGGATGCTGAGGCCTATGCACACCTTCTAAATGTTCTTGCACCAGAATACACTAATCCTTCCACACTGGCCATCAAAAATCCCTTTGAAAGAGCAAAATTAGTTCTTGAACATTCTGACAAGATGGGCTGCAAGCGGTACCTAACTGCAAGAGACATAGTGGAAGGATCTCCAAATCTTAATCTTGCTTTTGTCGCACATATTTTCCAGCACAGGTCAGAATAATCTTCCCCTTGAGAAAAATTATAGTATTCTATATTTAATTCAAGGAAAAATACATTATGCGGTCGTTTAAGTTACTGGAATTGTATGAAATTAGTCTTTAAGTTTTTTGGTAAAAGGTTAGTCCCTTAAGTCTTAAATGTACACAGCATTACCCTTTTTAGCAGATTCTGTTACAAAAATTAACGGTATCCGTTAAATTATCCTATGTAGGTTAGATGTTTAAGAACATTGTCACAAGTTCACAACCCTGATTCATGTGGTCAATTTTATCATGCTTTTGAATTTGATTAACATTACTTACCTTTCCTCATCTTATATATTGTCAAAAGAATTTGAAATAGATCCAAATTTTCTTTTTGGTTTCTGAGAATTGTATGCTTCTAGCTATAAATATATCCATTTTTCGCTTGTAGGAATGGACTAACAGACCAGACAAAACAGATTTCTCTCCTTCAAGCAATTCCTGATGACAATGAAGACTCTAGAGAAGAAAGAGCATTTCGCCTTTGGATTAATAGCCTCGGAAATTCAACATATATCAACAATGTCTTTGAGGATCTTAGAGACGGGTCAAACATCTCTCTCACTTTTGCTATTTTGCTTGCACACCTTATTCTTCGACTGCTTTTGTTAAAAGATCTTGTATGGAATTGAAACTACCTGCAAATTGCAATTAGTTGAACTTCTTAAATATCTTCATTTCATTAACATAATAGTTCATATTTCAACTAAATAATGTAATTTCTTTTAGTTGCATTTGCTTTGTTGAAATTATTTTGGCATTTACAGTAGGGTCTGTTTGGATTGACTTATTTGTATTTATTTACTACCAGTATAAGCACTTATGAGACTATTTAGAGAGCTTATGAAAACAACTTATGACATGTCCGTAAGTTGTTTTCAGCTTGTTTTCATAAGCTCTCCATGATAGCCTAGTAAAACAGCTTATAAATTATATAAAAAAATTCAATAATATTTTATCTTTCGTTATAGAATTATTGATAAGCACTCATATGATAAACGCTTATTCTATAAGCCTAGATAGTGACACACTTGTTTTCAAGATAGTTTGCATCCGTTGAGTTGGTACGGTGTTGATTCTTTGCAGATGGATTCTTTTGGAGACTCTTGAGAAAGTGTCAGCAGGGATTGTAAACTGGAAGATTGCTAACAAGCCTCCAATTAAGATGCCATTTAAAAAAGTTGAGAATTGCAACCAAGTTGTTAAAATAGGGAAACAGCTTAAATTCTCATTGGTAAATGTTGCTGGAAATGACATTGTGCAGGGAAATAAAAAGTTAATACTAGGTAGGTTCTTGACCTTCAAATCATTATCCAAATTACTCTGCACTAATTAATCTGCTTAGCATAATCTAACTAAATCACCGGTCACATATATCAAACTTTAGCTTATCTGTGGCAATTGATGCGATACAACATCCTACAACTTCTAAAGAACTTGCGATTTCACGCTCGCGGGAAGGAAATAACTGATGCTGATATTTTGGAATGGGCTAATAGCAAAGTTAGCAGCACAGGAAGTCAAAGCAGCATGAACAGTTTTAAGGTAAATCCTTTCAATATTCAAAGCAGCCTTAAGAATGGTATATGTTAGGGAAAACCACACACACTGACGAATTAATGCACATGTCTAAGGATCTTCGATGAAAACAAGCACACCACAAAGAAAGTGATAAGAGAACACAAAAATTTATGTGGTTCTGCACCAAAACTGACACAAAGGAAATAAATAGCTTAAGCATGTGACATTATCTGTGATTATCTAATAAACATAGAAATACTGCCTTGAGATACAATAATACTAAACATATTCAATCTCTTAGATATCTTTTCTCACTTATTATTATTGAAATCAGATGATAACCTTGCAATGTGTTTGGACCGGTTTATTTAACTACTATTGTGTTTTCTTCTATGTATCGTTGTTACTTTTTTCATTTTCTTCCTATTCTCAGGGATTAAATGGTTACATGTAAAGTCTATTAATTGTTATAATCTCAACTTTCAGGACAAAAGTTTATCTGATGGAATATTTTTCCTTGAGCTTCTTAGTTCTGTGCAGCCTAGGACTGTAAATTGGGGTCTTGTAACAAAAGGAGTAACTGGTACGTTTTCTTGTTACAATAATTTGAATATTGCACTTATTTAATTATTGCATGTTTATTGGAAGTTTTAAATGCAAAGTTTATTTATAAAACTAAATGTATTGCACAAGTAATCAAGTATTATAACATTCATGTTCATACATATAAAATTTTGAAAAAATGTATTATTCTCTTGACCTTGCTTTACACTCCTATAACATTTGTACTGACACTCTTGTTCCATGCAGATGAAGAGAAAAAGATGAATGCCAGCTACATCATCAGTATTGCAAGAAAGCTAGGGTGTTCTATATTCCTGCTTCCTGAAGACATCACTGAGGTAATTTGGAAGAATCAATATTGTTTCATTGCTCCCACTCTCTCTTTTATCATTCAATGTTGTTTATTTCTTCGGTATTGACCAACTTCTTTTACGTAAAATTAAACTTTTAGGAGATTTCTTCTTTAAAAATAATCTATTAGTATTAGCTAGCATAGCAAATTCGGTTTTAATCTAAGAAGATAAACACGCAAGAACACGATGAATGTTCAAAGAGTTTGGTCGACTGTGTTTAGGTCTTTGACAGTAGAGTGACTACTGTAGTTTTCTATTAGGCAATGGATTATTAGGGATACAAAGTTTAGGTCTTAGTTTAATTCCTACGGTTCAATTTCCAAGATTATCCTTGAATCAACCGTCTACTTATCGGTGAATATGAGCCGTGCTCAACAAGAATCAACTTTTTTTATATGTTTCTTGCGTTTTTTTCTTCTGAAAATCATATTATAGGTATGACGTATCCACTGTTGTTTAGCAATGACTAATCATTTATGCGTTTTGCTTTGCGACAATGCCTGTTATACAATTTCAGGTGAATCAAAAGATGATCCTTACTCTAACAGCTAGCATCATGTCTTGGTTCCTAAAACACCCTCATGAAGAAAGGTCAGTGGGAGGAACTTCAGATAGTGAGAGTGGGAGTCAATTGGAGACTACATCAAATTCAACACTTGATGATTCTGCTTCTGATTCATCTGTTGATGAAAATGGAAACATGTAAATATGCCACAAGTGAACCATTTTTTTATTAATACTATCTATATTTGAACCCCTCATTATAGTTGATCAAAAGGTCAATGTATGATACTAGGTAATTTATTTGTTTCAAAGAAAATTTTGTTCAAGCAACTGCTATGTAAATATTGTTTATTATCCTAAGTTTGGAACCTAAGTTTTGTAATGTGCCTTGGATTTCCTCCTATAATAATCAGTTTCAACATGTTTTTGTTAGGGGATTTAACTATGTATGTGTGGGTGTGCACCATATCGGATACAAGTACATTAAAATAATTTTGAATACATTAAAATAATAGATTTTGGTCCAAATTATACCATATTGGTTTTAAAAGTATTAATAATAAAACATTTTGGTCAAACAACTTGGCCAAATTATATAAAATATAAAAAAAAATGTATATTTTGAAGGAAAAACTTCAAAGATGAAAATTTGAATGGAAAGGGACTTAAATGACCACAATAGGATAGTAGATTTGGTATTAAATTTTGAGATATTTAACTCTTAGTCACTTGAGTTTATTTATAGTAAGTGATAGTGAAAGTATGGCACACTGAGTCAAATCCTATGAAAATTATTTGTACTGGTATATGCATGAAATTGCAAAACAACTGTAAACAGATGCAAAATCATTTTCCCTCAAAAAAAAAAGATGCAAAATCATTTACACATGCAAGTTAGATGCATGATTGATGCATTAACTGGTGTAAAAGCAGTCATTTCAGGCTAATCGAGCACCCTTTCAAAGACTAATCATACTAAAATCATGATTGAATGCAGTTGGCCTCCAAAATTAGAATCATTTAAAATTCACGCAATGATTCAGAAATCCTCTACTAGAATATTCTCTTTGGCCTTAATTATAAGCATTTTTAATTATACGTAAAAATACCTACTTTCACACTTGTAAGGTGGTATATACATGGGTTTAATTTTCTTGTTTTCGTAAAAAATGAAAACACATTTACTATCCTACCCCTAATTATAATATGATCATCTCACAGCATTAATAATTAATGTAAGAGTGTTTTTGGAATACAAACATTTAATCTGCATAGAATATTTAACTCTCACTTGCAATTGAATCCGGAGTAGTACCTTCCCAAGTTGTATTGAGATTTGTATGTATTACTACAAAATAAGTTCTAGGTAGTTGTATTGAGATTTGTATGTATTACTACAAAATAAGTTCTAGGTAGTTTCTAGGAGTAAGATATAGAGTAGGATTTTGATACAACAATGTAAAAAGTTAAACTTGATCAACAAATTACAATTAATTTTGATACACCAACGAAAAAATACATTATCAACAAACTACCATTGGTCACGTGTCAATTTTAGTAGTTACGATAAAAGTCAAACATTTTTAATGATCTAATGATTATGATTAATTGTTAGCGCAAAAAATCATTAATATGACATTGTATATGAATTAAATCCACACACTACTTATGTCCCTTGTTATAAGGGAAATGCTAACCGGTGCTTCCGGGGCATTGGTTAAGGATATGAAAAAGGAAGTTATATAGTAGTTAATGCATTGAAATTGTGTAATTAATTTATAATAAAGTCAAAAACAGTTTCCTTTTATGGTAATAATTCCCTTTTATGGTATGCTTAACCAGTGCCCCGGGGGCGCCGGTTAGCGGGACCCTTGTTATAAACATGTTTCTATAATTTCACATATTTAAAAATAAATAAAAAATAGATGGTATATCATTTGGATGTTACCATTACTGGTACATTGCTTGTAAATTGCAATAGGTAAGTGTTCAGTCTAGTAGAAAACACAAGAAAAATGTTCTCAATAGTTACAAAGAAACAACCACAACTTCACAAGAATGTAAATACCCACACTCAGGAAAATACATTAACCTATGCACAACAATTGCTCAAGCAACTTACTGATAATCGACACTGAAAACCTATCACAAACCATTCTGTTCGTGTTTAACACCAAGAACCCATTTCGCAAGATGGGCCAAATATGGCTCTGCCTGCGAGCTACTACTCAAGATTGATCCAAGACTCTGAAGCTCGGCATCAAATTCCTTCTCAAATTTGCTGCAATTATTTATTTAGGTCAGAATGCTCGCATGACACGAATTCAATAGTATAAACAAATAATACAACAAATGTTTTGTTTTGGGACTTACAGAATAGATTCAGTGACTGCCGCATTTCTGGTGGTTGACTTCAGGACCTGACCTGATTTAGATTGTTTAGCTACAGTTGAATCAACTTTAGGTTCATCTGCACTATGTAATACGATAGAAGATGATATAAGCCACTGTGTTGCGGCTGCATATTGTAGGCACATGGATTTAAGCCTCTCCACCTTCTGCAATTAAGTCAATAAAAACCAATCATGAGAAGTCTCAAACCTTTGACAATTAGCTGATGATGACAAATATCGAATGGTCTACTATCTCTGACCATAAAAAGCAGAGTCCCCATCATTTAAAACAATGATCAAGAAAATATTTCTGAATTAATTGATCAAAGACAAGTCTAGTCACATAAAGAAAAGTGAATTTATAAATAAACTTTCAATTTGGTCCCTCATTAGGAGATTTCAGAAGAGTATTGTTAGTCGTGGCATTACCCATTTTAATTTCCTTAAGATTACATCCTGTGATCACATAGATGTTTTAAAGTAATATTTGATTTTCTAATTGTGCAATCAGGATGTCAAATTGTCAGAAGTAAAAAAAGGTTGACAATAAAGTGAGGCAGAAAATAGTTTTAATTGATAAAAAGTTTAAATTACGGGAAGATATATATAATATTAAAAAATAAATAAATAAACTAACCTTCAGCAACTCAGGTAAAAGCAGTAAACACTCTCTCAAACATTTATCAAGGAAAAAATCATGATGTTGTATAACCTGTTACAAACAGAAAACGTCAGACTTTCAACAACAGAGCCCCCCAACCCCATCCCTCTGATAAAACAGAGAAAATACTCGAGTATTATTATGTATGTAACATGACTTATACATCAGTTTTGCAATCTATGACGACAAATACAATAATAACTTACCTCATCTATGCTATTTGCTGACTGAAGTCTGGTATACATCATATGCCAATTGGGTTCAATAACCTATAAAATAAACAAGAGTCAAAAAAGGATACACATAACTGCTCAGTTAAAAAACCAAATTTGAGAAAATGAAAGAAATAAGAAACCCATATCCGATCCAATAGTCTTTGAAAGCCTTGACTACAATTATCTTTTTGCAATACAAATTGGTCATAAAAATAAGATTTGAAAACGTATTTTATCTAGTTTTGATGAAGCAAACAGACGATATGCATGTCAAAGAAAAGAAAAACCTGCCTCAAATGTTAGATAGTGCAAAAGGCTATTGACAAATTTAAGCATACTTCGGCACAGAAGAGATGATCGGGAGATAGCAGTTCCACGTGTATTGAGAGCACGAACTCCCTACAATATGGGACCAAAGATGAAGGTTAAACGAAATAAACATTAAACAAAAGACAATATGAATTAAAGGCATTTGTAGCCATACTTGATGTGTTTGCCATGCTCCACATAGCTGACGGTCAACATGTTTGCAGTGGAAAAGAAATCGAAAAATTAACTGGTACTTTGTAAGGGCTTTGCGTGATAGTACTATAGACAATGGCCAGTGCGCCTGAAAAGAGAACCAAAAACAACCATATGAATGATGCAACGAACAAAAGGCAGACTTTCTCAGAAACTTGTAGAGAAAAAAAATACCTTATAACTTAGTGAAAATGTTTCAAGGCCGGTGATGCTAACAGGCTCTTCCAGAATATCATTATTAATTACATCTCTCTTGCTAACTTCAGTAACATTAAATGTACCCAACCTTTTAAGCAAGGATGACCTTTCCTGAAAGTGTAAAGTTCGCATCATGTGTGAATACGGAATTTTACAGCTCCAAAATTCCGTACAAGATAAATTAGTTACTTGCCACAATACAGGTTAAGCCTTCATGATACGGATCAACAGCAGCTGCAGTTGTACGCAAAGCAAGGTCTAGAAGAGACTGAGTCATACAGGAGGCCAGCCAAAGCAAACAAGAGATAAAGGAAAATTAGATTCCATCACCCATTCAAAATTAAAATAGGCAGATGGCGATTGAAATTTACTAGGAGAAATAAATGTATACCAAAGTGAATAATATCCCATAACTATACCTGCAGCTTCTCAACAGAGACTTCATCAGGTTTTTTGGCCAGCTCATCTCGAGCAATATCCATGAAATGTACTAAGAAATCCCCCTGTATAATCATGAACATATATAAAAAATATCAATCAAGAAAAAGTGTTTCTGAAGTGATAAAAATATTCCATGGGCATTTAGAACTGTGTTTATTATTGCTTCATTCAAAACCATCATATGCCTTCAGATTACAAACAGTAAGATATCACCTAATATCTCTAAAGTCGTTACAGGGAAGGTAGAAGTAAAGGAATACTTAGGTTACGTATGGTGTGCATTTCATTTGTTTTTGTACTCATCAATAATTGCAAAAATACCAACATATTCCCACCTTTCCTATTTGTTTATACCATTTTCTTTGCAAATTGATGCAAACAGGAAACAAAGCGAAACAGGTTAGCATCTTTGTGATTATTAGACAAAACATATTAACTGAAAATTGAAAATTAAGGAAAACACACAAAACAAACACAACCTTAAATTTCGATCCTTTATCCATTTTTAGCTTTTCTAGTATTGGTAGTTATTGTCTCCGAATTGAACAATGTAAGATGAACATGATCATACCTGATCAAGAAGAAGGTAGTGTTTTATAGAACGCAATTTTCCTGTTAGATCATACTACACATACAAACACAATTCACGATCAGAACTTGGATTTTAAACAATAATAAATATTGCAGAAGCATTAAACTGTAAGCTGAGAACTTAAAAAGCCTAAACATATTCAAAATCACCTTTTCCTTAATGAGATTCACGAGTTCACCACTTGCAAAGTTATAAGCAGCCTTGATACATTCAAGATAATGATGATTTGAGCCAAAGCTCATTAGTTTCCAATTATCTGATGGAGGCACCTAGAATAAAAAGTAACTGCATTTAGTGAACAGTAAATATTTCACAAGCACACTCCAACTTGAATGGCTAAGGAGAAGATAAATTTATTCTACATACAAACACAACAGTATCAGCACCTGAACATTGTGTCCACATTCTCTCAGGACATTTAGATATTTTCCTGTGGTCAAAATTGTTCCCGCAGAATTCGCAAGGAAGCTTGGAATTCCATCTTTGAGGCTATAACGTTGTCTCCAGTACTTAGCATCATAATCTTTAGTGAGACTCTCCTATAGAGAATATGAAACTGAGGTCATATGAAAAAACAAGTTTTGATATTAATTTTGGGCTGTAATAAGTGATTGAATATTTTGATCTACCTTTTGAAGAGATTTGTCTTCTGCAATGAAAAATTCACCATAAGGATCATCTATTACTCCTTCATAGACCCATCTTTAGGATTGTTTCATTCCCAAATGAACAATAAAATGGAATGTTAATTAGAGATAACTCAACAATAAGAGTGCACAAGACAATCATAACTTTAGGGAAACTAACATGTAGAAAAGATTATAAGGAGTTTGAAAAAGGGAACTTGGATGTATGTGTCCCCATAAGCATGGTCTGGACGCCAAAAGGCGGTGACATGGCTTTTAAATATTTATTTATAGTGAGATTCATGTAAAAACCAATACAAACAGTATAACTGAATATTAATTTGATTTGGTGTATGTCTATGGCTTTTCTACATGTTATAGATAGATCATACCAATGTACAAGATTAGTTATTCTTATTTGTGCAAAATTCCAATACAAACAGCATAATAGTAGAATATTAATCTGATTCAACATAGGGCTTTCTCTACATATTAATTATCAGATCTAGGTAAACGGATCAGTGAGAATGGGAAAAGAAGGTCAATCCTTCGTTTTGCTTGGACCTTGGGAACTATATGAAAAGAAACAAATGAAGGATTTTCAGGTGATCCAAAATCAACCTATATTAAATTTTATGAACATTTTTTTTTTAAAATCCACACAAAAGGAAGTAAATTATTTACTTATCGTTCCTCATATTTATTTTTTTCTCTCTTTTCTTCCATATTTTTACTTTAACTTATTTGGTTCCCTTCTATCCAAACCTACCCAATAACCCAAAGGAGATGGAATGCGGGAGAAGAAAATAACATATGCATTTGCTAGCCAATGATAAACAGCATATTAAAGGAGATAAATAGAAACCTTTCTAAAATGCTCATGTAGGCCCTACTTGCACATTGTGTCATTTTCTCCAGCAACAACCTAACTGCATTATCTCCAGCCATAGCCTTTGCCTGTATACAATTGAATCCATAGTCGAGAGAGAGTTAAGTGCTAGAGAAACTGACACATGAAACTAAAGGGAAGTTTTTTAACATGTGAAGACTTTAGAGAATGGTGACAATTACAAGAGATATTCATTACCTGGCTCTGCAGTAAGTTAAGAACGGCGGAACCAGTAAAATTGTTGACTGAAGCCTTCTGTATGACAGTAGACAATGCTTGCATTGACCTCAACATGGGCTGAAACACACCATTGAAGGTATTATCAGCAATAATTTGACAAACATATACTGATTTACATTTAATCCAAAACAAATTCATACCTGACAGTAGAACCACAATCCTTGAAGGGAAAGTCTCCCAAGCCGAAACTGGTGCTCAAGTTGTGCCACCATGGCCTGGTAATCCTGGTAAAGATAATGACATGCCATAATGGTAAAAGTAATTTCGTATTCAAATTGCATATTTTAATCAAAAGATATCATATATGCAGAACTAAAACAGAGGTGAAGATTTATTTTGTTAATTTATGCTATGCTACTAGTTTTTGCTTATTAAAATCATTTTAGCTTTCTCATTAAGTAATAACCTGCAAATCAGATATTTACATAGGCTTAGGTGGTTTCGGCATGTAGAGAGAAGACCTATGATTTTGTGGTAAGGAGAGTAGATCAGATGGAGGGGAGTGAAATCACTAGAGGTAAAGGAAGACCTAGATAACTATAAGAGAAACTATTAAGAAAGATCTGGAGATTGATGAGTTGTATAGACATATGGTATTTGATAGACATTATGACGTGGTTTGATCCATGTAGCCGCCCACTTAGTGGGACATGGCTTGGTTGTTGTATTGGAGAAGGAAGCTATTCAGCAGAACCTTGGTTCTAAGATAAATAAGATTACGAGAGTATCAAACAAATTGCTTTAGTTCAACAAAAGGGGGTATCATCTTTGTGGAGGGATTTCACTAACGGGCACTGGCAACTTTGGTCCATTGAAGTTTCATCTTTTTTTGGAAGATCCCTTATCCTACAAAGTCTTCTGCCAAAATATTTTGAAAATAAAAACACTACTGTCCAAACTAAACTAGAGCACATATCAAACATATTGAGTCCTACTACTTCTACAAAATATTTGACCCTAAATGAGTTTGAAAATTCAAGTGCGTACGATACTAAATAAAATTTTAGACTTAACCTCATGATGCACTGAAACAGACACATTGTAGACACATAAACACCGGCAATGTCCAAAATATAGCACTCCATGACACACAAACAGAAAGAACTTGAAGTATTACGTTTCCCTATCATAACGAGTCACGCCTAAAAATACTAGTTAGTTCAGCACTTTGATTCTTTGCAAAAAATATATTTTTTTTTTAGATAAATT
>Ga0315915_1004054_pt1 | contig 18512 bp, 17 predicted proteins | sample MpolbnodulesMG_FD_207738 | JGI IMG/M metagenome (GOLD analysis project Ga0315915, IMG submission 207738) | Medicago polymorpha root nodule microbial communities from Los Angeles, California, United States - branched nodules | ecosystem: Host-associated > Plants > Roots > Nodule | place: USA...
GATTTAAGAGACAAACATTTCAGGGCTTCTTGGCAAATGGACAAGAGATAGCAGTGAAAAGATTGTCCAGAGATTCTGGTCAAGGCAAAGAAGAGTTTAAGAATGAAATTAAACTTTTAGTTAAACTCCAACACAGAAATCTAGTGAGGTTGCTCGGATGTTGCTTTGAAAAAGAAGAAAGGATGCTGGTTTATGAATACCTATCAAACAAAAGCCTAGACTTCTTTATATTCGGTATGCCTCTCTCTGAATCAATCATTGTCTCTCTAATCTGAATAAACTTGTAGTTAGACAAGCATAGAGCATATAGACTGTCACCTGTAACTTAAGGGCATATGCTAATTCTGGCTTATAGCTACTCAATATAAATTGTTTAAAAAGAAAGCTACTCAATGTGACAAACTCAAACTTCACATAATTGTAAACAATGAACATTAATTCAATTTTTTAAAGTAAGAATGCAATTTTGAGAACATATAGTTGATCCAGCACTAAACAGTATTATCCTCCCTCTAGAAGGTACATAACATCAAACTTGACGCCTTTCACTAATACTAATTTGAGCGTTGGCCTATTTATAGCCTTGTACAGATGTTTTTATCCTTGTATGTTTTAAAATAATTACAAGAAATTTGCAGATGTGCCTACACTCCTTGTCGGGCACAAGATGATTGATGATTCAGCATATTATCTACTTTCATACACTCATTGACAGTTTGCTAAATTCTATATTTTCATGGTTATGTGGAAATAATGACTTCCTTGTGTTCCTGATATATAAATAAAATTTTATTTTCCTTTTCCATTACATACTTGATAAGTTCCTATGAAGTTAAGCTCAATATGCAATTAATGATTGCTAATATGCTCAACTCAGATCAAAACCAAAGGTCATCATTGGATTGGGTTACGCGTTTTGAAATTATTTGTGGGATTGCTCGAGGTGTTTTATATCTTCATCAAGATTCAAGGCTGAAAATAATCCATAGAGATCTAAAAGCCAGCAACGTTCTCCTTGATGCTGCAATGAATCCCAAAATCTCAGATTTTGGTATGGCTAGAATATTTGGAGAAGATGAAATTCAAGCAAGAACAAAAAGAGTTGTTGGAACATAGTATGTGTGATGCCCTTATGATACTCCAACTATTTTGTAAAATTGTAGTGGCTTTAGAGATTGATCTGTATTTTTATGATGCTATAACTATTTTGTATAATTGCAGTGGATATATGTCTCCGGAATATGCAATGCAAGGACGATATTCAACAAAATCTGATGTCTTCAGTTATGGGGTCTTACTACTGGAGATTATTGCTGGCAAGAGAAACACACATTGTGAGACAGGAAGAGACTCCCCAAATTTAATTGGACATGTAAGTTATATATAATAAAAAGAGTGGCCTTAAAATTGGCCGATAATTTAATGGTGCATGATGTACTTATTTAATCATTATGTTATACATTTGTAGGTGTGGACACTATGGACAGAAGGAAAAGCCTTGGATATGGTTGATCAAGCACTAAACCATTATTATTCTTCTGCTATAGTTCTAAGATGCATTCAAATTGGACTCTTGTGTGTGCAAGAAAATGCAATTAATAGACCGTCAATGTTAGATGTTGTTTTCATGCTATGCAATGAAACACCTCTTTGCCCACCTCAAAAACCAGCATTTTTATTCAGTGTAAGCCAAGATTTGCAAGAGTCGTCAACTTCAGGAGGAGGATCTTCAATAAATGAACTAACAGAAACTACCATCAGTGCTCGCTGAAAACTACCATCAGCATTTTTTAATGCTGTGCCTTTGACAAACTCTTTTGACCTTTTGAATGATTTGAATAACTCTTCTGATCGGGAGGCTTTGGTTGAGGAACTGAATTGTGGCTACTTTATCAATGTGAATAAAGCTGCTATTCAATCTTTGGTTGTAAGCCCCAAGTTAACTAGCTATTCCGAGAACATGGTCATAGGTACCTTTATTGCTGATTTAACAATGGAGTCTCTGCAGCAACCAATGCCTCAGCCTATCGCTGCCAATTACATCTCTCTGACATGTGACAAGCTTCCTGTTTTTCCTGTCTTAAAACCTTTGAATTCTAGATTGGAAGCTGCAGCTGCTTCATCTGCTGCAGCTCAGAACAGTGTGGCCATTCTGCCAAAGTCTTGGGGAGACCTTATTGATGAAGAAACTGATACTACCTTAGAGAAGGAGCTAACTTTTCACCTAGTGGAGAATTCATCTATTTGTCTAGATAGTCAAGTCTTAAATGTGTCCTGATAGAAGTGTTCACACTAGTAATTTGATGGATATGAATGTTGAGATGTTGGTAACAGTACCAAAAGACACTAGCATTGCTCCTACCCATAGTGATGCAGCTTTAAGAAGTGTTGAAATTTTAAAAAAGGTCTGGGGGGATACTCCATCAGCTGATCAGGATCAGATAGACAAGGAGGATGATGGTAAAACTGACAAGTCTTTTACTCCTTTTGTCTCAAATAGACAGAGCAAGAAGAAAAAGAATAAATTGCAGCTGTCTAAAGGGCTGAAAGATGATTGCATTCCTTAATCAAATATGTAAATTTTGGTTTATACTTGCACCTTGGAATTGAGTTTGTAGACATTCCTAGAGGTTTTTGAGAAACAAGTAAGTCACTTTGTGGTATTGTAAAATGAATAGTTTGAGTATATGTCCATTTCAGTAAGCTTATCAGTTGGAGTTGGTGTGTTTCATTGTCTTGTGATTTTCGTTTTCTTCAAATTAAAATTATGAAAATAATCATTGCAAAAGCCAAGGAAATGAAATCAACTCATATGCCATTTGAGGCCAAAGAATAGTAGTAAAACTTTATTCCACCTAAATTGACACCGAGGAAAATTGAAACATGAGACTTTGAAAAATAGCACACTCTCAAGTCTCAATCCAATACCATCATATCAACCCAAGTGGGTTCTTTGTCATTCAATATTAAATCCAACTAATAAATACTTCTATTAATCATTATCAAAATAACAATGTACGAATTAAATTTTACATAGAAAAGAGTTTAATGGATATAAACCAACCGCGTAAATAAGGGGATGTATTGGATTAAGATTTTAAAGGACATTTTTTGCTTAAAAAAGTCTCAAAGATTTTAAAAGATTTTGTAGGATTTTAATGACTTTCATGATTTTAAAAGACTATCAGGATTTTCAATTTGGATTTCAATGGATTTACATCATAAGATTTTAAAGAATTTTAAAGGATTTCATGGATTTGTAAGATTTCAAAAGATTTTATAAGTTTTAAGGACTCATTAAAAAGTAATGATTACAACTCTATCATAAAATTCTCAATACAGACTCTTACTTTTATTTTTATTTTTTATGAGAGATTGAGAGAGGGAGAGAGAGGGGAAAGAGAGAGAAGGGAGGAGAGGAGAGGAGAGAGAGAGAGAGAAGGGAGAGGAGAGAGAGAGAAGGGAGAAGGGATAAGAAAGAGATAGTAAACTTTTAAAAGAAAAACAATCTCAAGAAATCTCATGTCTTTATGAAAGACTTTTTCTTGTTAAAATTGCACTAGAAAATCCCACAAAATTCAATTTATTAAACAATCCTTCAAAATTTGAATGATTTTGAATACCATGAAACTTTTTTAAGTGATGAAAAGTCTTGATTGAATATCTCAATATTTTTTTAAAATGACAAAGAGTCTTGATTGAATACCACAAGACTTTTTTTAAATTGCAAAGAGTCTTGGTTGAATACCACAAGATTTTTTCATAATTAAAAAGTCTTTTAAAATCACTAAGAATCCTAATCCAATACACCCCCTAAGTTTTACAGTGTCGTTTCGAAAAGAAACCATCATATTGTCAAGTATGTATATTTTATAACCCGGAATTTTAAAATAAGTTAATATATTTTTCATGCATACAAAATTATTAACTTTCGTTTTTTTTGACCCATGAATGATTTCATCCCTAAAAGAAAGACTTGGCGGAAATTTGGACCCTACTCTTAATTCAACATATATTTTGATTGACTTTTTTTTACATGTTTAAAATATTATAAAAAAATAAGCTTAAAAATTGATTTCTAGGTTGAGGTCTTTGTTATTTTTATCATGAATTTTCAACGTTTCATAATCATATTTAATTCATTTGATGTTTAAAAATTCTAAAAATTTTAAATGAATATTTTATAATGTTTTAAACATATCAAAAAAATCATTCAAAAATTTAAACGTTTTAAAATAATTAAACAATTTTAGTTTTAGCAAGAAATAAAATTGTGAGTAAGAGTACACTTAGCTTAGTTGAGAACGATATTGCATAATATATGCAGAGGCCAAAGTTCGAACCTCGAACATTCTAATTATCACCTTATAAAAAGAAATTTCTAGTCACTGGACTTTTTTTATATATAAAGGCAAAATAAAGCAAATATTATAATTTTCACCCCCTCAAGAATTTTTTTTTTATAATTTACGGTTAATTTCACTTAACTCGGTTAAAGAATCATTAGCAAACAATCAATTGCAAAAGCACTCATACCTTCTCTGAGTCAAGATCCAAGCTGTGTTGTGTTCAGTGTTCCCTCCACTCTCTTTTCTGTTGGTGAATCTTCATTAGAATTTCCAATGTTCAGGTACGGGTTGCAACCAAGTGGAACACCATGTTCTCTGGACACGACACGTGCTGCAAGACAGAGAATACGCCGGCGACTGATGCCTCGCGCGGCGCACATTTCCTTCTCAAAGATGACTCAGCAGAACGAAGCACCAGTAATCACAGCTTGACAGGTTAGTGTTTGCAGTTGGTAGAATCGACAAGGTTAATATGGTAAACTACAATTAACTAACTATATATTTTGGTAGTTGAATGTGTAACGAATAGCTACAATAGTCTCATTCAATGTATCGAAATTTCAAAAAGTGCATTTGTTAATCAAAATATAGTCTCTGAGGTTAAGATAATCCTTCAATACTTACCATAACTCTTCATATAACACTGAAATGATAATAAGTAAGTAGTTCTGTGACTGATAAAACAATAAGGAAGTATATTGAAGAACTAATATGACAATATTAATAAATTATTTTAATCTCATAAACTCTTTTGACTAATGAAGTGTACAATTTAAAACTATTTTGAAATTTTGACAAGTCGAGGGAAAGCCTAGAAAAGCTTATGCAATATAGACCCTACTCGATTACCGATTTCATTTTGCTATCCGTAAGGCCTTGAATTTGCCAGGAAGTTTACCATCGCTTATACAGGTCACTGTAACGACGGACCATGAGTCCATGACCCATTGAGGTACATAGCTAACTGCCAAGCTCAACTTGCATGCATAAAAAGCATCCTTTATTAGATACTTACGGGTCAATCTTTGTGTCTGTGTAGCCAAATGTAGTCAAATACTGCTCACTTGCATGCATAAAAAGCGTCCTTATTTATGCTTCTTAGCATGTAGTACTATTTGGAAATCAAAATTACCAACGTGAAAACTCATGTTTGACTATAAACAAGCATTGTGATATTGTGATTGGTCAATGTCACCAATATTATTCAACTCTATGTCACTCAAATGCTACCCAAACTATATACAATTATTTTCCTTCTTTTGTACACAGTTTATTGTCTTAGCACTGTGTTTCCAAACACACAATTAATCATGTTGAGTTGTATTCAATTGAAATGAAAATTGACCCAATAATTTTTTATAATGAGACCTAAAGCAAATTTTAATCTCTGATATAATTTTTGTCAATAGCCTTTTTATTTATAAACTCTAATAAAAAAAAAAATTTCTTTTGTTCAGACCTAAAACAGAGTTTTTGTTTCCTAGCTACTTGTGGTTACTTTTCTTCATTGATTTTATTTTCCCACTTTCCTTCGGTGTCAGTGTCACTGGTCCATTGTGTGGAAAATACAACAAAACATCCATCCATCCACAGACAATAGATAACAATAGGGAAACTTCTAGGGTACACCTCACAAATTGAGGTGTACCGGTACTCTTACTCCATAAATTTATAAATTAACGATTATTTTATGAAATAAAAAACTATTTGTCAATATTTGTATTTTAAAAAACATCGTTTCATAAGAAAAAACATTATTTCATTATTTATAAGAATCATATTAAATTTTTAACATTTTCTCATAAAAAATATTCAATATTCTTTATTATAAGTAATAAAAATTCAAAAATAATTAATTTTATTTTGTCAAAGCTTTTGCTTAATTAATAAGATTTAATTATTATAATTGTCAATGATAGAAAATTATTCGTTTTTTAAAAAAAAAAACAACTAATTTAATTATTAATTTAACAATTTGGTGTACCGGTACACTCAAATATTTGGGTGTATCGTAGAATTTGCCTAATAATAGTGATTAGTGACGCGGGAAAGATAATTAATGTCTCAATTAGTAAGGTCACCATGTGGTTGAGGGGTACAATTTTGTTTCAGTTAGAATAGTTCAATTATCACTTCATGAAATGCAAGAGGGGTATGATAGAAAAACTCAATGGACTCTGCTAAAAATCTTCTCTACCTTAGCACAGTCGAAAATCATAAACACAAATTGTTAGTGTTAGATTACACTTTGATTCTACTATATCTCACCTTCTCTTTTTGCTCTTGTTCTTCTGATACCATAACTATTCACAAACCCATAAGAGATGGTGAACTTCTCATTTCTAAATCTAAAACCTTTGCTCTTGGATTCTTCACTCCAGGAAAGTCCACCTCTCGCTATGTTGGAATTTGGTACAACAATTTGCAACCTCAAACTGTTGTCTGGGTTGCAAACAGGGATGCTCCCATCAATGACACTTCTGGAATTCTATCAATCAACCCAAATGGAAATCTAGAACTCCACCACAAACTTAGCACCATTCCCATTTGGTCCACTGATGTTTCATTAACACAATCAGAGAGAAATAACACCGATGTTATAGCTCAACTATCGGATATAGCAAACCTTGTTCTGACGCTAAACGACACCAAAACTGTCATCTGGGAAAGCTTTGATCATCCCACAGACACAATGCTTCCATATATAAAGCTTGGTTTTGATAGAAAAATTAATCAAAGTTGGTTTCTTCAATCATGGAAGACTGAAGATGACCCGGGAAAAGGTGCGTTCACGGTGAAATTCAGCACCATTGGCATACCACAGTTGTTTATGTACAACCACGATGTTCGTTTCTGGCGTGTTGGACATTGGAACGGAGCAATATTAGTAGGTCTACCTAATATGAAACGAGATATGGCCGTTCGTAACGTTTCTTTCGGTGAAGATGACAACTATGTATCACTCTCATATAACATGTTTAATAAGTCTGTCATTACTAGGGTAGTGGTTCAGCAATATGGTTTTCAGCAATTTGGTTTCTTTCAAACATTCACGTGGGACAGTCAAAAGAGCCAATGGAGCCGGTACTGGTCTGAACCAACAGACCAATGTGCTAACTACGGAACATGTGGATCAAATAGTAATTGTGACCCTTTGAACTTTGAGAACTTTAAGTGTACTTGTTTACTTGGTTTTGAACCAAAATTTCCACGAGATTGGTATGAGAGTAGAGATGGGTCAGATGGATGTGTAAGAAAGAAAGGTGCATCTGTGTGTGGAAATGGAGAAGGGTTTATCAAAGTTGTAAGCGTAAAAGTTCCTGAAACGTCTATGGCAGTTGCCAAAGGCGGTTTGAGTTTGGAAGAATGTGAGAAAGAATGCTTCAGAAACTGCTCTTGTACTGCCTATGCAGTTGCTGACGTGAAGAATGGTGGAAGTGGATGTTTGGCATGGCATGGGGATTTAATGGACATTCAAAAACTTAGTGATCAAGGCCAAGATTTATTTTTACGCGTCGATAAAGTTGAACTAGGTAAGGTTTTCCCTCCTGCTGGTTTTTTCTTGCTAAATTTGACACCACTTATGTGTAGTTTAAACTTCTTTGGACATGTTTCTTCTTATAATCAGCTAACTACAACAAAAAAAGCAAAGGAGTCCTTGATAAAAAGAGGTTGGCTGCAATTCTTGTAGCTTCTATAGTTGCAATTGCCATCCTCCTCTACTGTGTGAATTACATGTGGAAGAAAAAAAGAACGGGTATGTGATTTATTCTGTTCTTATATTTTTTGAGTGGTTGCCATTTGATTCTGACTTACAAAAAGTGTCCTATTTGTTTCTTCGGTTTCAACCATTCTTTTTGTGGAGTTCAACTATTAAATGGACGGTTTTCTATATGGTATATCTCTTTTTTTTTTTTTGCTAGGGCAAAATATATTTTATTTTAAATAACAAATTTCTTACTCGCTCATACCAATTAAGAAAGAAATACACCACTTATTGACTTATATATCATAACTCTTGAGCATTAGCATCGCATGTCTTGATATTAACCACTGTTGTGCATTTCCAAAATGAACCAACTATGTTTTTGTCTTTACTATAATTGTACTGCTACAACCTTGAGAATCACCTCAAGACCAGTTCACCACTGCATCAGAGCAGCAACCCACATGTTCCCCTATTTCAAAGTCACTTCAAGTCTTCAACAAAATCACTAAAGCCTAAGGGCAACCCGGTGCACTAAAGCTCTCGCATACGCAGGGTCCGGGGAGGGGTCCCACCATTTGGTGTATTGTACGCAACCTTACTCTGTTTTTTACACAAGAGACTTTGGTGTATTGTATGCAGCCTTACCCTGTTTATTGGTATTTAGGTTTTAGTGAACAAAATCACTAAAGCCTAAATACCAATAAAAATCATCAGCTAGAACCAAAAGTCATCTACCGTTGGAACCAAAACAGCCCCATGTCATCTACCGTTAGGCTTAAATACCGGTAAAACTAATAGGAAAATCAGCACTAAAAACCACAAAAAATTGTCCACAGCAGCACCAAATCATGGACAGAACCACATCATCTCCCAATACTATCGTCAGCTTCAATTCCAGCTCTCAGATTCATATTCCTGCTGATACAAGATCCTGTTAAGAGTCCCACATCGGTTAGGAGATGGCTTGACAATGTGTTTATAAGTGGGGGCAATCCTCACCTCACAAGCCGGTTTTCTGGAGTTGTGTTAGGCCCACCCACGATTTCTAGGAGATCCTTTGATTCCTTATGGCAGAAGCAATTTTCTATTTATATACCATTTTTGGAATCCATGCACACCAGCACAAATTCAATCTTCTCCATTCAAGCTGAGACATGAAATATTTCCTCCACTACTCTGTCAATCAATATTGCCTTATGAGTTATGACAAAACACCACCGTTTCGTTCCTTCCAGATCACCCATAAACTAGCAAATCTCACACAAGCTAACATAACGGCTAAATTCTTAACCAATTGAATATTGCATACCAAACACTCAAGAAGATTGAGCATTCATAAAACAAATGTTGAACTGTCTCTACCATACCACACTCCCCAAGTCCCAACACATAAACTTAGAAACACACGACACACAAATGATGAGACTTTAAAGGGGGCCAATTTATGCCAATTCTTTTGTCATTTGGATATACTCTGTGTGCCAATCTGAACTAAAGTGTTTTATCAGCAGTTCTAACCATGTTTTGATTAAGTTTTGGTCTATCAATGTTATACAAACAATCTCTCCAAATTTCCTTAGCAACTGCAAATAATTGTTGTTGTTGAGCGAATATTACACGTACAACACTAGAAAAATGTAAAATATAAGATTTTTTTGGAGAACCAAAAAGAAATATGCCTTGTCAAAATGTTTAAGTTGATTGAAATCTTACCTTATGTCATTTGTAACTTCAGATAAAATGATGCCGCAACCAAACCAAGATTCCTCTGGGGAAGAGAACGATACCCAAAGCAACACGCATCCAAATCTACCCTTTTTCAGCTTTAAAACGATAATGACAGCTACAAGAAATTGTGGTAATGAGAATAAGCTTGGACAAGGTGGATTTGGCTCTGTCTACAAGGTAAGTGAAACTCTACATTGAGATACTCATGCAAAAAGTGACAATATTCTTGGCCTCTTTATATTCATTTCAATCGCATTATTAAAAAATGGTGCAAAAATAATGAAATGGGATTTAAGAGACAAACATTTCAGGGCTTCTTGGCAAATGGACAAGAGATAGCAGTGAAAAGATTGTCCAGAGATTCTGGTCAAGGCAAAGAAGAGTTTAGGAATGAAATTAAACTTTTAGTTAAACTCCAACACAGAAATCTAGTGAGGTTGCTCGGTTGTTGCTTTGAAAAAGAAGAAAGGATGCTAGTTTATGAATACCTACCAAACAAAAGCCTAGACTTCTTTATATTTGGTATGTCTCTCTGTGACTCACTAGCCTGAATAAACTTGTATTTAGACAAGCATAGTGACTTAATGTAACCTGTAACTTAAGGGCATATACTAATTCTCGCTTATAGCTACTCAATGTAACCTGTTTCAAAAAAAAGCTACTCAATGTCATAAACTCAAACTTCACATAATTGTAAACAATTAGCATTAGTTCAATTTTTAAAGTAAGAACGCAATTTGGAGAACATGTTACAGGTCAAACATATTCCTATTCTCGTAAAAATATCTATTATAAAATTTAGGTCTTAAACAATTAGCAGGGACATAACATCAAACTTAACGCCTTTCACTAACACTAATTTGAGTGTTGGCCTATTTATAGCCTTTTATGATTTAAAATAATTACAAGAAATTTGCAGATGTGCCTACACTCCTTGTCAGGCACAAGATGATTGGTGATCCAGCATATTATCTACTTTCATACACTCATTGACAGTTTGCTAAATTCTATATTTTCAAGGCTATGTGGAAATAATGACTTCCTTGTCTTCCTGATATATAATAAAATTTAATTTTCCTTTTCCATTACATACTTGATAAGTTGCTATGAAGTTAAACTCAATAGGCAATTAATGTTTGCTAATATGTTCAATTTTTTTAAACTTAAACTGTTCAACTCAGATCAAAACCAAAGGTCGTCATTGGATTGGGTAAAGCGTTTTGAAATTATTTGTGGGATTGCTCGAGGTGTTTTATATCTTCATCAAGATTCAAGGCTGAAAATAATTCATAGAGATCTAAAAGCCAGCAATGTTCTCCTTGATGCTGCCATGAATCCAAAAATCTCGGATTTTGGTATGGCTAGAATATTTGGAGAAGATGAAATCCAAGCAAGAACAAAAAGAGTTGTTGGAACATAGTATGTGTGATGCCCTTATGATACTCCAACTATTTTGTATAACTGTCGTGGTAATAGAGATTGATCTGTATTTTTATGATGCTATATTTTGTATAATTGCAGTGGATACATGTCACCAGAATATGCAATGGAAGGACGATATTCAACAAAATCTGATGTCTTCAGTTATGGTGTCATACTACTAGAGATTATTGCTGGCCAAAGAAACACACATTGTGAAAAAGGAAGAGCATCCCCAAATTTAATTGGACATGTAAGTTATATAGAAAGAGGTAGCCTTAAAGTTGGCCAACGATTTAACAGTGCATGATTGACTTATAAGGATTGAGTTTTGTAGGTGTGGACACTATGGACAGAAGGAAGAGCCTTGGATATGGTTGATCAAGCACTAAACCATTCTTATCCTTCTGCTATAGTTCTGAGATGCATTCAAATTGGACTCTTGTGTGTGCAAGAAAATGCAATTGATAGACCATCAATGTTAGAAGTTGTTTTCATGCTAGCCAATGAAACACCTCTTCGCGCACCTAAAAAACCAGCATTTTTATTCAATGGAAACCAAGATTTGCAAGAGTCATCAACTTCAGGAGAAGGATCTTCAATAAATGAACTAACAGAAACTACCATCAGTGCTCGCTGAAAGCTACAAATATGTTAAATTTTTGGTTCATACAAGTATCAAATATGTGTAGTCACACTGTGGTATTGTAAGATGAACAGATTGAGTATATGTCCATTTCAGTAAACTTATTAGTTGAAATTGGATTTTAACACGATGTTTTAGAAGTTGTCTTTAACAGAATAAGATAATCAACTAACCATGTATGTAGTCACAAGTTTTTGTTTTATTAGTTGGAATTGGTATTTGACACAATGCTTTAGCATTGGATTGATGAATTTAAGGTAACGTATAATCCAGTCAAAAAATGTAATTGATATAATCTTAAGGGTTAATTATATTTTAGTCTGTAAAAAATTTCAATATTTAATTTTGTCTCTCTAGAAAAAATTCAATTTTAATCCCTATAAAATTATTTTGCAAGCAGTTAGTTCTTGCTGAAATGAAACACATTTAATTATCCCTATTTAACTTAATTTTAAAAAAAATTAGTGATTTTTTGCATTTATATTTCTAACATTATAAAAAGTTTCTTCCCAAAGATGTTAATATGAAATAGGTTATGAGAAATGGTGTATCATTTCATATGAACAGATTAGGTGTTTGTTTTTTTACATGGAATATTATAGGTACTAAGTTTACTTTCCTTGTATGGATACAGGTACCTTTGTTTAGCTATTGACACCGATTGTCACTCTCCTCTCAATCACAAACCTCTCTAAATTTGCCATGAATGGGCACTTGCATCGTCGCCACCTCTCTAAATTTTCCATGAATTGGAGCATTACCTTCAGAAATCACAAGTATGAATCACTGTTAATTGTCGCAGCGAGACAGGTTAGGGTTGGTACAGAATATCAGATTGGAAAAGGCTAATTTTGTTCTTGATTTTGATTTGGGTCTTAGAACGGGCATGAGTAACATTTTTTTTTTGTTAATCCTTTGGTTCTCAAAGAAAGGGATCTAATATGGAGTTTGAACGGGATGTAAATAAAGTTTAACAAAGATTGTTTCACCCATAAATTGAACTCAAGTTTTCTGAACAATTTGTCATTGTGGAAGGCATTAGCCTTGAGCTCAATTGCTTGTTTGCATAGGTAATATGGATTAATCTAAAAGTAACTAGTTATATATTTAAATATAATATATATTTTAATTCAATTTCTTTTTGTGTGGACCCTGTGGTATTCAGATATGGATTGTGACTGTACGCACATCATCTTGATCGGATCCAAACTTTAAGCTTGAATTTTAGATTTAGATATAATTTAAATCCAAACTTCAACTTTGGACCGTTCAATCAAGATCGAATAGTTTAAAGTGTGTTGACTTCATGCAATCAAACTACACTGAATTCAAATTTGGGGATATTCTCTTTTTGTACCTAACTAATCTCTTGAGTCGAGTAGGACCTCAGTTGATAGCAAAACTCTTTCTCGTGAGATTTAACATTTTTGCATTCTCAAAACTCGATTCAAACTCATACCCTCCTGATCTCATTGCTCTAGGGTTTTTAAATAATTTTTTTGACAGTGTTAAATGGATTAGGTTACATTCTTAAACTTAATGGGAGGGGAGGGGAGTGAAATATCCTTATCTTTCAAGTTAGCATCTCCCTTAACGTTTTATCATAAGCAATTTCAGTTAGATATAATTTAACTGAAAATAATACATCGTTATGCAGTGTACAAGAAGTAAAGAACTAGATCAATTTGCTGGGAAGTTTACCATATCTTACAAGTAATTCTAACAGCCCATGACCGTCATTGAGGTGCATTGCTAGGCCTAATTGGTAATTATGTATGGGTCAATCTTTGTGTCTGCAAAGTCAAATACTTTTAAATATATTCCTAGCCTCTTGCATGTATGAAAACTAAAGCATCCTTAATCATTTTGAATTCACTTTTAACACTTTCATTAGAAGTGTCAATGTCACTATTCCATTTTTGACAAAATATAATAAAAGTAGTCATTCAAAGTTTAGTGTATGAGTTAGTCAAATCATGTGAGTATGCGTTGTTGAATTGAATAGCTAAATGTGTCTCAGTCATATGGACTATTTCAATTTTCTCCTCATAAAATGCAAGAGGGGTATGAAAGAGGAGTTCATTGGCTTCTAAAAAAAATTGAAAGAGGAGCTCAATGGACTCTGCTAAATATCTTTTCTACTTTGTCAAAGATCATAATCATAAACACAAGTTGTTGGTTTTGCATAACTCTTTGATTCTATTTCTACTACTTCTCACATTCTCTTTTTGCTCTTGTTCTTCTGATACCATATCTACCGACAAACCATTAAGAGATGGCGAGCTTCTGATTTCTGAATCTAAAATGTTTGCTCTTGGATTCTTCGCTAAAGGAAAATCCACTTCTCGCTATGTAGGAATTTGGTACTACAATTTGTCAATCCAAACTGTTGTTTGGGTTGCAAATAGAGATGCTCCCATCAATGACACTTCTGGAATTCTATCAATCAACCCAAATGGAAATCTAGTTCTCAACAACAACCTTAGCACCATTCCCATTTGGTCTACTGATGTTTCACTCCAGCAATCACAGATAAATAGCACCGATGTTATAGCTCAACTATCGGATATAGGAAACTTTGTTTTGATGTTAAACAGAACAAAAACTGTCATATGGGAAAGCTTTGACTATCCCACGGACACTTGGCTTCCATATCAAAGGTTTGGTTTTGATAGAAAAACTAATCAAAGCTGGTTCCTTCAATCCTGGAAGACAGAGGATGACCCTGGAAAAGGTGCCTTCACGGTGAAATTAAGCACTGTTGGTAAAACTCAGCTGTTTATGTACAAACATAACCTTCCATGGTGGCGTGGTGGACCTTGGAATGGAGCACTATTAGCAGGTGTGCCTAATGCAAAACGAAATAGGGACACTTTTAACGTTTCTTTTGTTCAAGGTGACAACAATGTAGCACTCACATATAACATGGTTGATAAGTCTGTCATTACTAAGATGGTGGTTCAGCAATCTGGTTTCTTTCAAATATTAACGTGGGACAATAAAAAGAGTCAATGGAACCAGTTCTATTCACAACCAACAAACCAATGTGATAACTATGGAACATGTGGATCAAACAGTAATTGTGACCCTATGAACTTTGCGGACTTTAAGTGTGCTTGTTTACCTGGTTTTGAACCCAAATCTCCACGCGATTGGTATGAGAGTGGAGATGGGTCAGGAGGGTGTGTAAGGAAGAACGGTTCAGCTGTTTGTGGGAATGGAGAAGGGTTTATCAAAATTGTAAGCTTGAAAGTTCCTGATACATCAATGGCAAATGCCAAAGGTGGTTTGAGTTTGGAAGAATGTGAAAAAGAATGCTTTAGAAACTGTTCTTGTACTGCCTATGCAGTTGATAATGTGAGTAATGGTGGAAGTGGGTGTTTGACATGGCATGGTGATTTAATGGACATTCAAAAAGTAAGCGACCAAGGCCAAGATTTATTTTTACGTGTCGATAAAGTTGAACTAGGTATGAAATTCCCTCTTACTGTTTTTTTCTTTCTAAATTTGACACCACTTATGTGTACTTTTTCTTCTTCTCAGCCAATTATTATAGAAAAAGCAACGGAGTCTCTCATAAGAAGAGGTTGGCTGCAATTTTGGTAGCTTCTATAGTTGCTGTTGTCGTCCTCCTCCTCTCCTGTGTGTATTGCAAGTGGAAGAAAAAAAGAAAGGGTATGTGATTTATTTTTAAGGATGGATATCTCCAGATCTTTATATTTCATTATTATTTGCAATCTGCTTTACAAAAAGTGTCATTTTAGTTTCTTCTGTTTCAGCTATTCTTTTTGTGGCGTTCAACTATTACATTGATTGTGTGATATATGGTACATGATTGTTTTGCATACAATCTCTCTAAATTTCCTTAGCAACTGCTAATAATGTCCAGTTTTGACTGAATAATTGTAATATTATTATTAAGGGAAATGTTAAATAGTGCCCTTGGGCATTGGTTAAGAGAACATAAATAGAAATAGTTTGTTGAAAAATGGTGAAAATTGTTGAATTCAACTATTTAAAAGTCAAAAAGTTGTAATTTCCAATGCAAAACTACTACTTTTAGTTTCCTTAACCATTGCCCTGAGGGCACTGGTTAGCAAGACCCTTAAAATGTTTAAGTTGATTGAAATCTTACCTCATGTCATTTGTAACTTCAGATAAAATGGTGCGGCAATTAAACCAAGATTCCTTCGGAGAAAAGAACGGTGCTCAAAGCAACACACATCCAAATCTACCCTTTTTCAGCTTTAAAACGATTATAACAGCTACAAGAGATTTTAGTCATCAGAATAAGCTTGGACAAGGTGGATTTGGCTCTGTCTATAAGGTAATTAAGTGAAACTCTACATTGAGTTACTGATGCAAGAAGTGAAAACCTCCTTCACCTCTTTATATTCATTTCAGGGTTGCTTGGTTAGTGGACAAGAGATAGCAGTGAAAAGATTGTCCAGTGATTCAGGTCAAGGAAAAGAAGAGTTTAAAACTGAAGTTACGCTTTTAGTTAAACTCCAACACAGAAATCTAGTGAGGTTGCTCGGCTGTTGCTTTGAAAAAGAAGAAAGGATGCTAGTTTATGAATACCTACCAAACAAAAGCCTAGACTTCTTTATATTCGGTATGTCTCTCTGCGACTCACTAGCCTGAATAAACTTGTATTAGACAAGCATAAAGCATTGTAGCATTCAGTATTTCCATTATATATTTTGATGAATTCCTGTGAAATTACGCTCAATATGCAATTAATATTTCCTAATATTTCAATTTTTTGGAAACATAAACTGTTCAACTCAGATCAAAACCACAGGTCGTCATTGGATTGGGGTAAGCGTTTTGAAATTATTTGTGGCATTGCTCGAGGTGTTTTATATCTTCATCAAGATTCAAGGCTGAAAATAATTCATAGAGATCTAAAAGCCAGCAATGTTCTCCTTGATGCTGCAATGAATCCCAAAATCTCAGATTTTGGTATGGCTAGAATATTTGGAGAAGATGAAATCCAAGCAAGAACAAAAAGAGTGGTTGGAACATAGTATGTCCCATACCCTTAAAATCATTAAGATTATAGAGATGAATCTGTATTTTGTATGAGGCTTAACTATTTTGTATAATTGCAGTGGATATATGTCACCGGAATATGCAATGGAAGGACGATATTCAACTAAATCGGATGTCTTCAGTTTTGGTGTTTTACTACTAGAGATTATTGCTGGCCAAAGAAACACACATTGTGAAACAGGAAGAGACTCCCCAAATTTAATCGGACATGTAAGTTATATAAAAAAAGGTGGTAGCCTCAAAATTGGCCGAATATGATGTATTTATTTAAAGACTGTGTTGTACCATTGTAGGTGTGGACACTATGGACAGAAGAAAGGGCCTTGGATACAGTTGATCCAGCACTAAACCAGTCTTATCCTTCTGATATAGTTCTGAGATGCATTCAAATTGGACTCTTGTGTGTGCAAGAAAATGCAATTAATAGACCATCAATGTTAGATGTTGTTTTCATGTTATGCAATGAAACACCTCTTTGCCCACCTCAAAAACCAGCATTTTTATTCAATGTAAGCCAAGATTTGCAAGAGTCGTCAACTTCAGGAGGAGGATCTTCAATAAATGAACTAACAGAAACTACAATCAGTGCTCGCTAAAAGCTACCCTAATCAAATATGTAAATATTTGGTTCATGATATAAACACGCTAATTATGATATAAACACTTATAAGCTTACATAAGCTATTTCTATAGCAATAGATAAATAAAAGTTTATTTGTTTTAGTATATGCTATAAGTTGTTTTCATATGTTATCTTTAAAAACTTAAAAAAATAATCCTTAAAAAGCTTATGAACATGTCACTGCAGTCTGTAACGACAGACCATGACCCATTGAGGTACATTGCTAACTGCCAAGCTTAACTTGCTTGCATAGAAAGCCTCCTTTATTATTAGATTAGATAGTTACGGCTCAATATTTATGTTGTTGGGTTATGAGGGGAGCTCAGGGAACCATCCACATCGAGGCCAGAAAGACACCACACTCTTACCCAAAACCTTAAGGCAATGGGTTAATGGGTCCTCTTACTTGTAAGGTGTTCAACCTTTACTTTTCTATTCAATGTGGGACATATAACTCACACTTGCACCACAAACTATGCTTTTTAGCAAGTATTTGGAAATCAAAATTACCAACATGAAAACTCATGTTTGGCGAGAAACTGTATACAATTATTTACCTTCTTATGAACACACGTTTATTGTCTAACCACCGTGTTTCCAACCAAAATTAATCATGTTGAGTTGTATTAATTTGAAATGAGGATCGACCCAATAATGAGGCCTAAAACAAATTTTAATATATCATATATTTTTTGTCTTTTGTCTACAGCCCTTTTATTTATAAACTCTAATATAAATTATTAATCTTTTGTTGATAGACCTAAAACGAGGGTTTTAGGTTCCTATCTAGTCTAGTATCTACTTACTTGTGGTTACTTTTCTTCATTGATTTTATTTTCCCACTTTCTCAGTTGTCAGTGTCACTGGTCCATTGTGTGGAAAATATAACAAAGCATCCATCCATCCACAGACAATAGATAATAATAGTGATTAGTGACGCGGGAAAGATAATTAATGTCTCAATTAGTAAGGTCATAATGTGCA
>Ga0315915_1004055_pt1 | contig 18510 bp, 12 predicted proteins | sample MpolbnodulesMG_FD_207738 | JGI IMG/M metagenome (GOLD analysis project Ga0315915, IMG submission 207738) | Medicago polymorpha root nodule microbial communities from Los Angeles, California, United States - branched nodules | ecosystem: Host-associated > Plants > Roots > Nodule | place: USA...
ATTAAATTAATTAATTAATTTATCATTTCCAAATTATATTTTTCTAGTGCTTATTTCGTTCACACAATTATGTACCCCCATTAATTAAAGATACACCCCCACTATATAATCTAAGGTCAAAAATTGAGGTATGACACTAAATATAAGTGATGCTGAAGTTTTATATAATATCAGAATTTAAATATAAAATGAATTTTTTTATATAAAATAAAGCTCGAGTTATAGTATTTCTAGGATTTTTTTTAAAATCATTACATTTAAGAGTATTGCATATCTAAAACAAAAAAAAAATTGTAAGAGCAGCTTCAAATCAACCGCGTGATCACTATTTGGTTTGTGAACTCTCAAACCTGACTCACTTAAATTTTTTATTAGAAAAAATAAAATTTTATTAGTAAACATTCAAATTGTGACTCAGGTAGGATCATAAAATGTGTTCTTCCTTAAAGTTTCAAGTTCGATTTTCCTTGATACTAATTGATGGACTAATTATTTAACTTCTTTATAAAAAAAATTATAATTATAATAATATGTTTTTTTATTTTATTTTAAGAATTCATAGATTCACTTTACTAGAGATAACTTTATCGTTAAATATGAGCACACATCTCCCAAACTATAATTTGTCAAGTTGGGGAAGGCCATCTACATTTTTTTAAATTCTTTTTAAGCAAACTGAATAAAATATCCATGGCAACTCTTTTATTTCTAGTTTTTCAAAATATATTTTAGTTTGACATTTTTTGTTTTATATTTAAAAGTTTACAGAAATATTGATTGACCGACTATAAGATTTAAATAGTTTATGCTTAATGTGTGAGTGAGTTTTACTAGTCTCCTTAGAGAAAAAAGTAAGAGTTTGATGACATGCACTTTCAATCACAGTTCATCAATTTGCCAACACATATCTTTTTAAGATCAATTGTGATACTTGTAAAAATAAAATAAAATTGTGATATGTTGTCAACTGAATTGTACGAAGACATTGTACGAAGTAAGCAGCAGGCAACACTGTACGGAGACAACTGAATTGAATCAAAAAAGAATAAAGAAAAAAAGAGATGTGTCAGAGACCGGTGTAGGATTGTTTTCATCTTCCAAATCAACCTCCTCGCCCATTTTGTTCATTTTGGTAATTCACACTTATATACTTTACATTAATGCAATTACTGTGTGTGTGTTTCCTGTGAATCATATTCTAATCACTTCTTATATATGTGATAAGATGAGTTAGTAACAACATATTTGTCACTCATATCGCCAAGCTAACTGATGTGCTAATGCTCTTGCTAATATTCGGTGCCATAGTGAGGACACTTTTGAGTCTTGTCCTGCTTGTATTAGCCAGTTGATCACTGCTGATGATTCTAGAATTTCTACTTCGCATTTAAATACGAGGTTTTGAAGGTAGAGACGGGGAACTCTTGGAGGAGAGATTCTCTCCTATTCTTTCTTAATTCAATGGTTCTTTTTGTTCCATTCAATTCTTGGGTTCCTAACAATTGATCAATGGGTGGCACTATGGAGCATAGAGTGGAGGGCGGAGCCGTGGAGGTTTTGGAAAAATTGGCCAGCAACTAAGGGAGGTTCCTTATGGAGTTAAAAGAAGGCTTGTGAGATATGTAAGGACAATAAGTTGAAAGACAGTGATAATAAGGAAAACGGGTTTGACATGGACAATGAGGAATCTTGAAGTGCTTCTAGAAAGAACTGATGATGGAATCACAAGCAACACAACAGTGGAAAATTCAGAAGCAGTCTTCAATGGAGCTAGAAATCATGTGTCCCATTGTCTTGAGCTTAAGAAAATACCAAAACATCTCGTTCTGGCTGTGACCAAGAACGAGAAGAGACTGCAACCCCTGTGAACAAGAAGAAGAGTGTCAAAGAGACTGGCGTATCTAAAAGGTTGATGGGTCAGGGGGTAAAATATAATCCATGTTGAGTTGAACAAGTTGGAGGCTTAACCTTCTCCAAAGATGATCTTGTCACAGCAGCAAGAAAACATTTATGAAGAAGACAACCACCAAGAATCCTGCTCTTGGGCAAAAAAGTGAAGTGATGGGATTAGTCCAATGGGTTGGATGTCAGCAAAGCAAAAAATAAATTGAAAATCAGATTGGTCAGTGAAAACAATGCTAGAAAAACAAGAAAGAAGCAAAAATCGGTGCAGAAGCTGCAGTTTACTGCTCAGCGGAACTTCCCCCTATGGTGTATGGGAAAGATTTCCCTTCATAAGCAACAAATGTGGGAGTGCGATTGCTACAGGAAAGTGCAGAAGAATGAGATATGAAGTTAGATGAAACAAAATTTGGTTCGTCAAGCTCTCAACAGTGGGATACAGGAAGAGAATTTTTATCTTTATTTATTTTTAATTTGTTTTCAACAACCATTGAATAAAAACAATTTAGTAGATTTCAACTTGGAGGACAATGTTATTTTGAAGAAAGGTGTATTGTTAGGTTATAGATTTACGGGAAATTAGAGTAGTTAAGAGTGTTGTAGCAATTAGTTAATTATGTAGTTCTCAGGTTGCTGTTAGCTTGTATTGATGTTCTCTTATCTTCTATGAATAGAAGATTGGGATCAGTTTTTGAAACTGAGCATTGTGTTTGCACATTTTTACTTTCCTGATTAAGGAATCCATAAAGTTGTTTCCTGTTTGCTTACAAGTTTTGCGGTCTCTTGTTGAATGTTTATGAACTTAGATAACTATGCAAGTTTATGTGGTGTGTTACAATGCAAGTTTCTCTGATTTTAAAAAAAAACCATTCTTCCATTCTCCAAAATGCAATTTCCACTGTCATTTTCAAATTATCTTTATAGTAAATGCATTATGCCTTAAAGTATATCAGTGGGATGGAAAGCAAAAGCGCAATGCCATCTTGTTCTTAGTCTTCTGACCACTGGTATTTTCTGATTCTAGTTATTTGATATATATCTTTTTTTTGTTTGAGGATGTAATAGTCTGCCAAGGGTTATGTATCAAACACATTGCCGGCTCAACAAATTAGTAGGCCTAAAGAAATTTTTTAAGTGAGGCATAAAGTGAGGGCTTAGGCCTCCTTACGGTTAGGCCGGCCCTGATCAAACATCATCCTTTTAGTTGCAAATGAGACAATTCTAGTTTGTTTTATACTTCGTTTAACATTAGCTGTGCACTTGAGAGGTCCAATAAGCAATTCCCATTTTGCAAAAGGCATATGGAGATAGCTTACACAAAGTTTTGCATGTTGGTCCTGATACGTGCTATGTGGTCTCTAAATTGCTAAAGGAGGAGGAAACCGAAGCCTGGGGGTATAGAGCCCTACAATATAGAGATGCTAATAGTAATTGCAAAGCTCTTATCAGTAAAAGCAACATGTGTGTGGCTGATATCAAATTTCCTCTTCTATACAGGCTGAAATCTTTCTCTCTTGTTATTGTTTCAGAGGCCTTTGATTTCTTATATAGCTTAACAAAACCCTTCCTAATATGACAAGGGTATCAGCTGATGGAGTAGTTATATTTACTAGTAAGTGAACTTAAATTAGTATCCGCTCAGTTTCAAAGGAGATTGTTATAATATAAACTTAGCATCTGTCAAAGGAGATTGGTAGAATCTAAACTTAGCATCCACTCACTTAGCAATAATAGAGTCACATAACCATTATGGAAAAATGAAAATAAGCTTTTATATATTTCTGAGTCCAGTATCACTTTGCTTCAAAAGCTATATTGGAAATAACTTTTTAGAATTAGTTGAAACTGGCATGCATGCAGTATAAAATTTGTTTATAGAGCAGAACTGGTATGTTTTACTTTACGCGACCATAAAATTCTCTCCTATTGCACTTATCAGGGTCTGATACTTTCTTTGGTTGAAAATTTTGATGTTATACTTAAATTGTGAGCTTTTCATGCACTGTTTATGCGGGTAGCTTGCAAGATTATCTTACTATAAATCAATAATCTGCTGGACCTTTCTTTATATGTTGGGATTTGACAATAATATATGCAGGTTTTCCAGATAACCAAAAGGCTAAGGCTGCATATGTTTCTAAATTTGGAACAGTGGCGAGTGTGTTTTACATGGAATAATCATGTTTTTGTAGTTTTCATTGAGTCATTGTCAACCCTAATGATTGTGTCTATAAATTTGATCCGTAAATAACATGGAGGGATAAGAAAAGCTTATCCGATTTGTCTTGCTTCAGGCCAAGAAGAGGAGTTCGTCTTGGTGGGAACGATATTTTCTCCAGATTAATTTGTAGGAGAATGAAGTTGCTTCAAGAGAGTTTGTACAAGCTTCTACAAAGACTTCATACGTTCCACGATGCCAGATATTCCACTTGAAGTCTCTCTATTGATTTCCATTTTCCAGGATGATTGCATTTGTAGCATTGGAGCTCCTAATGGCTGATTTTCCATTGGTTTTCTTCTAAACCACCAAGGTATTTAATTAATTGAAATTAATCTTCATAGATGGTATGTATATGTTTGTTGCTGAGTGTAGTCGATTTAGATTTTTGTAATACCTTAGCGAGAAATAAGTTTCCCAGAGAGATCATATTCTTTTTACTCGGTTGTTATTAAACAAGATTGTTCTGATAAGAGGATACATGTAGATTTTATTATTTGTGTCAAGATCAACATCTAACTAGTTAATGATCAAGATAAATTTGAAAAGAGGATATCTTTTTCTGCTACTGGTCTGAATAGAACAGAACAAGAAAACGGGAAACTTAGACATTCCCATTATAAACCTAAGGAAAGTCATTCCCATTATATATGCTAGTAGAAGGCTACTCAGACATTGAGTAGGAGCATCGAAAATCTTCATATTATCCTCATTATAAGCCACCATTTTGGTAAAAAATTCAGCGCAACGTGTTTCTTCTCAAATTATGTGTATTAGTCTAATTGTTCAATTTTATGCAAGTTTGTCCAGAATGCTAAGAATAATTGCAGCATACTTATTGAGTAGAGGCAGAGGTTCATTGTTCAAACTTCAAAGTGAGTGCCCTTTTTGAATTATCAAGCACAAAACATCTCTAAACAATTTGTCCCACACATTAACCCGAGTCCACTTATCAAATAGTGCTATGTATTTTTAAATTAAGTGTATGTTTGGATTGACGGTGATTTTGACAAAATGACAATGACATCGGGTTTTTGTAGAAGCTTCTTGCCAAAATCAGGGCTGACTTACTGTGATTCTAACAATCCAACCGCCAATCCAAACTTGCACTAAACCTTTATATCCAGATCTTCATGGGTTTCCAAAGCAACTTTCATCTACATTAAGTTTTGTATGGTTTACTCAAGCATAATCATCTGTCTATTAGATTAATGTGTATTTGATGCTGAAAGCACATTCTCTTCTAATGAACAAGTTTATTCACTCCCCATACGAGCTTGTAGTGGGGAAATACCTCGTTACCAATACACTGCATATTGTGGGCTCTCCCAAAAAGATCATAAAAAACAAGCAAGGAAGAAGTAACCCTTGTGAGCATCATCCTTCAAAGGTTCAACCATCTAAATTGATCCATTCCTCTAGATGGAGTACATATACATCCTCCACAACACCTTCATCAAGAGTCAGTGTATATTTGACTTCACTATTATAGGAGGTAAAATTGATTTCAAGTATTATATGTAAAAGTTAGTTAGACTAGTTGGTTAGTTATACTAATCAGTTGTTATTCTCGTTAACTATTTAAGTTTTATGTATTCCTTGATGTAATTTATTCTCTCATTATCAGTATATTTCTATTTTACTTTTATTTACTTTTCTGCTATCAAAGACTTCTATCAAAAATAGTAATGTGAAGAGATATAACATTGATTTTCATGTGTTTAGATTTTCACAAGTAGAGTTGATCTTGTCTCGATCTTATTGTTCAACCTACATTTATACAAATGAATTTAAGCATAAATCACTTTACATTCAATTCACTTTTAGCAAAAATCACTTTTACAGAATCAACTAATTCAAAATGAATTTTTATCATGGCAGAATCAAATACACATTATAAGGTGGGAGTAAAAGAGGCACATGAAAAATACTGAAAAAAGAGTCCACTGACATGCTATGTTGACTTGAGCATGGTGCCTTTGCAGGTACTCACTTCACCACTCTTATCTTCTAAGATAAGAGGAGTTGACACTTTGGACATTATGAAATATATGTCTCCAAGCCTAGAATGATCGGGACAAAACAAATATCTATTGACAAATTAACCTTTAACTGATTATAATAACAAGAAGCAAAATGGCACCAACATTCATTCTAACACTCATTTTTCAACTGCCAGTATAATTGATTGAACTATACAACTTTTCTATCACTCAAGTGTATACTTTTGACGAGATTATGATAAACAAAATATCTTAACAAGTTTTTATGATTAGTAGTCAATGTTTCAAATAATTTAAAATGCTGTTGACATTGAGGTCAACAATTCATTAAGCTATACATCATTATTTTCATTCATCCTTTTTGAAATCAAAATTTAAAGCATTAATGAAAGAATGTTTAGTACATAATAAAAAGACACGTACATATGTGATGCTTCTTTTAATGAAATTGAAAATTCTAGAGATGTCTAGCATTAGAAACTGGATGACATTATATTAAGCATTAGAGATGTGATGTTAACGTGCTCCTCCAGTTTATCTTTTGAGACATATAGTATGAATTATTGTGATTGTTCCAACACGGTGGGGATTTAAGAAGGCAAAACTCAAGTCAAATAAGAAAATATGTTGCACTCACTCACGGATGGTCGTTGTAATTGTGATGCAAACAAGAGACAAAATGAATGGCTGACATAGATTTGAGAGTTGAGTAGGGTCAAATCAAGTACTCTAATGTGCACATAAGCCCTTGCTGGACTCCAACATATGCACCTTCCAAGCAAGAAAGAGATTCAGCTCAATTAGGTGGTCCTATATTGAATTGAGGACATTTGGCAGATAATAAACTACTTCTGAACTGCAAGTTTGACAACTTGTAGTAAGACAAGACCCCAACTTATGTAGTCAGTATATGTTTGACATTTTGTTATATGGATATACCTCTGCATCTTATTATAAGTTAATTTCGTAATTTTTATGCATATTAACTGAAGTAGATTTGTAAACGAGTGTTTAAAAAATGTAACATGCATGGGTGTGTTCAATCATCCTTTTTGATTTAATTGCAGCTTTCTCCCTCCTAAGTATTAGAATCTTGTAATTTTGGTCCCTTATAAAAAACAATAACAAATCAGCCCCTTAAGTTTACCCTCTTTTGCACTTTTGACCTCCGAGACCAATTTTGACTGGGCCAATGCATACGTGACACCCATATCATTTTAATTATTAGGCTTAATTGCAATTTTAGTCTCCAAAATGTGTCAAGAAGCAAGGTGAGTTTGAAAACATTAAGGTAACATTGTGGATCTACCAAGCTCACTGCAAATCCATACATGCATTAAGAACTTTTATTCTTGCACTAAGAAACCAGCATATCATTCGAGGTGATTTTACCTAATGTTAGAGTGATGGATTAATTTTGGATGCAAAGGAAGTTCTACTCCAAAGACTAAAATTTGAATAATTAAGAAAACAAATTTAAAAAGGATTTTGTGTTCTTTTAACTATCATCCGACCATGAGTATGTTAAATATTGAATATATAAACGAAATATGAATATAAAGTTTTTTTATTTTTTATTTTTTATGAAAACATGGTGTCAAATCCTAAACCATTGTGCCCTTCAAGACTACCAACAGTCTTTGAAAATCAATTTCAAAACAATAAGTGCAAAAATATCTTCAAATAAAAAGAGAGATTTCACAATTTATTTTGTGGAAGAATAATGTGAGAAACCTTTTGGAGAAAAAGTATATGTCCTCAAAAACTTGGAAACCTGAAAGGGGGCAATATCGAAATGGTCTTTGCCTTCATAATTTGCTTAGAGAATTTATCTCAAAAAGGGGCCTAAAAGGAAAGAGATTAAAAGGAAAAAAGAAGGAAGACTTGTTATTTTCATAAGCATGTCAAAGAAAAACATACAAATGACAAAAGGGGAAGGAATTCAAGCAGAATGCTATGGGCATTTTGAAAAATGATATTTTCAACAAGTTGCATGTGTATATTTTCCATTCTGACATTCATTCCACTTACTTTTTGCTGGCTATAGAGTGTGCAAAGCAAAGGACAGGAAGGTAGAAAGGCATTTAGCCTTGTTGTAAATAAATCTAATTTATGTCTCCTTATTAATTTAATATTCTTTTAAAAAGTAGTTTAATTAGAGGTATCATAAAATCATTACAAAATATTCCTCTCTCCGTTTCATATTAAGTAATACTAGGTATTCAACCCGTGCGTTGCACGGATTTAATTAAAATATTTTTAAATTTGTTATTCTCTCGTCCCGTGAATATAGAATATAGAGTAGATAAAAATTACTTTTGATATAAATAGTGTGTCATTCACCTCTATTAGAAATCAATAGAAATTAATAAAAATTTGTTTTAATATATTTTCTTTGTTTACATTTATTTTAATACATTTATGGATTTTAGAAAGAAAAAAAATTATGAATTATATTCTAACTTGAGTCAATAAAATTATTTTATTTAAAGAAAATAGAAGGAGATAACTCAATTTTAATAAATAAATTAATTAAATGACTCATTTTCATATGTACCATTCAAACACTTCATGACAACATAGTTTTTAGATAAAAAAATTAATTATTCATCTTCTCCTCCTCCCTTTTACAAATGCTTTATTTATTAACATTTAATTTGAATAATTATAGTTTCAATATTTAATTTCGGCATATACGAAGGATGCATATTATATTTAGCATTTTGGTGCTAAATACAAAACAATTTTTTTATTAAAATAAAAATGTTGAATTTAAAAAATATGTGGAATATGATTTTAGCACAATCTCTTCATTAGCCGGGGCTATAATACGTGCAAATGAGACCCTATTTTTCCCTTAACCACCTTCATATATAAAGTTTTCAAGTCAATTGTAGTTAATGGTTTAAATTTATTTTTGTTGAATCCTTTTTCTCAATGAATTGTTTTAACTTTATGTGCAATAAATTTAAAATTTTATTGTATAAATTCATTTAGTGTTTTTCATAAGCAAATGCTACAAATGTGTAACTTGGATCATATCTTTTAGCCTTCTCTCTATCCATGTCTTAATTATATTATAATATCTTTGTTATTGTTTTTAAATGAAAAAAATGGTAGACACTTGTTTCTTCACCTTTATAAACTAAAATTCTGCTTTTATAAAAGATACAATCTTCCATATTCAATTGAAAATATTTGAATAAAAATGAATTGAACTTTTACTTCATGTTCTATATTATTGATATTTACATAAAGACTCTAAGTTTAGACTACTTAAATATATTGTAGTTTTCATTTTTTAAATATATTATACTTAATTCATAACTAGAAGTCTCATTTATCCTCTTCTCCTTCCTTCAATTTTTTTTGCTCTTCTCTAAATTCACAAGAAAATATTATCATATCCAAATCAAGTAACAAAAGAAAATAAGAAAATTAGAAAAGTAAACTAATAAACATTATATCAATAAAAAATAGGGCTAGAATACATGTCAATCTAAGAGTTATAAATGAAAATAGAAACTTACTAAACAATTGTAAGTGTAACTAATTAACCAATTTATTCATTAATTTTTTTCATTAATATAAGGAGTGAGTAAATTATCATAACTAAGGAATATGAAAAATAGTAGTTCAAAGGTTGGTGTGACAAAGTCTTTATAAAAATATAATAAGACATTAGTAATTAATTAAAATTTAACCAATGAATTTATTAATATAATTATTTTAATTTGTAACTTACAACATTTCATTAACCTTTATTCAAATGTTATTAATATTTTAAGAAATATAATTATTTTTTGGCTAAATATATTATTTGAGTGATCATTTTATTTTGTTCATTTGTAACATTTTTCCACAAAAAATTATTTTGTCCTTCTGTATTTTATTTTACATAATATTAAAGTATCCAAGTTGCAAAGTTCATGAGAAAAATATTATTATTTAATGAACTCTAACATTTTTGTGTTCTATATTTTTCAAAAGTATATAAACATGATAAATAGATAAAATATACTAAAAATATAAGTGTGCAAATAAAAACAGATTTTTTTATAAAAAGAAAATAAATATAGATGATAATAATTATCACTATGTTCATATAAACTAAATTGAAAAATTAAAATAATTCATTCAAATTTATATTTATTAATTGTTGAATTTTATCCAAACTATTTGGTCGATCTAAAAGGAGCTTGAGTCTCTATCATGTCACAGAGAATAGCCAAGAGATGCAGAGTAAAAAAGAGAAGAAAAATTATAATACCAGATTGAATAACTACCATCGAATAGTTTCTTAGTGTGATGATGAACAACCATTTTTATAAACTTCTTCTTGAGCAACAATGATGCAACCAAATTAAAATAAAAGTATCATTTATATTCTTTTCTTAATTCACATACACATTAAGAAATAAAATAAAATATTAAAGAAAGTCGGAAAAATAGACTAACAAATATCATATAAATAAATAAAAAGTAGAGCTTAAATATTTGACCAATCAAAGAGTAATTTGACTCTCTATCATGTCATAGAAACCAATTGATAATCAAGAGATGAAGAGTAGAAAAACAACAATACAAAATTGAAGATGTTCTATCCAATTATTGCTTGAAAGTGACGATGAACAAAATCCAAAATTTGGTTCAAAAAATCACTTATTTATTATATACACAATCTTTTTCAATGTAGGACAAACAATCTCATTAGTAGAAACTAAAAATATTGAGATCATATTAGTTGGTTGTATATATAATGAGTGAGTGAATGTTTGTAATTAAGAAATATAAGTTATGGAATAAAAAAAAAAAAGTAGTTCAAAGGTTAATAATAATAATAATAATAATGTAATAAAAATGAATGCATTGAAGTTTATGATTCATAAACACATAAAGAATATGTGAAACTTTTTTAGATGTGCCACATCATCACAATTCTAGCTCATGGGTAGCTCAAGTTTCCTTGCTTTAGCATAGAGTAAAATGATTTTTTAGAGATGTTAACCATCACAATGGAAGCCTAAGGTTCAAGTTTCTAATTCAAAGATATATAGATAGATAGATTGTTTAAGCATGTTCACTATTCAAATAATCATATATTTATATTAACATATAAAGATAAATGATGATAAGATATGAGATGTTGTTGAATTTCCGAATAAATAATTAAAGATTAAAAATTATACAGTGACATCTGTTAAAATAGTCAATTGTGTTATGTAATATGGGAGGGAGGTTGATAAGTTAACTCACTTAAGTAGAAAACTAACTGAAGTACATGCAATGCAACTTTTTGCATGTGGGATGTATTTGGCAGCTTTCATGCCTCTAGCTTTATACCGGACAAATCTGGCATATTGTTAGCTTGCGGTGCTACCAGTACCCTACAGTTAAGTTCTGTATCTTATTTCTTTTGTTGGGTCTTTGTTTAATTAGTTGAACTCTCTAACAAAAAATTGTTGAATTGGTTCCCAGAGTTCAACCGGATAAGGGAAAATCTCAAGAATTATAGAGTGATGAGAGAGATATTTAGATATTACCTCTGTCCCTAGTTATAGGGCACAACAAGGTCATAACCCTTGTGACAAGTGCAATTAAAAGTCTCATTATATAATATATAGATGAGATCATCTGTATACATTTAATGTCATAACTTTTGAGTCATGATGATGTGTTTAACTCACTTGTGTGGTTGCTTTTGACTCAATATAGAGGATTCCAACGACTTTCTCTTGACCTAAAAATGATATCATAGTTAATGGTTACTAAATAGAACGACTTGTTATGTCGAATGACTTCTCGACATTTGAGTTAAGACAACATGTCCAGTTGATGCAACGACAGTGGTGGAAGTGTATGAGGTGAAAAAACTTTCATTCAAAGGGGACCCATATATATGAATGAATGAAAGAATTCATACTTGAGGGGAGATTGTTGTATGGCAAGTGTGAGTTAGAAGTTTCACATTACTTAAAAATGTGAAGGTTAAACAACATATAATGATATGTGAGAGAACCCATAAATATAATGTCTTAAGAGTTTGGGTAAATATGTGGTGTCAAATTCTTTGTGTGGTTGCTCTTGACCTATTACGGATGACCCTCCAATATCTCCGGTTGATCCAACATTGATATCAAAGTCGAGATTACTAAATGGATCAACTTCTTGTGTCGAAAGTCTTGCTAGCAGGGATGACAGTAGTGAATTCACACTTGAGGGGGACATATATGACGGGTGTGAATTAGAAGTCCTACATTAAATAAAAAAATGTTGGTTGAACAATATATAAATGGTGTATTTAAGTCACTTGTGTGATTCGAACCAATCTATATGTCTCAACACTCACATATGCAACGTGATTCGAACCCAAGTCTTTGTAGTATTTTGAATCCTTCCTAGTTTTAACCAACCTATATTGGCACTCCATGCGTCTCAAAATAGGTGTTCTCTTTAATATAACATTTATTTATTTTTCATTAGCATACTCTTATTTATTGCATTTCAATCATCTAAGTATAAGAAATGTTAGGGACACCCTCTTTTCAAAACTCTCTCTAACACTTACTCTTTTATTGGATGAAATTAATGTATGTCCCAACACTTTTAGTGGAACCCATTTCTAAAATGTGAGACCCGCCTTAATTTAAACCAATAAAAAAGTGAGCATTTATGAGAGTGTTGTCAGCATTACTCTCTAAGTATTCCATTAAGAAACACCTATTCAAGGCTTATCCCTTCAATTTTTTTAAGCCTTATGTTAAAATTTGTTAACCAGTGCTCCGGGCATGGGGGCACTAGTTAACAAACTAAAAATAGAAAGAAATGTCAACTTTTGCATCAAAAATAACACCTTTTCAACTTTGAAAAAGTAGAATACACAATTTTTAAGATAATATTTCCTTTTATAATTCCTTAACAAATGCCCCAGAGACACTTTTAATATTTTCCTAAAATAAAATGATCAATAATAATTCAAGGCTTTCCCTTGTCAAAAAAATAATAATTCATGGCTTTCTATTATCTTTAAGTGCAACATGATTCGGTCTTGATAAATGTCACATTGTCGGGTTCGTGTCTCTTACAGTATTCACCTTTATAAATATGCAACCCTAGCTGGCTATTATTTTCATCACATCACCTCTCTATAGTTTTCCACATCATTGCTCTAAAACCCCGTGGTCAATCTCTCTCGGTGTCTTGATTTCACTCTTTGATTTCTCGAGTTTAATTGCTTACACAATTTGATTTAATAATTGTGCAAATTTGTATTTGGTATTATACATTAGAAAGCATGTTGTCTAGGAAGGCTAGTGAAGACTCTCATGGCCAAGACTCTTCTTACTTCATAGGATGGCAAGAGTACGAGAAGAATCCCTATCACCCAATTCATAATCCCACGGGAATCATTCAGATGGGACTTGCGGAGAATCAGGTAAATTAGTTTGTTTATTATAACTCAAGTATATTTATAATGACACCATGCTGCTACAAGTTATTATAACTCAAGTGTGTGTCTATATATATATATATATAAAGATTGAAAAAATGAAACTATTAAGATGTCCCGTACGGGGGACACAAAAGGATAGTATGTCACGTTTTTTTTCTTCTTCACCAAGTTAGTATATGCTAGGAGTAGGACTAAACATTTAATTTAGTCTATAAAGTAACTATCATTTTCTCTTATATTTGGCCCCTAAACTATAAAAATATAATAAGTAATATACTATAACAACAAAGGACTAAGAAAAACAGTCCAAACAAAGGGACAGTATATGCAAGTGTCCAACAAATTACTGACATATCTTTCATTTGCAGCTTTCATTTGAACTTCTTGAATCATGGCTCTCAAGAAATTCTGATGCAGTGGAGATGAAGAAATTAGATGGGATATCCGTCTTTAAAGAACTTGCTCTATTCCAGGATTATCACGGCTTACCTGCTTTCAAAAATGTAAGACATATACTATTTGAGTAACATTCCTCTCTTTATAAGATATATTATATACACAAGACAGATTTAATTAGCTGTGTTGACATGATGAGTTGCATGCATGCAAAATTAAGCAATATGAATTCTTATGAAGCCTGAACTTTTAACATTATTTTGCAATTATATAATATGTCACTTCAAAATAATAATAATAATCTTGGAGTTGGTTTATAGCTAGAAAAATAGGGTTTTATATTTTGTGATTTTGCACGCATGCTAGTATTTTTCACTGTTTCCTCAACAAGAAAAAGAAAGTATTTTCACTGTTTGAAAAAAAGAATTTCGAAGACATACCATAAAGCAATAAAATCCAAGAACATGCTCAGTATGGTAATTCCTTGTTTTTGTTGGTGCAGGAACTGGTTGAGTTTATGGCAAAAATAAGAGGAAATGTTATAAAATTTGATTCAGAGAATCTTGTCCTCGCAGCTGGCGCAACTTCTGCAAATGAGATTCTCATGTTTTGTCTTGCTGATCCTGGCGAAGCTTTCATTCTTCCCGCACCCTATTATCCTGGGTATATACCATTTTCAATTATTATTTCAGATACATTATTTCGAGCTACATATATAGCTTCTTGTATAATAAGTAATAATCATTCGAGCTACATGTAGCTCAAATTAGATATGATTTCGTTTCTAAAATATTGTTATATCCATGTTTTAAAAATTGAATCAGATACAATAACACATATGGATCATAATTCAATTCTTTTAAGCTAACGGAATCAAGAAAAAACTGCAATTCAACTGCTCAAATAAGTGAATAGTAGACTAACACATCTCACTGTTAACCCGATTAATTAAACGATTCAATTTTTTAAATACTAATTTAATTACTTATAAGTTCCTAACGCTCAAGTTTTTTCACTTACTAAATTTGGCAGGTTCGACAGAGATCTTAAATGGCGTACAGGTGTTGAAATTGTTCCAATGCATTGTTCAAGTTCAAACGGTTTCAGAATCACATCCTCTGGTTTAGAACAAGCCTATCAACAAGCACAAAACCTTAACCTTAATGTCAAAGGTGTACTAATAACCAACCCTTCAAACCCATTAGGCATAACCATGACCAAAACAGAACTTAACAAACTAGTAGATTTTGCAATAGACAAAAACATTCACATAATAAGCGACGAAATCTACTCAGGTACTGTCTTTGACTCACCAAAATTTGTAAGCATCATGGAAGTTATTAACGAAAGAAGTCACGAAAACGATGAAATTTCAAAGCGTGTTCACATCGTTTATAGTCTCTCTAAAGACCTCGGTGTACCTGGTTTTCGTGTAGGAATGATATATTCAAACAACAAAATGGTTGTATCTACGGCTACCAAAATGTCAAGTTTTGGACTTATATCGTCACAAACTCAATATTTGCTAGCAAATTTACTTGGCGACAATGAATTTACTTTTAAATATATGGATGAGAATAAGAGGAGGTTAAAGAAACGAAAGAATATCCTTGTAACCGGTTTAAGAAATGCGGGGATTCCTTGTTTAAAGAGTAATGCTGGATTGTTCTGTTGGGTTGATATGAGGCATTTGTTGAGTTCTGCAACTTTCGAGGCAGAGAATGAGCTTTGGAAAAGGATTCTTTACCAAACTGGTTTGAATATATCTCCCGGATCTTCTTGTCATTGTTCTGAACCAGGGTGGTTTAGGATTTGCTTTGCTAATATGTCTCCAGAAGCTTTGCAAGTTGCAATGCGAAGGATTAAGATCTTTACAGATTCAAATTCAACCATGTTTTCTATTAAAAAACAATTTGTCACTAGTACTAATCCAATTATTATCACTACGGTAGAAGGGAAATTATTAATTGGGTTTTCTAGTTATCATGGAAAGAATAATCAGAAGCCAATTAATAATTTTCCTTCTAAAATAAAAAAATGATATATTTGCACCCTTAGCTTTGACTTTGTATTCAAAGGAGAAGGAAGTCTGCACAAGGAAGAAACTACTTGCACATATATATGTATATTATTGGTAGCATTAATGTTTCCTAGTTAATTGAAGTATAATTAGTTAAGTAGGTATTGTAATAGTGTATTAGAATTAGATGCAGGGGCTTAGTTTATGTATTTCAATTTGATTGTATTACATGTATGATGTATCTACTGTTTATAGCAAGAAAATAAAACGTAATTTGGTTGTGTATTATTTGGTTCTATGACTTCTAAATTATGTATGCTGCTTTGTTGGAAAATTAAAATTTGGCGACTATAATACCTTGAAAACTATTTTGGTACATGTTAATAGAGTATCTTCTAAGAAAAAATTATGTATATTATTGGTAACTCCATACCTTGCTGCCTACACATTTTTCCAATTCATTTCCCCCTTCGTTGAGAACCGCCATCTCTATTTTACAAGTAATGCTTGATTAAAGAGCGGAAAATACTTCACCCCCAACCCATCATTCTCCTTAGCCCTACAAACTTCCTCCCATATTTGACTCATGGAATCTTCCATGTACCATTCGCCCCTCCCCCACAAAAATCTTCTTTGAATCTGAACTGTTACTTTCCACACCAATGAAGGCATTTTGTAAAGAGACATATAGAATATGAGAATAGAAGTGAGAACGGAATTAATCAACACTACTCTTCTACCCAAACTCACATACTGATTTCTCCAAGATCCTAACCTTTTCTCTATTGCTTCCACCATCAGATCCCATGTTGATGCCTTTTGGGTTTGCTCCCATAGGTAGACTAAGATAAATAAATGCTATAATTCCCGTTTTACACTTTATGAAGGACGCCACATTCCTAAAAAACACATATTGACTTTAGCTCCAATCAATTTACTTTTTGAAGTTCACTTTCAAACTAGATATTAATTCGAACCATCTTAGGATTGCTATCATACTCCACAAGTTCTCCACTCACGTCTCTCTTATAAAAAAAAGTATAATCTGCATATCGAAGATGAAATATCACCTCTACCAAATTTGGAAACCGGAACCCCTTGAAAAAGCCTAAGGTAACCCAACTATTTCATCAAAGCGCCAATACCCTCCACTTACAATAAAAATATAAATTAGGATAATGGATACCTTTGTTTCAATCATTTACTAATTTGCACTTGTTCCATCGAGCAACCATTAACCAACACCGACAGACTCCTGGAAAATACATACACCTTCATCCAAACCTACTATCTAGCACAAAAGCAAAATCTCTCAAGCATATACTCCAAAAATCTAAATCTAACCGAGTCATACCTATTCTCAAAGTCCACTATAAAAATTAAACACTTCACATTTTCCCTAATTTTCATAATCCACCACCTTGTTACCACTAGATCCCCTATTCTCAACCTTAGTGCACTTCACTTTCCGCTTGCCACGTAATTTTCTACACAATGTAGTCTCAATGACGGCTCTGCCTGTTGTCAGACTTGGTTGAATCCACACTCTCGATTACGGGGTTCTGTTCAGGACCAGGAACTCGTATGTTGCAGCTGGAACACAAATAGACAAATCAGAACACATGGAGGATAAAACGCCACTACGTAGCAGCTGCAATACCAAAACACTGCCACTGCACTACATTAGTCAACGCTGCCGCTGCTGCGATAACGTTTAATTACAGCCACCAACATCACTCATACTCGCTATTCTGAAGGAGACACTTGTATTTCAGGTCTTTTTTGGCTGGAGTGCTAGCTCTAAAATATAAATGAAGGGGGTTTGTGCTTAGCTCTAACTCTAAAAAGAAAACAAATCAGTAATTTTATTTTACATTGGAGAATGATGCTATCGTGGTCAATGATATCTTTATTAGCAAGTATATTTTGCATGTGTGCATCGCATATATACAAAAAAATAAAAATAATAATCTGAAAAGGAGTTTGGGGAGAAACATAAAAACCAAGATAAAATCAATAAGAAGTGCCACACACACTCTCCCAACCCACCAACGATCCATACATACATGAATTGTTTTTTTTTTGTTGGTTACATACATACATACATGAATTGAAGTATGGAACATTCGATCAATAATATATGCATATATATAAAGGTCTACCAGTCATTTTCAAAATAAGAAGTAAGATCAATAATATTTGCTTGTGTGGAGATTAGCATAGATTCATCTCAGAAGAAAAAAAAAGCAGAACAGAAGTCATTCTGCTGCAGCTGGATCACGCAGAGATGGATTAGAACCCAAAAACATAATAAACGTTGCGCTGATGATGATGTTGCGGTACTGCACCACCAAACAATTCCCCGGCACAACAGCTGTCCATGGGCTGAAAATGTTGGTGTAAGCCCTAGAGGCCAATAGTTTATGTTGAACTTATCTTATGTATCATGACTTTTATTATTGAATAAATATATGGCAATCTTTATTATATTTTTAGTAATGTTAATAAAGTCCTTAGA
>Ga0315915_1004056_pt1 | contig 18508 bp, 7 predicted proteins | sample MpolbnodulesMG_FD_207738 | JGI IMG/M metagenome (GOLD analysis project Ga0315915, IMG submission 207738) | Medicago polymorpha root nodule microbial communities from Los Angeles, California, United States - branched nodules | ecosystem: Host-associated > Plants > Roots > Nodule | place: USA...
TGGAACTCTCCTTGGAAGTGCAAGGAGGACAGGACTACTTCCGGTTTGTGGAAGGAACCTGTATAATTGATTGTGTTCTTTCTTCTTCTGTTCTTTACATTATCCGCTGCACATAGACTCTGAACTACTTCAGACTCTGAACCTGAGGACAGTTATCTAGAACGTAAAAGAAGAAGTTTCCAAAAACACAATTCAACCTCCCCTTCTTGTGGTTTTTCTCACCTTCAGTATAAACGTCCAACGCTTGACGATGGGAGAATATCATTCAGTTGGGTGGAATTAACGAACAAAGAAAACGTGACGAGCATGTTTTGGGAACACAACATGTTCCAGTGGATCGATATGCGGGTAGCGTTGCTAAGATTAACTAAAGATATTATCAACAGTCTGATTCCGCCAGAAGATCGTGATTAGGTAGGGATCGTGATTAGGTAGGGAATGCACCTTCCAACTAGAGCAATCGTCTTTCCCTGAAATGGAAATTCAAACTTGTTAATCGCTAGTTCCCAAACATTCACCCGGCAGTTCTATTGTTCCATTCAAAAGATTAAATTCATGTTAGGCTGGTTTAGATGAAGGTATTGAAGTGCAAGGAATGCACCTTATTCTTTTGACACTTGAATACCATCATTTAAACCAAGCCTAACAAGAATTTAATCTTTTGAGTGGAATAATTAAACTTCAGGGTGAATGTTTCAGTCCTGGTGTTTAGCCAATTTGAATTTACCATTTCAGAGGTAAGATAATTGTTGTAGTTTGAAGGTGCAACCCGAATGTAATCCAATGTAATGATAGGACATATTTAAGAACATGTATTATTGAGAATCAACTATATAAGTTATGATATCGAATTCCTTCATATAAGATGAGTGTCACGGAATGCATCTAAGTCTTTATGTGATGACTCGTCTTATAAGAAGGAATTTGATGTGATAACATATATAGTTGATATACATGTTGTTTATGTAATGTAATGTAACTTTTATTCGAATTTATTCAATACGCAACTTTATTCAAATTCACGCTGAGTTTAATTGGTCCTTTTTTCAATTTTTTTTAATACGTAACTTTATTCGAATTTACTCAATACGTAATTTTTATTCGAATTCACACTGAATTTATTCTAATTCATGTATTTGCTTTATTCGAATTTATTAATTCAATACGCAATCATAAAATAAATGTAAAAATTAACAAAAATAAAGAAACAAAAATAATAGATATAAAATATCATTTTATTAATATCATTTACAATGGGGTAAAACTAAATCTGCGAAAAAATAAAAACCACCAGAAAACGTAGCTTCCGGTTGTAAAACTAAAAGAAATCCACAAGAAAATCAGCCTTCCTGGGGTAAAACTAAAAGAAATCTACAAGAAAACCAGCTTTTCTGGGGTAAAACTAAATCTGCACATTTAGTTTTACCCAATCTGTTTCTTTCTTTCCCAAGAAAGTTGCTCACCACTCATCATTTTATCCCTAGAATTGGCCTCTTTCTCTTTTTACACCAAAATAAAGAAGGAAAAAAAAAAGGAAAAGGAGGAGATTCATAGGGGGAGAGAGTGAGGAGGAGAGTGAGAATGTGAGATGGTGTGAGGAAATGGGGAAGTTTGGAGGGTATTTATAGGTGGTTTAAGGTAACATAGCACTTAATGAGGTCAAAAACGTGAAAAAACTTTTAAAAAAACGTGTAAAAATCATTAAAAAGCATTGACCACCGCTCAAAAAATGTGTGTTTTAGAGCTCTAACCATCAGCCAACTTGTGTGAGTTAACTCGCGCACAAGTCAGTGGTGCGTGACTTAAGTCACGCAGAGTTTATAAGGTGCGTGAGTTAAGTCACGCTGCGTGACTTAACTCACGTAGAGATATATACGGTATTTCAATTGGGCGCAAGTATTTTGTGATGGGTAAAGAGCAGAATTCAAGTTTGGTATCATGTGGAGATCAACATTTCTTCATGTATGCATGACCATGATCTTCCTTAAGGATAGAGTTTCCTAATTTATACCTATTTAGGAATCTAACTTTTATGTTGCTTCTTATTTATGTGCTGGTAATTGAAAATGGCACAAGCTTGAGTCCATCCTCCCTTCATATGTTTGTGTTTCAATTGTCGATATTAAGCCTCCACCAACATGTCCTAACGATGTCCATAGTTAGTCGCATGCTAGTAATGGTGATTCTTCAATCAAATCAACTTACACCTACCTCTCCACTGAGTTTCATGCTGCTAGTATGCATGGTTCTATTTTTTCTTTGGCTTAGAATTGACATGAGCCTTGTACCCAAAAAAAAAAAAAAATTGACATGAGCCTAAAAAATTGATGCTTTCTTATGAAAAATGTGTCATGGGAGGTTTCTTAAAAGTGATGAGAGAAGCATCAACTCATGCCCCCTAATGGTACTTGCGTGCGTTGCAACACCCTTCATGAATCAATTATGAATGTCAATATGTCATCCGTAAAGGTGAAGATGTTTGTGAAAAAATAAAAAATCAACGATGATATATATGTTTAGAAAATTCTTTTAGTTTGGGCATTTATGATTGAATTAAATGGAATCTCACTTATGATGATATTGACCCTCCTAATCTCCATTGGCTATAACTTTTTTCAGTAAGCCTTTCAAGTCTTTGGAACTGTTTAATTTTGAAGGTAAGAATGGACTTCATTTTAATCATACAATCATTGTCAATGGCAGGGGTGGACCACCGTATGTCTATAGCCACACCAAATTATTATCCAATTGTTTTTATTTTCATATATTAGACTTAAATAATAAATTATATACAATTTTTATTTTCATATACTGGACTTAAATAATGAATTATACACAATATAATGTTGTATATTAGTCAAATATTCATTGTCGGGCCTAGTGGTAGAAAATGCTTAAAGTATCAACACGTCCTGGGTTCAACTCTTTGTGCGATTGCAAAGAATCGAACTTGTGACACATTGATAAAAAGGACACCCTAAACTATTTCTCTTGTTGTGCTTAATGTATAACAAGTTCGCTTTATTAATATATATAGTTTCTTGTTGTGGTTTTATTAGAGATCACCACAATCATTTCATTAAAGGTTACTATTGCAATATTATAACATCCTTTGTTGTTCATGCCGGTCTTTATTACGGCTTAAAGCTTGCTCACTAGCTCTGCATTTTCTCTTTTCTTGTTGAAGTTGATTCTCTGACTGTGGTTAACTTTGTTAACAACATATTTTTTGCTAGTGTCTTCCTCTGGACTCTCCTCGTTGATCTGCTTCACATGCTTCGTGTTCTCAATTACAATCTCTCTCTTGCATGCATTCATCGAGAAATCAACACTTTTGGTGATTTTCTTGCCAATTTGCACCATGCTAATAGTTTATCTTAAACTATGTCTGATACTCCTTCCGACCCTTTGAAGTTGCATATTCATTAGAAATATAGTAAACCCGTCCTGCTCCTTAGTTTTTTTTGTCATTTCTAATTCTACAAAAATAAAAACATGATCCATGCACCATATATAGAAAGTTTGGGTAATAGTCATTTTAACTTCTGAATGTGTAACGAATAACCACAATAATCTCTCAATATATCAAAATTCTAAAATAGTCTCTGATTATACATTTCGTTAGTCAAAATAATCAATTCACGTTAAAATAGTTTTTCAATGTTGACATTAACTCTTTTCATATAATGATTGATATGACAGTGTGTAAGTACTTATATGGACCGATCAACAATAAGTAAGTTAAAGAACTGATATAACAATATTAACGAAATATTTTAACATAAATAATTATTTTAATTAACATATTACATAATCAAAGACTATCCTCTTTGACACATCTTGTGTTGGAGGGATATGTTGTTGGTTTTAATATATCCCATTTTAATTTGTTAAAAAAATAAAATTATTTACGATATTCGATTTTAAAATGACTATTTTTCCTCGTAACACATTTACATGCTTATATCTTACCTTATAAATTACTTCTTCTGTTCCTATATATAAGCATATTTTGCCTTTAATAAAAGAGTGCTTATATATAGGAATTGACGGAATATATTATTTAGTACCGTACTTGTCTTTGTCCCAGTTGAAGAGAATCAGACGAAACGTGGGTTAAAAACGAGTTGCACGATGAGACTTGGCATCATTATATCTTTGCAAAATCAAAGCACGTGAGTGCACAAGTGGCTGACTGAAACAATCCACGAGTGCAAGTCCTTCTCTTTGCGTCGCCACTGTTTGTGTTTGTGTATATTATTAGGCAAAGCAGATTACAAAACCAACTATGACACGTTCACATACATTATAAATACTTTTTTTTGTTTGGAATATTTCAACATTTTAAAAGTGACTAAAATTGACGACATACCATTGAAGTCTAGTGTTTAGTTTCAAATCTCATCCTAATTCAATGAATGTGACTTTGTTAGCAACATATGTAACACGAAGACTACGTTATATGTGGAGTGAAATCCGAGTAGTCTGATAACAGCAGTTTGATAGAAGATTATTCATCGAATCTTGAATATGTTTGAATAAAATATTAAAATGTGAGTCTTTTATTCAATTTTATAAAATCGATTTGTAAGATGATGATGATCTCTACTTATAAATATATGCTTAAGTCTTATCTCGTCTAACACAGCATTCTTAACATAATTAGAAACCACTTCAACAGTCTTTTTTTTTTTTTCCTCTGACAACATTTTTTTGTGCAATATGTATAAACCGGCCTAAAAGTTTATAATAGGGGACAACTTTTTCAAGTGTAAGAACCAATTATTCTTTTTTTTTTTGCAATAGCTGGTAAATGTTCCAAAGTTAGTAAATTTTTTCTAACATTGTTTTCTTAGACAATAGGCAACGCTCACACATGAGATGGTTTAAAAACATCCCCTATTCTTTTAAGCAACATTTTTCAATTGTTGTCGAAAAGGAAAAATATTTCATCTATATTTTCTTCCGTTATTTCAATTTTTTCAGTAGTGATCATTTGTAAATCATATATAAATATATCAATAATTAGCTAATTAATCAACCTGTTTATAGTTTGTTTTTTTGGATAGTTCCACTTGCTTTAATTAAGAACAAAATTATCCAACTGTTTATTATAAATCTAAGACCTGGTTTTTGTCTTGGAACTATTAATGAAAAGATTCATTGACTAAGTAGATAAGACCTGGTTTTCGGTTAACAAACTAGAGAAAGTTGATTTGTTTATAGTACATAGATATTTAATAAAAAAATTAGAGAATTTCATTTTCTTTTTTGCATAAAGAACTTATATATATTTTTAAAATATAAGTTATATAATACACCAATTTAATATTAACTTTTTTGAAGAAGCTAAACTAACCCACTCAAATTGGCACCAGAGAGAATCGAACCTAAGACCTTGAAGAGGAGCCCAATTTAATATTAACTTAATACTCATTTTGTTCCTCTATTTAAAAAAAAAGCGCTTTGGACACCTATTTTAAAAATTGGCTTATTGGTTTCCCTGTTTAACATTTTATTTCTTCTGAATTTTAATCTCTCTTATCTTTTTTGGATATTTTATGATGTGACAATGCTTATTAGACCGCAGTGAACTTAATACTCCTTTTGTTCCTCTATTTTTTTTTTAAAAAAAAAGTGCTTTGGACCCCTATTTTAAAAATTGGCTTTTTGGTTTCTTTGTTTAACATTTTATTTCTTCTGAATTTTAATCTCTCTTATCTTTTTTGGATATTTTATGATGTGATAATGCTTATTAGACCACACTGAATATCAATGTCAACAGAAATATGATTAATAAGCGTTGTTGTGTCATAAATGAATGGACAATATCATAAAAAATGGTCTAAAACGGATAGATGGACCAAAATAAAAATAAAAAAGTTAAATATGGGGACCAAAAACTAATATTTAAAATATGAGGACCAATATTTTAATTTGGAAAACAAATTTTTAAAATATAAGTACCAAAATTTTAATTTTTAAAAAAATATGAAGACCAAAATTCCATTTAAATCAAGCCTTTAATCTTTTAAATATATTTTCAAGGCCTGCATTTATTTTTTTATGAAAAGATCAAATATTAGTTTCCTCATGTCTAGTAGGAGTATGAGAGTAAGGTGAAAGAGAGTGAAACGTAAGATATACTAAGCATATTAAAATTGATCGTCACCGTTATAGTTGGATCAATTATAGTTGGAATTTGTTGAAATGTAAGATATACTAAGCATATTAAAATGATTTATGATATCAAATATTTGTTGAAATTTTTCATGCACTCCAATTATTTTCGTAGTACACCCCCTTGAGCCATTATTGGCTTTATAGTACGCTTTTTATTCTATGATGATAGTTTTTTGAACAAGCCAAAAGTACAATATATTAAAATTAAAATCCTATAGAGCATAAGGAGTGTCTTATAGATATCAAAACAAAGAATCAATATATGATAGTTAAATTTATTAGTCAAATTTAACATTTGATGACCTAAGCTTGAGATTATTGATTCTATTAGAGTCAATGTCGTAAAGAAGCTGAAATGACTTAGAAATTGGTCGAAAAATTCTAAAATTATTTACTTCAACCGCTACCACGATAATTATCAAATTTTTCTTGTCTAGTATATGTGATTACGTCTTGTTATTTTTTTTATATATATAATTTTTAATTAAATAGTTACATTGATTTTTTTGGATTGTATTGTTCATCTCAAGTTCGTAATGTTAATCCATAGTTGGATTGTAGAGAGCTATAAGACATATAGTTGGATTAAATAGAGTTAGTTCAATGTCTATGATTTGTTTATGAGTGAGTTATGATTAATTATAAGTTGGTTTTAGTTATGAGAAATGATAACTGAACGCACTTTTTTTGACACAATACATGCACCATGGGCATTTTGGACTTTTCAACCTTAAAGCAGGATCATTGTTGTAAATCCACCACACACCTGTCCTTCCTTTCTTCTCTGTGTGCCGTTTCCAGAACTCCTTCTTCCACTATCCTCTCACTACCACTGTCGTCCTCTCCACCGCCGTCCTCCCCCACCGCTGTTCTCACAACCACTATCATCCTCAACAGTGATGACCATCAATCCCCTCCTCATCTCTTCGTGTACCTTCTGTCTCTTTTCTTCCACTATCCTCATCGCTGCCACCGCCGTCCTCATCTATGTCTAACACTAACTAGTAACTACCATCTCTCTTAAATCTAGATATCAAGCCTCGGACGACATCCTCTTCTCTCTCACGTCGCCGGAGATCCGAAATCACCTTCAAGATCTATTCAAACGTCGTCTGAGATCAATTAGTTTTTTTCCATCTCTCTACCTATCTCTCCTAGAGAGAGAAAATTGAAATGAAGAGAGAAAGAGAGAGAGAGAGAGAAGCAAGACAAAGAGTGAGTTGCAGAAGAGGGAAAGGGGAGGTGGAGAGGGAAAGAAAAAAAAATGAGAAAAAAAAGGAAAAACCGTATAATTACACGGTGATGTCTCTATTGTGTCTAAAAAAGTGTGTCAAGTTATCATTTCTCTAATCACCTTGGAATCACTACATAGGGTGCATCCTACACTCATTGCATCAACTTCCTAAATTTTATCAATTCAAATTCAATCTTTCTCTTATTTTATTTTTCTCTTTGTTGATCTCTACCAAAATTCTCAACAATCACCTCACATGACCTTGAAAGAGTGTGTAATAACTCATTGATCGAGCGCTCTTGCGCCGAAGGTGAACGAGGCTAATCGATATGCCAAAGCTATGGGATGTAAAAATGAATCGGTAAGGGAGCGTTCCGCCTTAGAAAGAAGTACCCGCACGAGCAGGGTTGGACGAAGCAGAAGCGAGAATGTTGGCTTGAGTAACGCAAACATTGGTGAGAATCCAATGCCCCAAAAACCTAAGGGTTCCTCCACAAGGTTCGTCCATGGAGGGTGAGTCAGGGCCTAAGATCAGGCCGAAAGGCGTAGTCGATGGACAACAAGTGAATATTCATGTACCACCCCTTGCTGGTCCCGAGGGACAGAGGATGCTAGGTTAGCCGAAAGATGGTTGTTGGTTCAAGAACACAAGGTGCCCCCTGTTTTTTCAGGGTAAGAAGAGGTAGAGAAAATGCCTCCAACCAAAGTTCGAGTACCAAGCGCTTCGGAGCCGAAGTAATTGATGTCATACTCCAAGGAAAACCTCGAACGACCTTCAACGAAAGGGTACCTATACCCGAAACCGACATAGGTGGGTAGGTAGAGAATACCTAGGGGCGAAAGACAATTCTCTCTATGGAACTCGGCAAAATAGCCCCGTAACTTCGGGAGAAAGGGTACCTCCTCACAAAGGGGGTCGCAGTGACCAGGCCCAGACGACTGTTTACCAAAAACACATGTCTCTGCAAAGTCGTAAGACCATGTATTGGGACTGACGCCTGCCCAGTGCCGAAAGGTTAAGGAAGTTGGTGACCTAATGACAGGGAAGCCGGCGACCGAAGCCCTGGTGAACAGCGGACCTTCATCATGACACATTTAGTATGATGTTTGTTCCTTCCGCCATGCAGAATTACTGACTTCTTCAAAAACAATTTCCATTAAACGACTGCATCTATTGATTAACAAACTCTTGATACTCTCTATTAATTGATCATAGTACATCAAAATTTGAGGCGATATGTTAGAAAGTTTATTATATCGAGGGTAGTTTTGTTTTTTTGGCTTTAGTATATTTACATTGATATTGCTTTATATTACACGTTTCATTAGAACCCTGACTTCTTTATTCTTTATCTTCTCTTCATCACTATGATCCGTTCCCAATTTCTTTTGACGTCACTTCTATATTGATACCTAATAAAAATTGCACATGTATAAGGCCCCCACCCTACAAATTACACATATGTGACCGTAGTATTTGTTCAATCGTGACGCCTTGTATATTTTTAAAACTCATCTTTCGTCGGATTTAATTTATTTTTTGAGGTGCTTTCGTCGGATTTAATGGTAGTGACACAAATGTAAGAAAAATGCCATGAGTCCAATTATTTGGCTGCTCATAGTTTTCAAAAGATTATTCAAGTATCACCTATAAAAAAGGACTATTCAAGTATTTTTTTTTTTCTTCTTAATAATGATATTAGTTTGTAGTATTACTCGTCTTTTAGCTTATGCACTTACTCAAGTAGACGCATAAAAACATACAAATAAACGTTTCCAAATATTGGGTTGACCAATTATACTACTGAGGTGCCAGAATTATGTTTCTGTAATCATTCAACAATGTCACATTTAAGAGTCTGTATGTTTTTTGCTTTTCAGTATCAAGAAGTGCTTCTACAATCCTCAGAAGTAAAAAATTGAGTTTTCAATGGTGTTTGGTTTGGCTTTTAAGAATTGTTTCTATCCTCAGAAATCAATTATCCTTAAAGCTACAATTACTAACTTTTGGCTTTCCTAGAATCAATTCTACATTAAATTTAATATTTTGATTATTGCAATCTATTATTTTCCTTTATTGCCTTTTATCAATTCTCCTTCTTTTTGCTTTGTAATTAATTTGATGAACCAAATTTAATAAGAAAACTTAACCAACCAAATTAGCCACCCGAAAAATGTTTATGGGGTCATGAGTTACCAAGGTTTTGATTTTCCTTTACGGTGTCCCCATTCAGATTTACTGTATTTTTCTTTTACCTTTCTTTTACGCTATATTTTATCATTTTTTGCAACTAATTCTAGTATTATTTAACTTAAATATATTTTATTAAAAATATATAATATATGAACAAATATTTTGTAAAAAAATTAGTTCAATGATTTATTATGCTTTAAATTAATATATACAAAATTTATTTATTCAAATTAAATAATATATCTACATTTAGTATTGATCTCATTATACATTCAACTATGCACATTTACATGAATTTTGCTATGTCTGTTTTAGTAATTATACATTCAAAATCAATTTTGATAAAAACTATCCAAACAACATTCAACTTGTTTAATCAATTCTACATTATTGTATCCAAACATAAATCGATTCTCTCAAAATCAATTCTATTATAATCAATCCTATCAGAATCAATTCTGTCATAATCAATTTTATCCAAAGTTGAACCAAACACACACTAAGTGTATGTTTCATTCCGTGGTATAAGAATTGATTTTGTGAAAAAATTGATTTAGTAAAATTGATTCACATTGAATCAGAGTTGAAGATAAAACTATATGTGTTCAAATACATTTATGTAAAATGAATTGAAAAAAATCAATTATTGAATCAAAATTAAAAATTCTAACTTTAACTATAATCAATTTTGAAAGTAAAATCAATTGTGTTCGAAATCAATCTATTATGTCAAAATCAATTCTACTCATTGAGGATAAATTTTGGCCCCTCTAAAAGTGGAATACAACAAACATACACTAATTTTTTCTCTCTCACTTTTCACTTTCTCAAAGCCTAGCCGTTGCAACATTTCTTCTTCTTGATCTACCAAAGATAAGTGATTTAGGGTCAATTTTGACATGAAATCACCAAATTACTTTTCTTTCTCTTTTGGTTAAATAAATGATTTTTCACATATTTTCAGTTTTCTTTCGTTGGTTTTGTGATTTCATCGTTGAACACGACTTTGTTTATTTTAATTTCCTCTCTTTGTGCGTTGTATTTTTTATTTCACATCTTAATGTAGTGTTTATTTGATTCATGTTGAAATATTAGTTTTGACCAAGTGCAAATTCAATGTGTCGTCAACGCTGCAGATCCAGAAACATGAGTATTTTGATGGCTTGAATATAGTCATATTTGTAGATATATATATTTTACCATTTTATGCTATTAACATGGATGTTGTGAGTTTGTTTGCAGATTCATCATTTTTGTTTTTAGAAATTTTAAATTTGTATTGAATTGATGCACTCTATCAATTTAAATGAATGAATATCGTTAATTTTTATAAAAGAAAACAAACAAACACTAAATCTCTTAACTCATGAACATGGCCGTTCCTACGAATCCGGAGGCTCGATTCTGTAAGTGAAAAGAGGCCCGTGATAAAATAAAAACATATTTTTTTTAAAAGAACAATGTTCTATTTATATTTTTTAAAAGATAAATACAATGTGTCGTATATACGCGGTACATCCAAATGTGAAAATCACTAAGGAACCTCAAACTACCTTCCCAAAAAGGATAGCACTTAGTATTACTACTAGAATATAATTTTTTTTTAGGCTCATACCTTGGGGAGGCTGTTGTAGAAAAAAAAATGTCTCTCTCCTTAATACAAACAAACTATCAACTGAGGAGTTGAGATGCTCAACTAATTTAAACTAAAAATTAATGAGTCACAGATCTTCAGTTCAAATCGAGTAAAAATATTAATCCAAATAGTGATTACCGATATTTGTTAATTAATTACTCCCTTCCTCTCGCAATAGATGATCCATTTGAAAATTTGCAATTTTGACCTAACTTGCTTTGATCTTATTTTTCTACTAATATACAAAATAAATAATATCATATAAGATGTCGTTAGATTCGTCTCGATGAGTATCTTCAAAATATCTAATTTTCATAATTTTTTCTAGGGTCATGTTAACCAGTGCCCGGTTAAGGAAGTTAAAATAGAAAGTTTTAAATTAAAAATGTTACTTTTTATACCTTTAAGATCTTGAATGCACAAGTTTCAATATAACATTACTACATTTGACTTCATTAACCAGTGTCCGGGGGCACCGGTTAACATTTCCCTTTTTTCTAACATATTATTCAAGATATTTAAGCTCAAAATTATGCATTGACATACGTAATAGGGTCAACTGTGTCATGTATTATGGGACGAAGGGAGTAATTTCTTTTGCTTTCCTTTTTGTGTGTGTTTGAGAGGTTCCTCTTTCGCGGAAACTGCTAAAAAGTTTGAATAGGAAAATGTTTATTTTTTTGTTTTCTTGGACTATTCAAGTCATGGCGTGCGGAATATCCAAGGATAAATAGCCAACATATGTCTTTGGAAATGAAGTTCAACAAGGAGAGAGAATATTAGGAGCTAGTTAAACTAAGAAGAGTGATACTATAGCATATACTAATAGTGCATTCTTCTTCCATACATTGTTTCCATTTCCATAAAAACACAAGACCTTAAAGATGGTAAGAGCTCCTTGTTGTGAAAAGATGGGATTGAAGAGGGGTCCTTGGTCTCTTGAGGAAGATGAAATCCTTACATCTTACATCCAAAAACATGGCCATGGCAATTGGCGTGCCCTCCCAAAGCTAGCAGGTACTTGCAATCCATCTATCGATATTCTTAGAAAAATCTTTCTAGTAATATATGGGCAATTTCACACATCTATTTTGCATCAATTTTTTACTTTAGTGCAATCTTGTACGAGATCTTTTGTAGAGTTTAAGTGTGAGGGATTTAGTTTCACCTCGACTCTGAATGCAAAAAGTGTAAGATATATAAAAAAGATGATTCATAATATCTAACGTCTTAAGATTTTAAGTGGAAATTTAGTGTCGTCTCCTCAATGATTCACCAATCTCCTTAATAATCTTAACTAGTTTTAATTTAACAAACATCAATCTTGTGACATTTGTTTGACAAGACTACCCCATCTTATAGTTAACACCATTAAGTGCCTTGAATTTCATAGCTCACAAAGTTTCTTGCATTTTTAACTTTATATAATAAAAAATTGGGATGATTTGGTAAAGTCGTATTATGTGTATTAATTTTTTTTATCAATTTTTTCAGGCTTGTTAAGGTGTGGGAAAAGCTGCAGACTTAGGTGGATTAACTATTTGAGACCAGATATCAAGAGAGGAAATTTCACAAATGAAGAAGAGGAAAATATCATTAAGTTGCATGAAATGCTTGGAAACAGGTATTAATTCATGTTAATATCTTCTTTGCAAAAAAGCTTATCAAGTCCAATTTTTACTTTACATGATTGCTTGTCCTAATCAACATGTTCTGTTTATGATAATATAAATGTTTGATTCATGATTGTATATTTATTTAAGTAAGAAATGGATTTGGATTCATCCATCTTTTCTTTTTCTCTAATTGATATAAACAAGATTAAAGTGGTGGGGACTATAGGGACCATATGCATTATGAATTGTCAAGTTGGAACAAAATTAAAATCAAAAGGTTGTGTATACTAAATATAATGGATGTCGTTATAATATAGTGACTTTAATTCTACTTTAAAAACTAGGTATGATCCCACCTTAGGTGCAAGTGGTAATATAAAAAGTAAAGGAAAAATTGATGTATCCAAAAAATGCACCCATAAGACGACACATGAAGCTATGAACCTATAATTAATTATGTATCATCATGAAATAATACAAAACGGTATGATTAAGTAGTCACTAGTGGAAGATATAGAAAATATGATTAAGTAGTCACTAGTGGAAGATATAGAAAATTTAATCTATATTAACATTAGACAAGTAAATAATTATTATAAAAAAATGTGAGTTGCAACTTCAAGAATCTTGATTAGATCTGTGATGTGGCTTAGGGTGGCAGTTTATGGCACATGCATCTATATATTCATAAGATTCACTCTGTCAGTGTAATCTATTAAGACAGTATCAAATTTTGTTGTTTTCTGATTCATTGCAATAAACAAAACTGAACGCGAATCTCGTGGAAATATTTGGTATATGACTATATATTTATGAATCAATTTGATTCTTCACGATGTGTCACACTTGTACATTTTAATCTCAAATGACATAGTTTAAATTCTCTCTGCGACGATTATAAAATAATCATTAGTATCATTTAAATTAATAATAATTTTTTTCCTTTCTTATATGTTTTATTAGAAATTTTTTTAATTCAATTCTTATTTCTAGGTGGTCAGCAATTGCAGCAAAACTACCGGGAAGAACGGACAATGAAATAAAAAATGTGTGGCACACGCATTTGAAGAAGAAGCTAAACCAAACAAACTCAGAAGCTAAGAAAAGGGTGATCTCAAAATCAAAAATCAAACGTTCTGATTCGAATTCAAGTACAATAACACAATCAGAATCAGCATCTGCATGCACTACAAGTTCTAGTGATTTTTCATCTGTCACTATTGGTGAAAGAAAGGATATAAAAAGTGAAGACGTTGAGTCTATGGAGGACACAATGGCTGTAATTGATGAGAGTTTTTGGTCAGAAGCAGCAGCATTGGATGAAACTTCAACTGATATGAAATCAAGTCCTTTGACAATCTCAAATGAGATGTTGCCACTTCAATACCCTGATGAAATTCTTCCAGAGAGTCATGAAGATTATAATTCTAACTTGGATGATGGCATGGATTTTTGGTATGACATATTCATTAGGACTGGAGATCAAATAGAATTGCCTGAGTTTTGAGAGGGTTTTCCAAAATTTGGCTAATTGAAAGTTCAAAAAAACATAGTAACTCCAAATTTTTTTGACAACTAAAAGTTTAGACGAGTTGGAATTGGGTTCGGTCTATCAGAGTAGGCCTCGGCTCACATACTGATAGGTTATACTACCCGGTAAAGAGATTCTCTTACATTGGCAACGAGATTCGAATTCATATCTTTATGCGATATGTAGATATGAGTTGTTCTTTACCAATTGAACCGTAGTCTTTCATTGCGACGTGGTAATTTCAGTTTGAATGTGACAAGAAAAATATCTGATGTGATCCTTGTCTCCAAGCTAATGATATGTAATCTATCTCTATGTAAAGAGGGATTACAAGTGAAACATTGATTTTTCTTTTCAATGTATATTGTGAAAAACAACAAGTCTTAGATATTTTTTTATTTTTTCTTTAATTAGAGTTTAGGTTAGAGTTTGATTGTAATACCAATAAATGATGTACTGAATTAGTAAGCGGAAGTATTCAGAATTTTGTGCCCCTAAACTTTCTAATAAAGTACTATACTTTTCCTAGCCGATAATAATTGACACATAGGGTTTGATAAACATAACTTAATTGGTAGAGATTAGTTTTGACTGGTGTAGGTTGAAATCCACAATTTCGCACATATACAGTGATACTAAGTCATTAGAATACTTAACTAAAAAATAATAGGAAATGATAACTTGTGCTCTTAAGGCACATATTAAGAATTCTAATAATAGAATAATTTATTGAAAATTGTGTTAATTTATTGTTCAAAATATTTAATATTAATATTTTTCATTAAATTTTTACCATTAATGGAATGACAGTAAATGCTTAACATGTGCCATAAGGTGCCCTAAGGGCAAGTTAACATGACCCAAAAATAATTAATACTTGACTCGTTTTCAAAAAATAAACTGCACAAAAACAATTATTATTATTATTAGATATGTTTGGATGTTCTTTTTTGAAAACAATTCAGATCAAATTTTAGACCGATCTTTTAAAACCGAATTTAAGCGCATGCATATATTTTACTAATTATCTTTTTTATCGGTATGCTCTATCACATTAATGTATTATTCTCTAGTTTTTACTTATTTTAATACTACTTATTAGTTTCATTTAATCTATTGATTTCATATGCTTCAAAGATAATCAATCATTTTTATTTTATAATATTAACTTTGAATAAATCATGTGGTATTTTATCATATTAGTTAAACTCGCACCCTAAAAGTCATTTGATTTTTGGATATCTAAATTACAAATTATAATTTTTAATTAATAATAATATAAAATCAATCTAAATTAAACTACATTAGATTTTTTTATCAATTTTTTTTAATCAGACATTCAAAATCAAACTAATATAATTTTTATTTGAATTAAATAAATTTTTAGTTTAAACATGATTTAAACCGCACCATAAATACCCCTAAAATATATTTACTCATTTTAATTAATTGTTTTTTTGAGGGAACTCATTTTAATTCATGTAAGCTTGTTGTCAATTATTGTGGACGAGAGTTAATAATATTTCATGAATTGTAAAATATATTTTATCATGCATGCATGCACTTTAATGGTTGATCAAATTTGAAAAGTCGACCATGAACTTTGTTTAATTGCAACTTGCAAAGTGATTTGGTTTGGTAGATGACGGAAAGTAAAATTTTGAGTTGCCTCGGTAACTGTTCATGAAAACAAGTGGATGTAGCAGTACATTTTGGACCACATGCAAATTTCAATCGCTGTACTAAATAGAAAATTATAATGCAGCCAATTAGTCAGTTAAATATTATTAAAAGAGTATCAAATTGAAATCATGGAGTAATTTAGTGAATAATTGAGTGTTACTGCAGCATACTCACAAAAATGCGTCAATTACTAAGCAAAGTTAATTAGTTCAGTGATTGTGAAATGCTTATAATATCAATGGTTTAAGCAGACCGTTGTAGTAAAAGACAATCAATATTCCAAGTAAAAAAGTTAAATCATCCGAAAGGGATGTGAAAACTTGTTATCTTTAATCTTTATATATCAACCGACCCCATCTTTTATTATCTTTGACAGGGTTTATTCGTAAACATGTTAGATGTACATGCATAGATTAAATAGTGAACTAATGGTTGGCCATAAAAAATAAAAAAAGTTTACCAAGTAACATGACTAATACCACTTCAATGTCTTGCATTCAACTTTGTGATTAGACTTTATCATCTCCTGTCAAGGAAAAATAAAAAATGGGCTCTTTTTTTACGTTTCTAAATTACTATGAAGTCTGAATACTCAAAAACGGAGAAGTATCTGTATCTGATACGTATCGGATACCGATACTCCACGGATACTTGCGGATACGCACCCACGAAATATCCAAATTAATTATTTAAATTTTAAAAAATATTTTAACGAATACTTATACAATACTCTGTAGATACACAAGGATACTTATAAGATACTTCACAGAGACATATCCTAGAAAAATATGAAGAGTAAAAAAGTGAGATAATGTTGTAAACACACTCCCAACTGAATTGATGAAAGTACACATACATGACTTAAATCACACTAGATATTTTCAGCGTGAGTTAACTCACACAGGTTATAAACCCAACGTGACTTAAGTCACACCAGGTGCTGTTATAACACACTCAAGTTAGAAACATAACAGTCACTTACAAAAACATTTCAAAAACTTCCCAAAGTGCGATTTTTCCCCTTCAAGGGCAATTTTCGTCATTCTTGCGCCATTCAAACCCAATTTTTCCTAGAAAATCAAGTAAGTATTTGCATTGCCCTTTTTTGGTTTAAACTTTGGTATTTTTGGAGAATTATAAATTTGGATTGCATGTTAGTTTTTTTTTTATGAATTAAGTTATAAATTGTTGTTTAGAAGTTGATTAGAGTAGGTTTGATTGAAATGTGGTAGGTTAGAGTTAGATTAGAGTTTATGAATTGTTACAAATTGTGTTGAACTCTAGGTGTTTGATAAAATGTCTCAATAAAAATTTGTTTGTTTATTGGATTGTTAATGATGAAATTAGTTAGACATTGGTTTATTAATGTTGATTATAGTTAGTTTGACTGCAATGTGGTAGTTTATGGACTGAAATGTCACTGTCAAAATATAAGCGTTGTTGTTGAATAATTAGAAATGACACGTCTGTATGAAAAAAATCATTGACGTTTTCCTTTTTAAAATGTTGTGTAGATATGTCTCAGAGGTCTAACAGAATTAGAGCAAGGAGGGAGTCCATTACAGGTAATGCACGGGCCAAAAAGGTCGCACAACGCTCTCCTCATGCTCAACCTCGCAAACGAAGACAGGGGACACGAGGATTGGTATGGGTGATGATGCGGAGGGATCATCTTCACAGGCGGGTACGCCCCAGATAGTGGACCTGATGTAGTATCAGCATCATCATCAACATGAGGCGTATCAGCCTCAATATGAGCAGGCTCACCAGCAGGAGGGTGAGGAGGAGCAGAGGATGGAGTTCGAGGCTGGACCGCAGGGCTTTCCTATGGGGGCCTTATGATTTGTCGCTTATACCGAAGTTCAGTAAACAGGTGGCATGCAGGCTGTGGGTCGAACCCGAAGTAAGTATAATTGTTTTATTTTATTTTAATGATATGTTACTTTTTATGATTTAAAGTTTTATGTTAAAACAATTTAAATTGACTTAAATTACGCGCGTTCATTTAAATTGATGTGTAAGAATTTAAATTACACGCTTCATTTAAGAATTAAAATTTATGTTAGAATATTTCATGTTTATTTTACTTAACGGTTTTTTTTCTTCTTCTTTGTATTTCAGTTTCAAAGGACGCATACGGTGACCAGTGTCTCGCATGGGAAGAAGTTTAATCTTAGTAACTTGACAGTGTCGGGAGATAGAAATGAATGGTTCTGGACGCCGGTGAATGCATCCGATCTTGCCCCTCCCCCCTACTTATTATTTTTTTAACGGTGTTGTTGTTTTTTTTCTTTATTTTTTTGCATTTCAGTTTCAAAAGACGCATACGGTGACCGGTGTCTCGGATGGGAAGAAGCTTAATCTTAGTAACTTGACAGTGCCGGGAGATAGAAATGAATGGTTCTGGACGCCGGTGAATGCATCCGCTCTT
>Ga0315915_1004057_pt1 | contig 18508 bp, 10 predicted proteins | sample MpolbnodulesMG_FD_207738 | JGI IMG/M metagenome (GOLD analysis project Ga0315915, IMG submission 207738) | Medicago polymorpha root nodule microbial communities from Los Angeles, California, United States - branched nodules | ecosystem: Host-associated > Plants > Roots > Nodule | place: USA...
TGGTGTGGGGGGGAGGTGCGGGGAAGAAGGGAGGTGAGGGTGACGGTGGAAAGGAGGTGAGGGTAAGGAATGCAAACATAGACAAACAAGCACCGATTACAAAGCTCATTCGGAAATATAGGTCGTGTGAGGAGGACTTGAATTGGGCAAAACATGGTTTTATTGGTACAGTAATTGATGGGGGCATCTATACCGCTTATTCAGAATAGGGTGTAGGAGCGGGTTTTAAGGACATTGATATAATACCACTTGGTGCTGACAAGGTTTTTGTTCATTCGCTTTCGGGTGCGGATGTTTCCATTATTATAGATGAAGAAAAACATTTCTTTGATCTAATTTTTTCTAATATGGTGTCCTGGAAGAAAGAGGTGTTACCGTTTCAGAGAGGAGCATGGATTAGATTGTATGGAATACCGTTACATGCTTGGAATGAAAGATTATTTAAATTATGTGTTTTCAATTGTGGAAGGTATCTAAGAGCAGATAATTGTTCTTTGAATAGAGAAAGGTTTGATTATGCTAGAGTGTTGATATCCACATCGTCATTAGATGTGGAAAATATTTCTGATCAAATTCTTGTCGATGGTATGATGGTGGAGATAAAAATCATAGAAGAATGGGGTTTTAATTTAGGTGACGACGCTTGTTTGTACGATGAGGATGATAAATCAGTTTCTGAATCTCAAGTCAATGCAGACATCCATAAAGATTTTGAAATTAATAATAATGTCGAGATACTGGCAGATAAAATTGTGCATGATTTAGTGGAAGCAGACGACTTGAAAGGTGTTGATATGAATGAGAATGACAAGGCTACAACGAAGAATACAAACTCCATAGAGGTGCTCGCGAATTTGCACTTAAATGGATGTTCGGACAGTCCCGTTGGTGTTAAAAAGACATCTGATGTTCATAAAATGTCTGTGGAACCTGTTAAGTTGGACGGTTCAGCTATGGGGAATGACAAGTGTGCACCGATAGTGTCAGATAAGCAGGATGAGGTGTCAGCCGTGGGGGTTATTGTACCTTCTGTGGCGGTCCATTTTACATCTGATGGAGTGGGGTCGTCTAGAAAAAGAAGAAACAAATGACATCGAGTTCAAAGGGTAGTTCAGGTCCGTGGAGCGTGGATTGACTACAAAATATTCAAAAAGGAGATATATGTCTCATTTCTTCTAAACACAAGTGTTTGAAAAAGGTAGCGAAGGATAATGGTGGTAGTGGTAGGAGACTTAAGAATAATGTTGTCAAAAAAAAGGTGGGTGGTGTTCTTCGACATCTAGTGCTCACACTAAAAAAAGTGGCAAGGTTATCAAGCAAGGATAGTAGATATTTCTTACAAATAGGACCAGAGGAAATAATAAATAAACCAAAAAGTCATTAAATTCAAGGTTTAGCTCAAAATCCGTGATTATTACAAATTATATGAGATAGTTTTTCGAAAAGAATTTTTTTTTTAAGGAGATAAATATTAGTAAAAATTAAGTGTTGAATGCATTAACTGTTTGAAAATCCTATGTTCTTTTTATGTGTGCTATATTTTATAGATGCATGTATGTGTGAATTATTTTAGTCAAAAAAAAAAAAGTGGTACAAATTTGACAAATTAATGATGGTGAATCATATCATAATTATTTGATAGTGAATAAATATTACTACCTCCTTTGACCAAAAAATAAATAGTACTACATCCATTCGTTAGGCAAACTAAATGTATTTTTAGGTACATGTGAATATAGTAATGGGATGGAATAGCGGGTGAGTGTGAAATGATAACATTATTTAAGTAACCTTGTGCGCATGCCGATCCAGATTTTAGGTATATGTGGAGCTAAAATTTCAAATAAATAATAAGGTAAACTAAATGTATTTTTTTTAATCGACATATATTATTCTCGTCGAGATTGTGTAAGAAACACAAAAACTCACATATCAAATAGTCTAACATAGAGTAGTGTGCTAACATACCTCATTGTATGCACTTATTTGTTTCCACAAGTTTTGCACAAAGAACTGAAAGCTCTTTCAACTTAGCATATTTTAAGTCAGATAAAACATTTGTAACATAATTTTTAAATTGAGTGTGTAACGTCACTTCCACCACATCTATAAAATTATTTGAATAAAACTCAGTCATCCTCAATATTTTATTCACATCAAAAACTACAAATAACTTTACGGGACTAAGGGGGAAGGAAAAAAGAGAAAGTTATTCACCAAGTCACTTCTTTTTTATTTTATCAATTATAACAAAACAAAAAAAAGAAAAAACCATGTGGAGCTTAAGTGGATCCGCCCTGCTTATGCATTGTATAGAATAAACCTCCAATTTTGTAAACACAAATAATTAGTTTAATATTCTCAAGGGTGGTTCTAAGACCCGGCGAGTCTTGGCAGTTGTCCGGACTCCAGCCTAAAATATTTGCAATTTCTTATGTAAATCCTTCTGAATTTCTTATATAAACTCCTATAAATTACGCAATTTCTTTAGATTTTTTTGATTATTTGCTTGCAATTTTTTATGTAAACCTTTATAAATGTATTGCAATTTTTTTTTGCCCAAACTTTATAATAATTCTGGCTCCACCAGCGATTAATCCCAACAGTTGCTCTCTCAAATTTACTCTATAAATCTATAGTACATAAAATATATAAAATATGTCACGTGGCCATTTTTAAGCATGCGAGAGAGTAAGCAAAATTAGATGATTTTAAAATGGAGATCAATTCCACGATCTGGTAAAAATTAAGGGATGAAAATTCCAATCAAACATTTTAATTAATAAGTTAAAAATACAATATTTTTAAATTTAGAATATAGTTTTACAAAAATTACATTAACACATTATAACTGTGTCAATCCAAACATACACCTAAACTCTTTCTAGAGCTCAATCCATAGAATTGTTGTATCAATCAAAACCACTGCGGTTTTAACCAGCAGCAACTACTTATTTCTGTTACCATTTCGCATAGCACCAATCAAATTTTTTTAAATTTGAAAAATAATTTTTCAAATTCAATGTATAATAATAAATTATAAAATAAATGACAGAATTTTAAAGTATATCCTTATCAACTCATTTTTGTTTTGAAAAATGCACCCATTTGGTCAAAAAAATCTCCATAAAAAAATTAAAATATCAAATTTCTAACATTTTTCCCTAATTTTTTTTATATCTCAATAAATATAATTAATACATAAATTTTCACAAAATCCTTAAATGTTTTTGAGGAAACTTCGTGGAAGGTCACATAGTTGGATGTTTTCAGGATTCAAATACCATATAAATATACACATTCATGAACAAAACAATACATGCAAAAAAAAAAAAAAGATAGTAGCCATAGCAAGTGAGACAAGTACTATAAACTACACTTTCACTTTTTGTAGTTTTAAGATTTTGTCCTGTTTTTGCAATGGGTTCTCGTCAAATTCAACAAGAACAACCATGGCTTTTGGAGAATGGTAACCCAAAAGTCTTGACCAAGGAAGCTAGACATGGACATGGACGGAGCCGGACCGCGCATAACATGTCTTCTCAGTCCTTGCGCAAGAAATCTGATCACACTCTTGTGTCGAGGGTTCGATGTGCTTCGCTTAGGGTCGTGTTGGTTAACATCCAAGAGGTTATTCTTGGTACCAAGCTGTCCATTCTCTTCCCTGCCATTCCTGCTGCCATTGTTGCTCACTACCTTGGCTTAGGAAGAGTGAGTCCATCTTTATTTATATATAGTATCATTTTTTGTCTTTGTTATAATTATCTATTTTCTAGTGTCATGTGTCCGTCACAGAATTGTTGATGCACAACTGCAACCACGGTTTCAAATACATTGAAAATTGTTATATTCTGACCGCAATTGCAGTTGTGACAACAATTTAAAACTATGGTTGGATCAAAATGCGTCAAATACTACATCTTGATCCAATCAATCTAAATTGTGTGCGGTGTGGCAAAATACTCTAGATTCAAAAACGAGTCTCAAAGTTTAGTCAAAATATAATTTTTAATTAATAAAGAGTATTCTTGTTCAAAAAAAATTAATGAAGATTATTTTTTTTCTTTTTTGTTTTAAATAAGGTTTTTATGTATAGTTTAGTCAAATACTAATTTTTAATTAAAACAAGGATTGAATAAAATAATTTGAAAGCAAAGATGAGCATTAAAAATATTATTATTCTATTCTATGATTAGGAAAGTTAATGATTATTTTGTCATGATCTATATCAATTAATTACATGGTCAATTGCTTGTTTTATTTGCTAATATTATACTAAGTAATGATGATGATTATAACTAACTACTTTTTTTTATTATTGCAAACAGCCATGGGTTTTCATACTGAGCTTACTTGGACTTACACCACTTGCTGAACGTGTGAGCTTTCTCACAGAGTAAGGAATCCAATGAACTTATTGCACCCTTGTTTATATTTGAATCATTGTTAGTATACTAATTAATTATGATTTTTCTTTTAATATTTGATTCTGGATTGATTTGATTCTGTTTGCTGATTGTTTCTTCAAATGTTGCAGACAAATTGCCTTCTTCACTGGTCCTACAGGTATATAAAATTGTTCATTAATAATTAGTTAATGTTCATTTTGAACTAATTTGATTATGGTGTGTTTTTTTGTAATTAATTAAGTGGTTTGTATATATTGTCTATTATTACAGTTGGAGGACTTCTTAATGCAACATGTGGGAACATTACTGAGCTGATCATAGCAATATTTGCTCTTAGCAGCAACCAAATTGCTGTTGTCAAGTATTCTCTTTTGGGTTCCATCCTTTCAAACCTTCTTCTTGTGCTTGGAACCTCTCTACTTTGTGGTGGCATTGCTAACCTTGGAGTGGAGCAAAAATATGACAGAGTAAGTCCCTAAAATCCAATTAACACTTCCATAGTTTTAAATCGATGTATTTAACCAAGTGGTTGATCTCAAGTGGTTAGTGAGTCCGACGAATCATCCAGGAGAACCTAAGTTCGAATCCTGGTTGCAACAGTCGTTGACCAGGCTTTACTTACCTCCTAGCCGAACTTCGGATTACCAGGATTCCTTTCCTCTGGAATCAAAGGGTGATTGATGCAGTCTCAATTCGGTTTTATTGTGGTCGAAATACATTAAAAAAATATTGATATTGTGACCTAAATTGCAGTTGCAGATCTTTTTCAAATTCCGCAGTTTAACCTAATGAGTGAAATTTTTTAGTTCTTTAATTTCTCTATAGTGGAATAATGCTAATGTTTTTATGTGTTGAATTTTGTAGAGACAAGCAGATGTGAATTCACTAATGCTGCTATTGGCATTGTTATGTCATTTGCTTCCATTGCTATTCACATTCAGTGCTGCATCACCTGAACTCACAGTAGAACCTTCACTCTACTTGTCAAGATCTGCTAGCATTGTGATGTTGGCTGCATATTTTGCTTACTTGATCTTTCAACTATGGACACATAGGCAATTATTTGAAGCTGAAGATGTATGCTTTTGTAACTAAACCATATATGAAAATGATGAATTGTTGATTTGCAATATTAATTTTTATTTTAAGTGTTTATAACATGATATACATTGTTGAACAGGAAGGTGAAGGTGAGAGCAATGAGGCAGAAGAAGAGGCTGTGATTGGATTTTGGAGTAGCTTTGGTTGGTTGGCTGGAATGACTGTGTTCATTGCTTTGTTATCTGAATATGTGGTTGATACAATTCAGGTAATTGTACTAAAATGTTTATAGGCTTATTTGGGGTGTTTTTGGATAAACAGGTGAATTAAGCACTTATTGATTATGTATAAGCTATGAGTGTGTTTGGATTAGTTTACTTGGATTTATCTACTGACACAAGCACTTGTAAGACTGTTTGAGAGAGTTTATGTTATGCCCTTATATGATAAGCGCTTATGCTATAAGCACTTAATTAAGTTCTTCCAAACACTAACGAAGGTGTTTATATTATAAGATTGAGCCCATATAAGTTAGAAATAAGCGTTTTCAAATGCACAGAAAGAAGTATTTTTTGTATTACTTTAACTTATAACAAAAATTTCATTCTTAACAGGATGCATCAGATTCATGGGGTTTGTCTGTCAGTTTCCTCAGCATAATCTTGCTACCAATAGTTGGCAATGCAGCTGAACATGCAGGAGCAATCATTTTTGCTTTCAAGAACAAGCTGGTGAGACTTTAGACAATGTCACAGTGTTATCAATTCCATATGTTTTCTTTCATCTAACTTATAATTAAATTCATATTGGCCAAACTATAAAGTTGATGAATAAAAAAAAACATTATTCTAGTGAAACTGAAATGAATTTCATGACTGCAGGACATTTCCTTAGGTGTTGCATTGGGTTCTGCTACTCAAATTTCAATGTTTGCGGTAAATATACTCTCACCTTTTCAATTTGAATTATGAATACTTTGGTTTTAAATTATGGTTGTGGTCCGTGGTTGCGGATACGCTGCAGACTTTTATATTGTGAAAAAGTGATGCCAGTGCGGACACATAAAAAGTCCCGTATATTGCGGCTGCAATTGCAGTTGCTGACCGGAGTTTAAAACAATTTTCATATAGTCTTCTTTATTTGAATTAATAATGAAAACTATATATTTCAATTATATAGGTTCCTCTATGTGTGATTGTTGCATGGATAATGGGTGTGAAAATGGATTTGAACTTCAACCTCCTTGAGACAGGTTCTCTTGCTTTGGCAATTGTAGTCACAGGCTTCACTTTACAGGTATGTTACACATTTAATTTTTTCATTATCAATCTCTTCATGAAATATTATATAGTATTTCACATAATCACCATTTTATTTGTAGGATGGAACTTCTCACTACATGAAAGGCCTTATTCTCCTACTTTGTTACTTTGTTATTGGTGCTTGCTTCTTTGTGCAAAGAACACCCAATGGTAAGTAAAATATGTATATTTATACCTAAGTTTACATTAATAGTCAAACATGTAGTTATATACCATTCTTTTAAATTCTGAATTTGTAATTCATGTATCTAAAATTTTTATCACCTTTTTTCCACAGACCCAAATGGTGTTAATAGCATCACAATTCAATCAGTCACTGATGCAGTTTTAAGTGCCTAATAGGTAAGTCTATGTTATGTGATATAATCCTTTAATTAATTTTGTGCAATTTAATTATATACCTCTAGCTAACTATGTGAATTTGAATTAATTTCAGGCTTTGGCCTATTTTGATTCCTTCCATAAATGAAGGATGGCAGCATATATCCAAACACAAATGCAGATTCAATACATTGGTTATTGGTTCATTTTGTCACATCCAGATAGGAGGGAAGAAAAAGTTTGCAGTGTGCTATGAAATTTTATTGCAAGCTTTGTGAATAGGCCTCTTAAGATTTTTTTAGTCATATGTTTTGTGTCCTATTGGTATATGATTGAAAGGGTTGTTTTCTGATCGTGCATTGCATTGGATATCAAATAAATGGAATTATTCTCATGAGTTTGGGTTTGCTTTAGCATCATTCATTATTCCCTTTTGAATTGCTTAATCTTTTGTTATTCGGTTTTATCTTTCAATCCGAAAGCTGAAGAAACTTATTTATAATGATGATTTATCGTCCATAACTCGTAGCTCAACTTAAAAAACTATGATCAGGGTTTAAATTGTCAATGATTATTATCACTAGGTGTTTAACATGTGCATTGCACGGGTTTTATAAAATTACGCTTTATATATTTTATTCCTACAATGTGTTTATTGTATGATTTTATCATAGAGACTATTAAAAATTTTAAATATTATTTATTTATGAAATGGAAGAATTTTTCAAGGTAACTTTACAACGTACAACAGTACATTATACTTAAACAACTATATAAATTCGACTTCAAAAATAAATAAAAAATTAACAACATTTACACAATTGATTAAAAAATGCAATCTTTTTTAAATTTAATTACACTAAGTTTGGTTTAAAATCAAAATACTAATATGTTTTTCATTTAATAAGTAAAAAGTATATTAAATATTTGAAATATAAAATATTTACTTTAATTAAAATTGTTTCTTCAAGTCAAAAAATCAAACTTATAGAGTCAAAAAGTGTTTCTTCATGTCCATGTGAGAGCTATCGAAAAAAACTTAAAATATGGGTAGAAGTTTCTCTTGTCTTGTAACCTAAAAAAAACTTATCTTCTATGTAAAAACACACCTAAACGGCTCAAAGCACAATCCCCAAAATCTTCTAAACAATCCGATGCCTAAAATATTATTTTTGTCTCTCAATGAGCATAAACTAATTAAAACATAGATGTAAATATATGAATTCAATCTCAGTTTATATAATAACAAAAAAAAAATGTCATGTGTAAGGAATATTTGATATTAGATAAAAAAATTAAAAGAACAAATAGTTTGTTAATCAAATAAAATTCATAGCTGCATGATATACGTTAAATGTATGAAAATAATTTATCTGAATAACATCTAAGCTGAACTTCATCAATATCCTTCTTATAATCAACAAAATAATTGTTAAAACCCTTCAAAAAGTTTTTTTTACCAAAATAAAAAAAATATCAATATACGCACTATAATATCATTTATGGGTAAAAAACTGAAAGTGGTAGCAACCATAAAAATATATAAGATATGATATGTATAAAAATGTAACAATACAAAATCAAGTCAATGAGCGAAAATGAGTGAGTAAGAATGGCTATTCAATGAGATACCAAATTTATTAATTTAACTTACAAATATATGATATCAATAATATGTAAAGCATAACAAATTGATTTTTCTTGTAAAAAAAAAACAAATTGATTTTTATTAATTTATTAATATCAAGAAGATGAAAGATTATACCTTTTCAAAGGTGGAGTTTACCCGTTTTAGTAAAAAAAAAATTGTATAAAGTAAAAGCAATCCATAAGATCCATTAACTGGAATTTCCTGAAAATTTACACGGAAAAATGTACTTGTTCCCAACAGTTGGCAAGAGGTTTATGACATCTTTAGTGCTCTATTCTATGTTTACATAATTACATGAAAATTCTCAATGCTAATGTTTACATGAATATATCCTTTAGATAATAGACTAAGAAATTGTGACAAAACTAAATAGGAAGACTGACAAAATTGATGTAAAAATCTCAAACTAAAAACAAAAAACGCAAAAAGGATATTCCAATTCTCAAAAAAATATGCATATCGATAAAATGCATGTTAAATTAGAATATCAGTTAAACAGTGGTATGAGAGGAAGGTTGTAAGGTCACGTCCTTCCATTTGCAAAAATCAAAATATCAAAATATATGATTCTTTTGCTGTGTGTAATTTACCACGGTTTAGAGTTTTTTTTTTAGAGAAACACGGTTTAGGGTTTGCTATATATAGCCGAGTTTGCATAGAAATTAGGGTAGCCGAGTTTGCATGGAAATTAAGTTATTCTGTTTGTAAACGTATTAAATAAGTGTACAACAACTTGTCAAAAAAAAAGTCTACAAAAACAATAACAATAGATATATACAAACGATGACACAGCAAGATAGGAATGAAGCGCTGCATTTTAGATGGAATTTGTTAGGTTAAATTGCTGCTAACCTAGTGCAGCATTTTAGAGGGAAATTATTAGGTTAAGTTGCTGCAGACCTAACAAAATTAATAAATATGAAAAAAAGCCTATGCTTTCCTGTCAAAAAAGGCCGTTGCTTTATTTGCTATATAAACTAGCGAATTTTTACTGCGCTAACGTTTGAAAATTATGAACGGTGTTTTTCTTTTAAACTAAAAATATAAATGTTTGTTGCTTTCAAGTTATAACAAACCAAACTAACTATGATTATCTATTTCAATGACACCAACAATATAAAAATAAAAAAAAAAGATATAATCTAAATTCTTTTTTTTAATGACACCATCAAAAATCTTTATTATAAAAAAATTATTTAAGGGTATAATTGGCATAATGAAAAAATAAGTATAAATATACCATTTAGTTTGTTACACTTTTTAAATGATAAAGAAAAAAAATCAAACATATATATATATATATTCATATCGTATTTGTTACATTTGTTTTAATATTTAAATTTATTCTTATCTATTTGTTACATGTGTGATTTGTATTGAAAATTAAGGGTATTTATGGAGGAAAAAAATCCAACTCAAAAGTGCTTGAAATGAGTAGTTTTCTTTACACATAGTATAGATTAACAAAAACATTTTTTTTTTGTCAAAAAAAAAAAACATTTTTATCAAATAAAAACGTTTTTTCATCCGAACTAGCGTTAAAAAGTTCTCATTACTCCAGATGTCATCCGCACCTTCATGAAACTCTACAACTTAAGGACATATTGGTGAAGTAGATTCTTCTTTTTAAAACAAATCCCACAACTTTTTATAAATCCAACAATTCTTTCACAGAATAGTCCATATATATTAAGAGGAAAAATAAATTCTATAATGAAAATGTCAACAAATACGGTAAATAAAAAATGCCAATATTTCAAAAAAAAAAAAACTATCACTTTTCCTATCTTATGATATTCTCGCGAACCCTATTTTTTCTTCAAAAATACCCTTTGTTCGGATTGTATAATTTGAACACTTTTTCGGATTATAAAATCCTAACAAAGTAAAGGCTGAAGGCCATCATGTCTCTGACTCATCCTTGTCCAGAGTTGGTGAAAATATTATTCAGAATGTATAATCTGAAGGTTTTTTTTTTCTTTCTTCATATTTCAAATAATAGTGTTTTCCCATAGGCTAGTACTTTGTTGTGTGAGTGTCACATTGAAAGAAATGTTAGAGCAAAGTAAGACAAAATTGTAAAGTTAAGGATCTCGAAGACAAAGATGTGAAAGAGATCAAGTCAAGTGAAGTGGTGAAGACGGTCATGGTTGCATGAGAGACTATTATGAATTCCGATATAGAGCAAGCATATATTGATAATTGCAACCGGTTCAAAGTTGTATGCGACAAGCTTATGTTTTTGGAATATGTTGAAACTACAATTTTAGGTCTGGTGAAGGAGAAAGTTGTGAAGTTTTGGGTCAATCAAGTCATGCATATGGGAAATACTACAACAAACATAGTTGAATTTGCACACAGTCGGCTGAAAAAGTATCTGACTAGTAGTATGAGTGGTTTAAGTACAAACTGGAAATTCGTTCACAACAAGTTAGAGTTACAACATACTCAGATACACGCATCGTTCTAGACGAGCATGATCATGCTTAAACATAGGTTCAAAGGAAAGTTGTTGTGGTCTAAGTTGATTAGAAACATATAAAGGAACTATTTGCATTATCTCGCAGACGAAGCTGATTGATCAGTTGAGTGTGGTTCAGATAAGTTTAAATGTGGTTGCTTAATTTTCATCACATATGGAGTATTGTGTGCATGTACGATTGCCAAGAAGATAAGGAACAACACCCCCTCGATTTGGATGAAATTCATACTCACTGGAAGAGGTTGTGGTTCGAGTATGAAGGTGATCCTAAGGATAGAAAGACAAACATATCTCTTTTACTAGAACGAGACTTGCTTCAAGTATTTTTCTTTTTTAAAAACGGTGTTTGGTTGAATTTATGTTTTCTGCATTTTGTTTTGGTACTGGTACATTTCAGCTTATATAATCTGAAATGTTTATTTTTACGCCCCATGTAGACGTACTTAGTTTGCATGGAAATAGGGTGTTTGGCACATTTCAGACTATATTTTCTGAACTGTGTCTTGAAGTTTTCGATTATATAATCGAAAATGTTCCAAAACCAAAACATAATGCATTTTTTCTAGTTTTCTACAACATTTCAAGTAACAGTTTTTTAAACATTCTAGGTCAGATTCAAGGATTGCAACATGAAGATGCATATGAAAGAACAATTTCGATAGTTTGTTTTGCCAGAGACAACCTCTCTGTGTCCACCACTAAAAAAGGTCGACATAAAAGGGGCCCCAAAGAAAGATAAACATATTATTTGGTCAACATAGTGATCGCTTTCTCTCTGCGAGCATGTTGACTCATGTGATCCACATGCACATGTTTCACAGACGAATTCAACAGGGACAAGTTGAAAAAGGTGCACAGGAAAGCAACATGTCTCCTAAATTAATGACATTACCGAGGCATTTGCGTATTTTTCTATGACATTTGAATGATTTTGGAAGAATTGATTTTGATTTTATGTATTTTTTAGTTAGAATTAATTTTGGAAATGATTGAATGAATGAATTGATTTTTCTATGACATGTGAATGATTGAATGAATGAATATAGTGAATGAGGAAAATGAAAAAAAAATACGAGTTTTGGTCACTAGAAAACAACAATTCCGTTGTTGTTCAAAACCGAACCGATCCAAAAGAAAACCTCAAATCGAACCAATCCAAGCCAAAACCACAAAAAACCGCATTTGGTTTGAATGTATTCAGATCTTTTTTTTACTCAACCGCATGGTTTGGTTCGATTTGCGGTTTTGGTTTTACCAACCAAACCAAACCAAACCGCAATATAATAAAAATATTAATTAAATATGTATGATCTAGACCAATACTCATAGAAATTAAATAGAAACTTTAATAAAATGATTTTTTTTCGCTTGTTAAGTTTCTTATTTGTTTTTTCTATCAAAAATGTATTTATGTGCTACTTAAACTCTTAGAGAATGATTAAAATATTAGTTTTTGTATTTCTTACAAAATATGATTACCTTTTGTCCACGTTTTAATTTGTCTTAGGTAGTTGAGAACATTGTTGAATGAAAATAAAATTCTAATGTTAGATGAAATTTAAAACATTACTGAAAATATGTTGTGTTTTAACTTTTTAATTTAATTTTAAAGTTGAAAACAAAAAAAAAATTATTGTCTAAAACCCGCACCACTCGATCATATCCAAACCACATTGGTTTGGTTTGGATTTTATTTTAAAAGTTAACCGATCCAGATGCCGTAGGATACAAGTTAATTACGGAATGTAATCTTTTGTCAGCTGAAATCGAGAATGAAATTGTTATCGCTTAAAATTCCCATTGATTATGCTCGTGTCGTTAAGAAGATAGGAAATCAAATTGATCCATCATCTCTCTTTCATTTTCATTTACAAGGACTATTGCCCTCATCCATTATAATGGTCGTGTCACTTACGTCTTCAACTACATCAGGCAAGCCTCTTCCAAACCAAGAACTTAACAAGATAATTGATGCTTGCGATCGAGTTATTGCTTTTGATTCACTGAAGAACAAGATCGTTTATTTTATAGAGAGGAGAATGACTTACGTAGCCCCTAACGTATCTGATGTAGTTGGGAGTGGTCTAGCAGCTAAGTTAGTTGTAACAGCTGGTGTCGGCTCTTGCAAACATGCCGGCTTGTAATGTGCAACTTCTCGGAGCTAAGAAAAACAATCTTGCTGGATTTTCAACTGCAACCTTGCAATTCCATGTTGGTTATTTAGAGGATACTGAGATTATGCAGGCTAGTCCTCCGCCTTTAAGGATACGAGCATACAGACTGTTAGCTGCAAAATCTACACTTGCTGCACAAACTACTGATTGATCTGTCTTGTATTTGTTTCTCAGTAGATTGTTTTAATTGTTCTTTTACATGGAGAAATGCGCAATAAGTCGGAATCAAATGGTCTTATTAGTATTCTAATATTAGCAAGAAATGTATTTATGAATAAAACAAAACCACTTGTTTCGAAATATGGCGTGATGGTTGTTCACTTGGATTATGGTGATTTAATTATGAGAATTCAGTGGCTAAACACTTTTGGTCCAATCCTGCAAGATTTCTCTAAGCTACATATGAAATTTCCAGTCAATGGAAAGTTGTTGGTTTTGAGAGGGGGATAAACCCATAGGTATTCGTTTGATCAACATGCCATTTACTCTATGTGCCCAACAAAATATTTGGAGGCTTTTCATGCTGTTTATAGTTCACTTTTAGTTGTTTATCATTATTATTTTGATCATGGTGCAGAGGAACAAAGACTCAGTTTTTGGAATAGAAAACTCTATCACTTGATATAGATGATAAACTTGAGATATAAGCATTTGACTTATCAGACACTTATTTTCATGTCTTCGATACACAAGATGATAAACTTGAATAACTTGTAATTGAGATTACAATACATTTGATTGGTCAGGTGCTCTATCGTATGTCTAAGATACATGAGAGGAAAATCCTTATTTGTCAATGTATTAAACCCTCCTTTTACAATTGTGATAATTTGTATTCCATACGATGCTTTCTTTAACTAAATATGTTTTCCAAAACTTGTTCTCTAACTAGGTCAATTTTTCAAGATTTTCTCCAGCTAACTCATTTTGCCCTTTGACTGGCATAGATTTGGGTTGAACTTCCAGAGGAAACACTTGTTTTGTACTATGTCGTTTCCACTCATTGTTGTGTTCCAATCTCTTCTAAATAAGATGGTTGACTTTCTTTAGCGATTTTTTTTTTTGAAGAGGCTAAAATGAAATATATTACCACAGCAAAAAATCCTTCCTAACATAAGACATACCAGGAGAAACAGAGTTTATACAATAATTACAAAGATCACCAAACTGAAACGGCGACAGAAACAAACAGACAAAAAATTATCCAATGCCCAAAATAGTGAAGGGTGAGAGCCACCAGCCATGATAGTTGAGGTGAAGTGAAGGAAACTTCGCCTTCAACCACAAAAAAGACAACGACTTAATTTTAGTGAATATTATATGACCTCGACCCACACTTAAACTCACAATTAGTATAATTTTTCATTTAGTTTGTTCTCATCAAAACATCTATTGTGAGAAATTGTGTTAGAACCAACTTGGTTCGTACAATATATACATGCTAATTGATTGGCCTATGAGGAGGATTTTAGAGATCCTATGCATGAGCTATTTAGGTTTTCTTAAGGGTGTGTATCTAATTTTCTTACTAAACATGTCCCCTAATTACCATACCTTTAATTATAATTCCCCCTTTTACTAAGTTTGGCCCAATCTTAATTACACTCACTTATTTTCTTTAACTCTTATAATTAAAATGCGATCATGTTTAGTGAATAATTAAAAAAATCAAAGAAATACTACCCAAAAAAAAAAAATCAAAGAAATAAGTATAATATATCAGAACTTAGTATATCCATTAAATCAAACAATTATGTGTAAAATAATGACTCATAGTAAGAACACGTATAAATAATTTGAATCACAATATTACTAATATGTGTAATCATACATTTTTAGTTGTTGGTATGTGTTTTTTTTAAAAAGTTTTTAAAATAAGGACTATTCTTAAAAATTATAATTTTTTAGAGGACTAAAATTATCATTAAAATTTTATAGGGACTAACTGTTCTAACATTAAATAAAAAAAATACTAGAAGAAAAAAAGCACCAGAAAAAATAACTAAAATAATTACTAACCTAACATTATTTTTACTAACTAATATTTATCTGCTAAAAAAAAAAAACTAATATTTGTATCAATAACTAAGACAACAATTTTACTTCCTTAAAAAAACAGACAACAATTTTACTAACATCTTTTAATAGTTATTAACAAACAGTTTTAATGCTAATCAAAACATTTTTTTACTAATAATTTTAAATAAATAAGAAAAACTAACCTCAAATGATATAATTTGATGACAATGTAGATCGGAAAAGTAGTAGCCAGCAGCAACAACAAGTTGTTGGTATGTGTTATATGCTTATATTGTTAATTTTATGATTAAATGCATTTAAATTACTTTACTTCACTCATGTTATATGCTTAATGACCAATCTGCGTTGTTCTTTCCCGTATGGCTAGTTGTCAAGATGGTAGGTGAGGAACGGGTAGCATTTGGTGTTTTTTGCTTCGGTGTCTTTCGGTGCCTTTGTCTCTATCTTTCTCCTAACTAATAATTATCTCTCATCAAAATAATTTATTTTAATCATTCCATCATCACTCTCTTTTCTCTAAAATACACTAAAGTCACCATAGTCACACAACACAAAGTCACTGAAGTCCCATCCGTGAGAAACATACCGATACGTAAGATACAATGTGATTAGATTAATGTCATCGCAATACATTGTTATTTTTATTCTTTTTTTATTTTGTCGATGTATTGGTCGACTGATCATTTGAGATATACTAGACTTTTGGCCCGTGCGTCGCACGGGTCTGACATATTGTTTAGTATTCGCATAAATTATTTATAAATCAACACATATTAAATAAACTATCTATCTTATAAAATGTTACCCAATGGTTAAAGCGTTGAGACGTTAAATGAGTGTAAGAAGGAGATCCATTAACAGAATTATTGTATCATATGAGGTAGGAAAATATGATAATTTGTTAAGTAAGGATTGGATCAATAAGAGCGATCTGTTTTTTCAAAAAAATAGGAGCGATCTCTAATTTCAAAAACATAGAAGTGAAAATAGGATTGAATTGGATTTAGGAGTGATCTGTTGTTTTTTATTTCAGAAGTATTTGAAAATAACAGTTTGATTAAATTAAATAGGGTTAATTAAATAAGGGTGATACAGTAAAATTAATCATTGAAGTTAGGTTAAATCTAGGGTAACATTTTGCGTTCGGGTTAACTTCTGTTGTTTTTTATTTCAGAAGTATTTGAAAATAACATTTTGATTAAATAAATAGGGTTAATTAAATAGGGGTAATACAGTAAAATTAATCATTGAAGTTAGGTTAAATATAGGGTAACATTTTGCGTTCGGGTTAACTTTAAGGAATATAAGAGATAAGAGATTTCAGAAGTATTTGAAAATAACATTTTGATTAAATTAAATAGGGTTAATACAGTAAAATTAATCATTGAAGTTAGGTTAAATCTAGGGCAACATTTTGCGTTCGGGTTAACTTTAAGGAATAAGAGATGTATACTCGACTATAAATTACAACATTAAATGAATACTAAACTAAATTTTAAACAACTCTACTGAATCTATAGAGTATATATATATATGATAGGGGGCTACTACTTGCCATTTACTAAATAACCAATTTATTTCTTTTGAGTTAGTTTTAGATAAAGGACAATTTAGTCAATTTCATTTATTTTAGTTTTTTTTAAGGAATTTTCATTTATTTTGTTAAAAGCAAAACATGTCACAAACTTATTTTTTCCTCGTACCTATATTTCGACTGTACAGGGTGGCTTAATAAAACATTTGTTTTGTCAAAGCCATTTAATCATTCACTAGAACTACAAAATTCCTTTTTATGCAGGAAAGAAAACCATTCGTTTTTCTAACCAAAAAAACCATTCATTCATTTTTTTTTTCTTTTTCAGAAAACATAAAACATAAACTACACAATTCACTTACTACTGAAAAATAAAAATTCACTAGAAACCACACAATTGATATTTTTTATACAGAACTTAAATATAATCTAGAAACATTATGTACAAAACGTTAAATATAAAATTACCCAATTAACTAGAAATACACAATTAAGATTTTTCAAATAAAACAAAATTGCCTTCAATAAAAAAAACACATTACGATGCAAACTGGGTTGAAAATTTTGGATAAAACAGTTTCAATTGTTTTGTAGATTTGTTGAAACGGCAAACATAGGTGTACGCAGTTTCCGAAACAAAACGGAAATGCCCTTTATAAGAAAATACAAATGTACCCTTGCGTATAAAAAACATACTCCCTCTATTCCTTTTTTAAGTGTCATTTTAGGGTAAATTTTTCGTTCTTATTTAACTGTCTTTTTTGTATTTTAAGGGTACGATTTATCAATTATATCCTTTGTCAATTAATCTTATCTTTTTTAATAAAAATAATTAATGCTATCTATTTGGAAAACTAAAGTTTGTTATTTTTTTTTTAAAACAAAGTTTGTTTCTTGTTATCTTCAAATTTAAACAAAATTTGGTTACAAACAATGGTTCCAAGAAGAGTTAAAATTCTTGAAGAAAAATAAAAGACTCAATTAATGTTCAATAGGAAGAAAAAGTAGAAGACTCATTGGAATTGTTGATGAGAGGTGAAGATGGAGCAATAGTTGAAGACTCATTTGACAAGATACAAGAACAAGAACAAGATGACAATGAAGAAAAAGAAGTTTCATTAATATAATTTTTATATTGAGTTAAAATAATTAAAAAGATGTGCACAATATTTAGAAAATTCACAAATATTTGTTATGAGATAGAGAGAGCGCAAAAAAATAGAAATTTGTTGGAGAAAAAGATAATAACTGATAATTGTTTGTTACGAGAGAAAGATAACACATTAAATTTATTAGAAAGATAAAATGTGTGCAAAAAAAAAAAGGAATTTATTGGTGGATTAAAATGAGGGTATAATAGAAAGAAAATGTGCAAAAATACACATCGCTATTTTGGTGTTAATTTTTAAAAAGATACTTAAAAAGGAACGGAGGGAGTAATAAACTGGTGGAATTGCGTTTTTAGTAAATGACAAGTGGGAGTAGACTTGCTAACTTACTCGTTCATGTTTTTAGGTGGGAGTAAGTTAGCGGC
>Ga0315915_1004058_pt1 | contig 18496 bp, 15 predicted proteins | sample MpolbnodulesMG_FD_207738 | JGI IMG/M metagenome (GOLD analysis project Ga0315915, IMG submission 207738) | Medicago polymorpha root nodule microbial communities from Los Angeles, California, United States - branched nodules | ecosystem: Host-associated > Plants > Roots > Nodule | place: USA...
CTCTAAAAGGAAATAAAAACATATTAAATCTAAATAAAATAAACTTAAATATTATATAAAAAAACACTAATTATCGACTCATTATTGACTCATCAGAGCTCATTTGTTGGTTTCTTTGGCGGCTTCGCCTCCTTAAGACATGAGGTCTTTGAAGGGGGCTTGTCTATCCATAAAAGCAAACTCCCATTTCTCCGCCTCACCAATCTTGTTATTACTCCACTCCCACAAGTCGGTGTTAGCGGACAAACTTCTTTCAATAAAACATGAAGAAAACAGTCGGGAATTAAGCCAAGACACATGATGTTGGAATGTAGGTTAAGTGATGGAGCATCCTGAATTGGGAAATATGTCTCACATGCACCACCCATTTCAGGCAAAGTCAATAAAACAACGGCTCTACCAATTTTTTCGTGTCATCATTTTATTTTTTGGTTCCTTTTATTGAAAGGTTAACTGCTTCTCCTGAATCCACCATGGGCGAGCCTGCTGCTCTAACGGTTGAGGTATGTACTCTTCTTAATTCAAGGCATGTTATCAACTAGTTATTATGATTTATCTATTTTAAGCAAATGATTTTTTTATGCAACATAAAGTCTTTTTGTACACTTTATAAAGGATCTTTGTTGGAATTATGTCCACAAAAACACATCTACTAAATAACTAATATCTAACTGAGAACTAATTTTGTGTTGCTTCCATTAAGTCTCAGGTCTTGTTTGGTCTGTAGTTGAAAATTCTTAGGTCCATTTTGTGTCATTTATATTTTGTTAAAGAGAAATGATATTTGTTCAACTACTTTGTGATAAGTTTTAGACAACTTTCTCTCTTATACTCACATTATATTTTTACTCTCTCTCTTTCTTTTTCTCTCTCCATTGTTCTTGACCAATGAAAAGAGAGAAAAGAAAGGTTGTCAAATAGGTTGTACCAAATGGTTGTTCAAATATCATTGCTCTTTGTTAAGGTATGAATCAAATCAACCGAGTCTATCAACTATTACTCACGCAGTCCCTACAACATTTTGTGTTGGAACTGGCATTGTTTAAGTTCATGTGCAAATTGTTAAGTTCTTGTTGTGATCCTATTTGTATTGAAGATAGAAAATTGCTCTTCTCACAACAAAAAACACTCACTCTCAACTAAATGGACGATAGTACCCATGTGTGACTTAAGTCACGCTCGGTACTTTCAGCGTGAGTTAACTCACGTCGGTTGTAAACCCAGCGTGACTTAACTCACGTTGCATGTTGTTATAGAACATCAACTCAGAAACACAACCATTCACTTTCTAAACATTTCAAAACTTCATCAAGTGCGATTTTAAACCCTTCAAGTACGATTTTCTTCATTCTTGCGTCATTCAAAGTCAATTTCTCCCATAAAATCAAGTAAGTGTTTGCATTGCCTTTTTTTGTTGTTTAAATTTTGGTATTTTTGGAGATATTTTCATTTTTAGGTTTTTTGAAAGTTTATTTGCATGTTAGTTTTTATGATTGTTAGTGATGAATTAAGTTAGGAATTGTAGTTTAGAAGTTGATTAGAGTTGGTTTGATTGAAATGTGGTAGGTTGGAGTTAGGAATTGTTAGAAATTGTGTTAAAATCTAGTTAGAAATTCTTTGTTTTTGGCATTGTTGATGATGAAATTAGTTAGAAATTGATTTGTTAATGTTGATTATAGTGAGTTTAAGTGCAATGTGGTAGTTTACATATTGAAATGACACGACCGAAATGATATTTGTGCTGATATAAATTTGTCTCTGTGTTTGAAGGGATGTGTTTAGCGTACTTCCGAAAGCTTATTCCGAGGATGCTATGTCTGGAGTACGAGCGTGCTCACCCGCTTACGGCTAGATGGAAACCCCTAAGGGGCTATTATGATCATGGATGTAACATCCTAAACCCTTAAAGCGATAAATCATGCAAATAATATAAATCATATAAGGGTTTAGATTCTACTTCTTCTATAAGTTCAACATGCATAAATAATTTTTCTCAAAACATCGCAGCAGAATAATAATAACATCTCATCAACAGCTAAATAAAACATCTCCAAAGTAGCCATGTAACATAATCATACTAAATCATTAAATATAAAATCTCAACATACTGAGCGAATAAAAATCTCCACAAGTCATAAATGAAAAATAAACACATAGACACCCCTAAATCAGAGCCCGGCTCTAAGACTCCAGAAGCAAAACGAGTTAGCTCCAAGGCTAACCTCCAACAACTCACCAAGCTAAAGCAAACTATTAATGCACGCCGTCTATCCATCCATACGAATAAGGTAGGCGGTCAACCAAACGACCACTGGGGGTTAGTTCACAATTCATAATTAAACATGATCAAATTAAGGTAAACGACATAATTAATTTTCAAATGATTAAACATCTCAACGACAACAATAATCATCAAGTATACAATCCACCAATTTTTCACAAATTCAATTAATCACCAAGAACATAAGCAAGTATAACACTTGTCAAGTTATGCAATGCGCCTAGACACAACTTTATATGAAAGTGGTACTAGTCATCATCAAGGTCATCACCTCAAGATACAAATGTATCATAAACATCCCCTCTAAAGATCGCCTCTTGAATACAAAGTATTCTAAACATCACATCTAAACACTTGTGAATGCATGGACATATGACACAACAATGCATATGTTCATACAATGAATCACCAACACAAGCACCAACAATTTCCATACATGCAATCACCACCAAAATCATCACCAATTTGCATGTAAGAATACACCACCAAGAATAAATCACCAACATGAAAATCATCATCAACATTTAACACCTCAAATAAACGATAAAATTTCAAATTCGCATTTCACGTAAAAGACGGATATCTATCCATATTATGACATTTATCATATTAACATCCAATCATCATCAATTAATTCACATTTTATCATACTAACATGACAACGTTCGTCTATGTTTATAAAAACTAGCATTTTCCGATTATTCCACCAAAATCAAAGTAACCAAGTTCAAATGCCTCAACCAAGTACATACACAATTCATATATGAGTGCAGTAGTATATGCCAATTCCGATTAATTCCAAAATTCACCTAAGTACATATCGTTTTATCAATTTTCCAAAGAATTCCAATTTTTAAGCAAAACCATGCTAAAGTTCACGTACACCATCCAAAACATTTTTATAATTCAAGGCTACAGTAAACAATCCTAACCCTACATTTTTCCTTTGAGAAAAACGAGTTTTGGAAAATTATGTGTTCTTGAGCATTTTCAAAAAAATGTGTGATATGATTCACAAAACCAAGTTCAATCAAATTCGTTTGATATTTCCAAAGATTTAGAAAGCTTTACAACAGTTAAATACATCAAAAGAATCAGTTTGAAACAGTTCGGATCGATCCCCGAGTGCCCAGAACACCCAAAACATGGGTGTCTGTTCTTTGCAACTCGCCACATCAAGTAACTACTAGCTATAGCGAGCTCACCAAAACAGGTCATCCTGTTCTTGGGTTTTCCTCTCGGGAAACCCTCAAATTTCACATCAAAACCCCATTTTTTATCCCTCCTTGACCCAAATTCGTCCCTAAAACTTGTACACTAATTTATTAACATCAAAAGACAATCAAAACAACAACAAATATGAAATCATAACATCAATTTTCACCAAAATTTTCATTATGTTCATTTTTCACCAAAACCCTCAATTTTCATTCAAACTTCAAAAACAATCACACCAATTCGAACCCCATCAACATACAAACATAAATAAACATTTATGAAGTGAATCCAAACATATTTCAACAACAATCACTCACCAATTCATGATTTCACTCAATTAATCAAAAATCATCAAAACAACGTATCAACAACAACAAATATGAAGTTTAAGCTCTTAACATAACAATTTCATGAAGTTTATCATACTCACAAATTCACTTAAATTAGGAGCACGAATTTCATCATTCAAAAATCACAAAAGTCACAATTAACACAAAACCACTTAAACCCATAATTGAAAATATAAGATTATGATTTAATTGATGAAAGGAAACCATCCCCCTTACCTCTAATCTTCAAGAATCCTAACTTTTCCTTCACTGTAGCTCCTAGCTCTTCAAACCCCGAGCTCTCTCTCTCTCTAACTGCCTCTTGATCCACTTCTCTCTACCTCTCTCAAAATATTTTGTGAAGTGAATGAAATGAGTAGAAAACCTAATTTTTCTCTTAGTGTTATGTTTATATAGTCACCACATAATTGGGTTAGATTTCTAATTGTCTTAATGAGCTCAATATTCTTACCAACTAATTCACTAAAGTTACTACTCACTTTAACCGTTAAAATAACGAATAATTTCCGTCTCTAAATAATTACCCGAACTGCCTAGTAACTTAGTAAAAATAATTATTCCTACTTAAAACACAAAAAATAACCTTCTCAATAAAATGACTAATTTACCCTTGCTCACCAAATGACCAAAATACCTCTGAGTCTAAAAATGGCTAAAATACCCGTCTTAAACCAAAATCCACTAATCCCGAATAAAATTCACACAGAGACAAATAATCGCACACAAGCGCATATAAACACACATAATAAATAATTAAAATATTCTAGTGAAAAATGGGCTGTTACAATGGACACTACAAAGGCCTCATTGATTTGATGGAGAATGTTAATGTCATCTCGAGGTCGTACGAGGATCGACGAGACATCAGGACTTTTCAGGACATATGCTGGTACTCCGGATGGATCATGACCGGCAAAGAAAGGATGTGACATCACTTGTCGGAGCGGGTTCTGAGGCAGTACGGTTATACCCAGACCATTCCCTAACTTCCTACAGCGATTGAGGATCTTGAGCCAGAGGATGTGGTTGTCGTCTTTTCAAGATTTTATGGTCCATGTTGATGACAGTCCGTCATATCACATTTCTAGAGTGCTTTTGGTTAAGTTTTTAGTCTATTTTTATTAATTTAATATTTAATTTAGAGTCTTTTTGAATAAATTGTATTTTTTTAATGTATTGAGTCAAGTGGATTATCATTAGCTATTATTATTTAAAGAGAAGCAATATGGAGGGCTGAACAGCAAAAAGGACGTGGCTGAACATTGGCCCAATAGAAAATTATTAAGATAATTTGGTTTTGATTTGGATAGGACTCTTTGGATAGTCATGTTGGCAAAGAAGTGGATGGCAACTAGGTCACAAGGAAGCATTATAAAAGGGCACTACACAATAGCCAAGAACAACACGTATTGGAAAAAAAATTAGTAGCACACTTTTGGATGACATTTTCTAGAGAGAAACACAGAGTAAGGTGTTAGAAGTAGATTCTTACCAAGATTTGTTGAGACATCATGAATCTTAGCATGGAATCTTCATCTTTCTTTCATCCTTTGCCAAGCTTGCATAGACATATGTAGCTACATCTACCCTTGTGGGTTTTGAGGTATTCAAACAAGCCATTATGTAAACTCTTGATCTTTTAATATATGGTTCTAGCTTATTTATTCAATATTGTTGTTATTCTTGTATTTAAAACTTTATTGAGATTTGAAATGATATTGAAAACTACTTTTGGATCTAGGAATAGAATAACAATCTATCTAAGTTTTCATTCTAGACATAGATGTTAATCTTTGATAATCACTTTTAATGTAGAACTTAATGCTTTTGGATCAATTAATAGATTGGGAAATCATCGATTAAATGATCCAATCGACTTTGTGATCGTTTAAATAGTTTGAGAAATCGACATTTAAACGATCCCTTAGAAATAACGATATTATTTGGACACGAATGATGTTGTTGAGTGATTGTGATAATATCGTTTAAAGAGCTAGAATCCGTTATTTGATCGTAGATTGCAGTTGTTACGCTTGGTTGAGTGTCTCTGACCCCAAACGAGATGGTCCTATCTCTTCTCTATTTATTTTATGTCAAATAGTTTATATAGGTTTACACAAACACACATTTTAAATCCATACACTTAGATAAATATTGATTGTTGAATGGCTTGAATATCGCGCTAGTCCCTGTGGAGACGATATACAATACTTAATTTTCATTGATAGAAAAATACTACATCACATGTCCTTAGCTAGGAGGAGAGGGGCCAGCTAGTCCCAGAGGACAAACTGTGGAAGTATGTGAGGGGGTACATAAAATGGTTTTACCGTGTATCCCATCCTGTGTTTTCTCAGCCTGCTCCCGTTGATGAGTACACAGCTCCTGCCCCTCCTTACGAGGAGGTTATTGTTGTGCAGCAATGGCCCAGACAGGTTTCCGACCCACTCCAGATCATCGACAACGTCAAGAGCATAGTGGATAGTGCTATGGAGGTTCCAGATGTATTTTTAAATCCTCCCTTTGCTGGCATTATGGAGGGCATCCAGTCGGAGTATTGCATGATGCAGGAGGAGCCGGTTCCGCGGAGGAGGACTAGGAGCCATAGTCCACAGGGGTAGAGTCTTGTTCTAGCGTTTTTAGGTCATTTGTATATTTGTAGTTATTTTATGACATTTTGGCCGATTTTCATGTATTATATTTACACTCGCGTCAGTGTGCAATTTGATGACTTTTTCATTAGTTTATTGGTTTAATTTTGCATAATTTTTGGTTCTATTATGCATATGTTAATTATGAATAAATGAGTGAATGGCTGAATGAATGATTGAATGAATGATAAAAACATGTATTTTTGAGAGGAATAGATATATGAATGAATGAAAATTGAAGGAAAGTAGGGAATAATGTGTTTCTGCTGTTCTGGTAATGGACATAACCATAACGTGACTTAAGTCACGTTGGATATAACTTACATGAGTTAAGTCACGCTGACCTGTAATGACCGTGAGTTAACTCACGTTGTAGTTCAACGTGACTTGGTTTAACACATGGGTGACTTAAGTCACGCTGAGGATATTTTCGTCTGTTTGTATGAAAGTGAGCAATTTTTGATGGAAGAAGAGCCATGTTCTTGAAGATATAGGATTGGTCCAAAATCCGTCGGGGCTGGGTTAGACCATCGAGCCTAAAAAAAATTATACGATCAAAGCTAAATAATTTCAAACAAGTTGCAGCGGTTGAGTGGCATGTTGTAGTGCCTTATAGAAATGTAGTTTTACATAAAAACAAAAACTAAAGGAAAAATAAAGGCTTAATTACACTTTTGGTCCTCGCATTTTGACCAGCTCACGAAAATGGTCTTGTCTCTTTTAAATCGAACAAAACCGTCCTAAACTATCATGTTTTTTTGCAGTTTTAGTCCTACCTCCTATTTTCAACTCCAGAAACACAGAGAAATGACAGTGTTAGGCAGTTTTAGACCTACCCCCTATGCTCAACCATGAAATAAACAAAGAATAAAACATGTGGGTACAAGGAATCTACTCTTTTCAGCACACTAACAAAAAAACCCTAATTTGAAACATATCTTAGAAATTAGGGTTTTTTGCTTAGTGTGTCGAATAAAGTGGATTCCTTGTACCCACATGCTTTATTCCTTGTTTATTTCATGGTTGAGCATAGAGGGTAGGTCTAAAACTGTCATTTCTCTGCGTTTCTGGAGTTGAAAATAGGAGGTAGGACTAAAACTGCAAAAAACATTAGGGACGGTTTTGTTCGATTTGAAAGAGGCAGGACCATTTTCGTGAGCTGGTCAAAATGCGAGGACCAAAAGTGTAATTAAGCCAAAAATAAATGTAACTAAGGGTCCATTTGTTGTTTTTTTTAATGGATTAAGAGTTCATTTGTTGCAGATTATTAAAAAAATGATTTGTTATTTTAATAATTTAAGATTAGTTTTAGAGGTTTTTTAAAAAGTTGAAGTTATTTATGTTTGTTTACGGTGATGAAAATCAATTTTTTAAAAAGTCAGTTATCAAGAATGATTTTAGATGAGATGCGCAAAATAATTTTTTATTTAAGTTTTTAGATCTTATTTTCAGATTTCTCTATTTCCTTTTTTTAAAATATGTAATAAATAAATGCATACTTCTTCTTTTTTTAAAGAAAATAAATGCATACGGTGGATTCTAGGGTGAACCATCAAATAAGTGGTTCACCGGTGGACCACTATTGTACACCATCTGATTTAAATTAAAAGTTTAGATGTGTTACAGACAAAATTGAGAACACAAGTATATTTCCACACTGTATCCTTGTTCTCATCTTTCTAGCGTTTGGCTATATGAATCTGATGAGTTCTACAACAGTAACACTGATGAAACCCAATCTATTGCCCACGCCCCCACCACCACCACCACCACAACCCCCTTCTTTTCCTTATAAAAAAAAAAAACTTATTTTACTTCACCACCACTCCATGAACACCCTTTCTAAGATTTGGTTTTGATTCAAAAAGAAAACTCAATCTATAGTATGAATGGCAATAGAAGGAATTAGGTTGATGTCATAACTCACTCTATAATCCTTCGGTATACAATATATATTAAGGAGACAAAAAATGTTTGATATGAATTCTAATGTCTGGAGTTAACAGATGAAAAAGAAGGGGACATATTTATGTGTGTTTTTATTGTTGGGAAACAAGAATGTGAGAATTGGTGATGTAGCATCAATGCAGAAGTGGAAGGAAGAGGCAAGAGTGTGACTGCGTAAGGGAGGAAGAGGGGAAAAAATGATATAGTGTGGACAATGTATGGTAGGATCTATGGATTTGATGAATTTAATGGTTCTTAACTATTACTCATGGTGGTCCACCGGTGAACCGCTTATTTGATGGTTCACCCTAGAATCCACCTACTTCTAAAAGTGATTATTAGATTTTAAAAAATTCAGAAAAATGTCTGGCTCTAAATCAGTTGTTTGTATCTACCCATACTAGGCAGTTTCCACTCTTCCTTTCTTTCAGCATCAAGGAAAAAACAAATCAATGTGCAATTTTTATTCTCGATGAAAAAAAAAAAATTCCTTCATTCAGTTAAAATATATCGTAAACAACACAAATTCAAGTTTTAAAATTGAAATTGAAATTAAAGAATGAATTTGCGAACAAACTTACATTATACAAGTTAAAAGCATAAAACAAAAATGTTTTGTAAATCTGCCAAAATTAAAGTGGTCAAAATATTCATGTTTGTAATATTGATGCCCAAATTATTAATTGAATCGGTAATTAATTGAAGTTGATATATCAGTTTGAACCAAACAAACAACATAATGAAATAACGTTTATCGAGACAATAAATAAAACAACGACGTACTAAAACGTCAAAATTATGACAAAGAACGAAAGAAAACCAAATCTATATAAAGAACCATTTATTTAGATAAACATAGGGGAAAAAAATGAGGGATGTGGATGGATAATTACATATAAAAAAATTGCTCTGAATGCACTAATTACTATGAAGGAAGAAGAAGCAAGTGAGACGTAGAGAAAAAGTCGAGGAAGAGCTCTAGTTTTACACTCAAACCCCCTCTAGGTGCAATTATTTTTGTCCGTTCTTATAAGTTATAATCCACCAAATAAAAAAAAAACAAAAGATTATGCTAACTTATATTCCAAGTGCACACCACTAGAAAAAAAATGAGGCCATCACAAAAAAAATAATCCAAGTGCACATATTAAAGATCTTAAAGTTATAAATTTTGCATGAAAAAGAAACTTCATACTTTTAAGAACTTAAATACAAGACGTTTGAAATAAAACTACTACATATAATTTCTTAACATTTACTCTAAAAATACACCTTAGCATTTTTCATAAATAAATAAAAATAAAGAATCTATCATTGAGAATATTTTTCATGGAGAATCTCCAACCCCACAGGTGATGGAGCTCTACGGAGCACATGGTGATGTCGAAGATATGTGCAAGAACTTATCATCTCTCTCACTAGAATTATTGGTCTTTTTTAATACATATCAATATCATGAATAAAATGGATAATAATTGAACATTTTTTTGTTCACGGTCACCAGACATATCATATTACAAGACCCTACATATAGGGCGTGCATTCATCTGAATATTTATTCAAGGTCACCTCACATGTCCACATTACTAGAGCTGTGAATATTTCAATTTTTTTAAAAAAATAAATAGTTGTAATGTACTAGAGAGCTATTTTTTTTTTCCATGCATGCTAAAAAGGATAAATGATACGAGTAAAAATTATTTTGCTACAAGACTATATTTATTAAAAATTGTATCTTTCATGTGTAATTTTGATTGACAAGAAAGAAATGAACTAATATTATGCTTATATGCAAATCAAAGCATATACATATCAAATAAAGTAACACCCATCAAATAACCACTCGTCTTTATGGAAAAAAATAACACCATCCCTAAATTAAGAGGAAAGGCTCTAACCTAGACATGTATGTATAGTGGCATACATACACTTTTTATGTCACTATACATACATTTTTTTCCCCTCAAAAATGTATGTACAGTGACATAAAAAAAACATGTATATATATATATATATATATAGATTGAAGCAATGACACATAGCAATAGAATTAAAGATAAGAATTCACTACAAGTACAAACTAGAAAGGCATCAACGAGAATTACAACATTGTATTGGTCTTCATCTAACCTGTCTCTCTTCCTCTCTCACACACACGCAAGTTCTCTCGCTAAGTAGCAAATCCTCTCTCTTGTAGGTTTTCTAGCACGAACAAGAAGAATTGAGATTCACACATACACCATCAGTCGTTGAGTGAGAGAATAAGACTGAGGCTTAGAGTTTTCTAGATCATGACCTAGAAACAATTAATATCTAAAAATAACTATGTGTTGACATATCATTAGATGAATATGAAAATAAGCACTTCATTGATAATATGCATAAGTTGGTAAAAAAAAAACACTCTGATTATGTAGGACTACATTTAAACATGTATGAATAGACAAATGCTTAATTATTTGAATTGTTAGGCACAAAAATGATAGAGATCGAGATGTGATATGTGAATTGAAATTGATTAATTAATAGTACATTGAGCATAAATAAATACAGAAAAAATTGCAAAAAATAAATAAAAATCAAAACGCTCCTCAAAGGAAAAGGTAAGGAAATTTCACCACGTGAAAGAACTAATCCCTTCATTATTTCAAAATACATTGAAAGACAACCTTTCCCATTCTGTGACTGACTTTTCACTAGGGCTCCACATAATTGAAATTCTTTCATTTTTTGCAAAATAAATTGCAAAAAATAACAACCGAAGTTTTTTTTTTCTTTTTCAATTATTGCTTCATGAATGAAACAAACCACACCACACATAAATGCAAATGATAGATGATTTTTATAAATCCCATTGCAAATGCCTCCTAGGGATACTGTAAGACACATTTATGGTCGTGGTTCCATCTGCACTTGGAGGGTAATATGGTGAATCTTCTGCATATTCAGTTGGTAGTGACATCCAATGCAAACTTGGCTTCCAATCTGCTTCTCTAAGGACCCTTAATATTTCCTTCAATACTACCTTGCTTCCTTCAGCTGACAAATGAACTCCATCCCTAATAAAAAATAATAATATTTGTCAGGTTATTGGATCTAATTTCTTCCGTTAGACTCAACCTCGTTAGTATCTTCGTTTATATAAACGATGATAGAAATATATAACACATATATACTCTTGTCATGAAAGAATAATAATAATGCCACGTGGATGTGAGTTGGGGTCTATGTGGAATAATTAGTTTAGGGTTTAGCTAGCAATAATGATGTGTATTTTTAATTGTATAGACAAAAGTTGATAGCTGCAAGTCAGCAACTAACAAATTCGGAGATGTTAAGGAAATAACTGTAGGATTAAAAAAATGTAGAAAAAGTAAAAGTGGAAAATACAAGGAATATTTATACTCACGTAAAGCTGACATCTAACCAGTCCTCTCTTTCCTGGATTGCAGACCAGAGATTAATAACTTTCAAATTCATCTCATCACATAGTTCCACCAGTGCCCTAGCATATATTCCACAATGTTCATTTGTTCTTCCAGTCTGGGTTGCACTGGACTCATCCAAGCCATAAAAAATGTTAGAAATGAAATCAGTTATTCTTGTTAGCTACAATTTTAAGATATAGTTTTTTGATATATTGTATTTTATAATTTCAAGCATGGTTTATGATATGTGATCTAGTAGAAATGTATGAGTCATGTATACAATTTAAAAGAAAAAATTATATTAGAAACAAATTCTATGAACCTGAGTTTTTTCTTGATTTGTACTTCACTGATGGGAGGAGAGGTGAGAAATATAAGGCGGATATGATCCGAGAGGCTCTGAAAAGCATTGTTATTTGTGTTAAACTTTGCACTAACAAATTATGAATCATATTTATTGATTTACTATGCAAAGAATCTTTACCTTAATAGTGTATACAAATTAAATCATAACTTAATAGTGTATACAAATTATTTACCTTTAGGTAGTTAGCAATCTTCCTCATATTTTCTTTATATTCTTCAATGGGAACATGAGGACCAAGACCAGATGGGTGGGGGTGAATTGAATCATTTCCACCAAAGTAGATAATTACCAATGATGGTTGGACATAAGCATCCTAAGTTGATTAAAAAAAAACATAACAACAAGACAAAATGGTCATTGCTTATATCTCAATCTTAGCATTAATCCAAGTAAGTATATTTGTGATTCACCATAACGAGTAATTAGTAATCACATTGTGTATAGCTAGGTCAAAATTTAAACAATCAAACAAATTAAAAAAAAAATTGAGTTAAATTATGTGCTAGATTCCTAAAACTAATAATTGTGTTAAGACATTTAGACTATTTCAATTAGTTGACTCCATTGATATGTGTAGACATTGCTCAAATAAAATAAAACAGCTAGCAATAATATTTATGGTTGAAAAAAATTAAATATTCAAGAGGATATTTTTTTTCTTTAAAAAAAAAGAGGATAACGATGTAATATATATTGAAAAGGAACCCAATGGAATATTCAAAAGGATACCATTTGAATCTGTTAGATACCTTAGGGAAAACTTCATCAAGAACCTCCAAAGCACGTCTTGAATTCCATCCAGAGTATCCCCTCAATACTATGTCCGCCTATATATATGTCAATATTATACATTAATTTATTAATTTATTTTCACCATCAATAATTACAAAACAAACAAAAAAATGCATATGTAAACCAAAATTCTCAAAGACTTATCAAGTCTATCAACTTATCAAGAAAAAGTGCTCAGAGAAAAAGTCCTTACACTTATCAAGTCTATTGTTAATAATATAAAATCCAACAAGAAAATAACTCTTAGTAAATTAATTATAGTAACTCAATATTTTCACTATTTTAATAGTTGGTCAATTCAGCTTCATTATACTTAGTGATTAGTTATTTAGAGGATAAGTTTTAAAATCACACCATTGGATTATACCTTGGAGGATAAGTTTCACTATATGTAAAGTGTACTTTTAACCCTAAAACACTCAAATAATATACAAAAATGTACTTGGAGAATATGAAAGAGTATATATAGTAGCAACTATGACTATTAAGAAAGAACCATAAAATGATATAGAGTAGGAAGAAAATGACCTTTCTAGCATACAAATTAGCTAGAATAGCACCCCAACCACCATTATCAAAACTCATCTGAATTATGGAGGAGCCAAATAGCACGATTTGAGGTCTCATTGGTCCTGCCATATTTTTATACTACGTTGTTATCTTATTTGGCTCCCTCTCACTCAAACACTACTCCTGAGATGTTGCACTATGTATCATATTGGAATCACAATTTATAGATGTGGATCTTATTATTTTTGATTATTTTTCTCCCTCTAGGGCCAGTTTGCAGTCCTTGCCACGTTATATGCTTGCCTACGTAGCTGGCAATCATAGCTTATTATATTCTCAAATTTTGCCATTTCAACATTATCCATGATTCAATGGGATGTAATATTACTGGTTCAACCAATTTAATTGAACTTTCGTATAAATAACAACCACATAATATTTTTATTTTAAAAACGATTGTTATTCAAGACCAACAAAAAAAAACTTGTTCACATGCAATAATTGTATTCATAGAATTTTTTTTTGGCTCAATTACTTGTGTCATTTTCATTAGCTTTTATTTTAGAAATGTTATTGTTTTGAAACTAAAAAGATAATTGATTTTACAAATATTTGTATCTTTATTGCTTTTGAAAAAAAAATAAGAATCTAATATTTGAATAATTTCAGTTAAAATCATTTTGATATTTTTTAATTTTTTTTTATTATAGTAAGAAACATCAAATGAAAGTTTCAGCTTTTTTTTTTAAAAAGTTCTAAATTATCGAATGTCTAATATTTTTTTTTTAATTTATCCGTAATAAACAGCCCTAAGTGAGTTTAGTTAACTGTAGCTTGTTTTATACCTCATTTCCCATATGTCAAAATTAGTTATCACTATTTCAGTTAGTTAGGGATTCTGTGGTTGATCTTATCTGAACATATAAGCTTGTAATCATTCATTTGCAAATAATTTTTTGGATGAAGGGACAGATTTCAATGAAAATTGCCAATAAAAGTGTCTATAACTTATGTAACTTGTAAATTTTTAACTTTAACAATAAAAATTGATTGCAAAGCAAACTTATGACATATAACAATAAAATTATAAAGTAAAACAACTAATTAATTAATAAATTAATGTGGAAACTGTAACAAAATTTACAAATCAAAATAGTACAAGACAAAAAAAAAGTATAAATTATCATCAGAGAGTTCTATATTTCGTACCGATAAAACAAAAAACTAATTAAATTTAACACTAAATAGAAATTCAACAAAGTATACGATTACGATTAATATGATGTAGTTCGTCCCTAATTTTTTTCTCTCTTTCTCTCTCTTCTCTCCTTCTCTCCTTCTCAAACTCCAGCAGTCACCCCTTTCTTCTTCCTTTTGTCTATCGAAATCCGAACTATTTTTCTTTCTTTTTTAATTGAATAAGTGATTATCACATATATTCAGCTTTCTGGAATTTGTTTTTTTGTGATTTCATCGTCTCTACAAGACTCTGTTTGTTTTGATTTTAATTCTTTGTGCGCTGTGTTTTTTATTTCACATCTAAGTGCGATGTTTATTTGATTTAGGTTGATAACTTTGAGCAAGTGCACATCCGATCAATGATTTTAATGTCGTCAATGTTGCAGTCTGGAGACATGGGTATTTCGGAGACTTGAATATACTCATATTTGTAGGCATAAGTACTTTGTCGTTTTATGTTGTTGATGTGAGTTTGTTCGTAGATTCATCTTTTTGTTTTTAACGACATTGATTTTGTATTGTATCGATGTACTCTATCAATTTGAATGAATGACTATCGTTTATTTTTTTAAAAAAAAAAACAAAGAGTACACGATTAATACGAGTACACGATTAATATAGAAGTGTAAGAACAAATCAATGATATTATGAATAGGGAAACCCAAAACAAGTCAATTAAATTAGTTGTTAGCTTCTTAAAAAAAATAGTTGTGTTATTTTAATCACGTTCAAACTAAAACAAACTTGATACACTCATTTTAAAACTGGTTTCACATAACTCAAAATCTTGGTGGGGCTAGGGGTCGAAACTAAGGTTTAGGTTGTTATTGTTTGAGATTCAGTTACGTGGTCCATTTGAAATATCCGAAATGATTCTATTTTTTCTGAGTACATGACTTTTGATCATCAATTAGTGGATATGGTAAAAAAAAATCTCATGAAAATCGTTTTTATTATGATTGTAAGTAATTAAATCAACAACATAATTGATATCGATGGAATTCGGTTCTGTGTTGGCAGAGGATCCATACGTCTACTTGATACTCTGAACATTTACTCTGCGTCTTTTTTTGCAATTCGGTTTCGTATCTATATGTGGGTGCGCTGGATTGTCCGTGGAAGGGCTGTTTAGAGTTGCTTTTTATTTACCACTTGTGTATTGATATGATGTGGTTAGATTCATGCCCCCCAATCTTATACTTCCTTCTTATTTTATTTTATTTGATTTTTATTTTGCTTAAAAAAAAAAAGATATCGATGGAATTCGTACTATACTTAATGCAACGATACAAATATGATTGAAATATTAAATTACTATATTGGATCTGGCAAAGACAATTGGAGTATGAAGTACAATAGAATTCTCAAAGAAAACAATGAGGCTATGAGGGAGAAGTGATCCACTTTTCACTCACTAAATTACACACCAATGATTGTCAATCATTGGTTTATTTAACACAGACAGTAATCTACCAAAGCAGTTACGCATGAATGGAAAACGCGACTCACTCAAGGGCTAAAACGATTAAGGGAAAAGAAACTGAAAAGATCATGTTTGAAGTGGGAGTGACGTCATTCTTTCCAAAATAAAATTATTCAAAAATGCCAATGTTCTCCTCTTTTGAGTCATATCGTCGAAAATGACATTTTTGGAGGGCATTTTGTTAGCATGTAAATTCAACAGGCTTATTTAATATGGTCAACATTTGTTTGACCTTTTACTTTGCAAGAATCGAAGGCTTTCTCATTTCAAGTTGAGTATTTCGACGAGGTAACAAGCTAACGCGTGTGACTTGAGGTTCGATAGAACAAAATAGAAGAAAGATCGCATCGAAGTCAAGCAATGAAGGCGGGAAAGCACGATTTCAAGCTTGGAGACGGTTTCCTTAGTGGGAACATGGGGCAAATGGTTGCCCAAGATGGAGGAAGTGCTGATCATGGGATTAATGGTTCACCAGTTAGTTATTTTAGTATAAATAAGTGTTTCCAAGCCAGAAAATGGGTTGCAAATCATTTATAGAATTCTACAACACTCAAACTACCGACGTCTAGGGAAACCAGTTATACAGAATGTATGTAAACTGATTTGTAAACCACCTTTATTTTAATGCATATTGCATTTTACTTTTCCTTTAAGTTTACGTGCTTAAAGCCTTTATCTTTTCTTTTTACTTTATATTGCTTTTGTTTGCAATCTCAAACCTGTCGAGAGACAGTGCCCTTTTGTTTACAAACCCGTCCTGCTCTTAAAGTAACATGAGTGCATCTCGTGGCTCTTTTTTCAAACCTTTTTTTCGATCAAAACCTTTGCACAACATGCTACTGCGATCTCTAGTTCGATCTCGCTTGTAATAATCAAAACTAGTCCGTAGTTTGCCGAAAACACAGGCAAACAGGTGCTTGCTAATAGGCTTTGTTTTGTAATTGGTTCGGTTATTTCGGATTCCCAGTCTGCCTTCATTAACGGTAGTCAGATTCTTGACGGCATCTTGGTGGCTAATGAGATATAGTCGATGAAGCGCGCAAGTTCATAAGGAATTGATTCTTTATAAGGTCTATTTTGAGAAAGTTAACGATACTATTGATTGGGGTTACCTAGATGAAGTGATGTTTAAAATGGGATTCCCGACTCTTTGGGGGAAGTGGATTAAAGAGTGTATTGGAACAACCACAACTTCGGTCTTGGTTATTGGGTCACCTACCGATGAGTTCTATCTGGGGAGGGGATTGAGGCAAAGAGACCCTCTCTCGTCGTTCCTGTTTCTTTTGGTTGCAGAGGGGTTCCATGTTTTGATGGAATCGTTGACTAGTAACAATCTTTTTTCTAGTTATAAGGTGGGTAACAAGGACTCGACAATTGTTTCCCACCTCCAATTTGCAGATGATATGTTAATATTGGGTGAAAAATCCCGGGCTAATATTCGAGCTATGCGTGCTATTCTTCTCCTTTTTAAATCCTTGTCTGGTTTGAAGGTAAATTTTGCGAAGAGCCATTTGGTCGGGGTGAATATTGCATCTTCGTGGTTATCTGAAGCAGCTATGGTAATGGATTGTAAGGTTGATTCTATCCCTTTTGTGTATCTGGGTTTGCTTGTTGATGGTAATTCTCGACGCGTGTCGCTTTGGGAACCTCTCATGAACCGTATAAAATCTAGACTGTCGGGTTGGAATTCCAAACATTTATCTTTTAGGGGTTGTCTGATTTTATTGAAGTCTATCCTGTCATCTCTGCCTGTTTATGCTCTTTCTTTTCTCAAGGCTCCTTCAGGTATCGTCTCCTCTATTGAATCTATATTTAATTGTTTTTTTTGGAGTGCTGACCACAGGAAAATATCATGGGTGGACTAGAACTTTGTTTGCAGGAGTAAGGAGGTTGGTGGTTTGGGGGGCAAGGAGAATTAGGGAGTTTAATACTGCTCTGTTAAGGAAGTGGCGTTTGCGGTTGTTGGAGGATAGGGATAGTTTGTGGTTTAGGGTGATGTCGACGCGTTATGGAGTAGAGGGAGGGTGGTTGAAGGGTGGTGGTCGTAAGGCCTCTACTTGGTGGCGTGATGTTCACGCCTTGTGTAGGGAGGAGTGGTTCATCGATCATGTTAGCCGCTCTGTTGGAAACAGGAAGAATACTCTATTTTGGTCGGATGTTTGGCTTGGTGGGGTGTCGTTCAGAGTCAGGTTTAGAAGATTATTTGACTTGACGGTGCTTAAGGGGGAGT
>Ga0315915_1004059_pt1 | contig 18495 bp, 6 predicted proteins | sample MpolbnodulesMG_FD_207738 | JGI IMG/M metagenome (GOLD analysis project Ga0315915, IMG submission 207738) | Medicago polymorpha root nodule microbial communities from Los Angeles, California, United States - branched nodules | ecosystem: Host-associated > Plants > Roots > Nodule | place: USA...
CAATTCCATTTGCGTTTTTTTTTTATGACAGCTTTTATCTCCCAAAGTTCAATAATTGTCCCCTTAATGCACCCTTTTATATATAGTATACCATATTTCTTTCATACTTACCTGTCTTTGTAATCAAATGGGGAAATTTCTTGAAGTTCAATTTTATTGTCACGTTTGATTAGTTTCTTTATCCCTCTTTGCTTATTTGATTATTTTTTTACTCCAGATTATAAGGGGTTTGATGTTTAAGTTTATTTGTTTTTTCAAACTTATTACAATCTTTATGTTTGAATGGTACTTTCATTCCAGTAGGTTTTTGTAACTTTAGCTTTTAATTTCTGCAATCACACGTCTTTAACCTATCAACCTGCATATTTATTGATAGTTTTTTAATTATCATGTCAAAACTCAAAAGTATGCCTGTTAGATTTGATTAATCTCCATGGTATTCCTATTGCAACAATATATGATCTTTCTTGTTGTGTGTATGCATGAAATTTTCCGTCACTCCATTTCTGATTTCATCTGTGAGCAAAAAGTATGTGGCCTTGATATGAGAAAAGTTGTTAGACCACCAATGCCTTTTGATTTCCTTATGTTTATTATTCTACCTTGGTTCTTAGTGCATAGGTTCCCTTAGCAAATATACTCGAAGGAGTGGTTTCTCTTCCAATTCATATGTTTATGGTTCCCAACTTTTTTTTTTGTTTCCACTATTACAACAAAGAAATTCACCAAGTCCAGGTAACTAACACAATACAACCAAAGTATGGATATTTAATTAAATTAAATTCACTAAAATGATAGATTTTGTCTCACCTTTAACTCCAATTCTTGTGTTTTTCGTTCATGATGAATCAATTAAAGTATTGAAACTTTTCTTCATTCATAGCTCTATACTATATACCTTTTGATATGTTTATAGAGTTATGAAGTCCTGTCATTTTCATTACTCCCTTTCCTCCTCAGTATTTGACGAGGCTTCACAATTTCTATCTTTCATCATGTTTGCATTGCAGTGTCAATAATTAAAGAAGTGATGCGCACCACTTGTAAGTGCTAACTTCTACCATATTTAACCGATGTCAATTTGTTTGGTCCTATGCCATGCTTCCTTTAGCTATAATAACAACTTTTTATTTTATTCATTTTACGGCACATGCACATTCCTTCCTATGCCTCTAAAGTACACACCTCACTCTTGCTCCCTCTCAACCTTGTTAATTGATTTTAATTTATGGTAGCTGCTAGTGAAATTGAATGTGTCTGTGATAGTAAAATTGGTATATATGCAAGCATGTTAATGTTCCATGCAGCAGCTTGCTGGCTATAGTGACAGTTAGATTGTGTGAGAAATGTGAATTTGTTGTTGTTGAGCAGTCTAGTGTGGATGATTGTTTGTACTTTTAAAGATTTTTATAATTATCTCTTAATTCTACTCATGCTGCTTATAATGCAAGTCTAGTGAGGATGATAAATATTTTGATGCCCAACATGCTGCAATTAATTCTACTCATACTGCCTATAATGTAAGTATGTATTACTTTACATCATGATTCATGACAATAGATTTCTGGATGTTAGAAACTTGGAGATTTGCATTACCAATTAGCTAGCATATATAAACTATGGAAATTGGAAATAGGGTATTTGTTCTTTCTATGCTTGCTGTTTTTGAACTTTAATGAGCTTTGTCTCCATAAGGATAGTAGTACTTTGGTGTTGAAGATGACATCTATGGTTTGTTCTAGTATATTATTGATCCTTATTTAATATTAATCTGGTTAATCCAGTTTTAAGTTGTACTTTAGGGCCGGTGTTCTATCATCCACCTTGAGAAAAGGTCTATTAGGATATATTTTAGCATTCATACTTTTTTAGCTTGCCAACATTCATAATCTCGAAAATCCCCACTGCATTTCTTTCTTGTGATCCTAATTGCTGCAAATGTGTATTGGTTTGTTGCCTGAGCAGTTAACTCATCTTGTAGTGATGCATTGCGTCATGCATACATGATACTTGCATTGCTGTTTTTTTTTTCTTGGTGATTGGGATTATTGCTAGTCGCTTTTTGATATGATACTTGTATTATTCTGGTTAAGGAAGTAATTGGTTTGTTAGATTATATATATGATGTATTTCTGTTGCTTGGAAATTACATCTTTTTATGATACTTGCTGCTGGTTTTATGTTGATGTGTCCTCTGCTCATTAAAACTCATTAAAACCATGGAGTCAATATTGTTTTGTCATTTATTCATTCCTTGAAGAAAAACGAAATCACTCTGTCTATTGAGTAAGGAAGCAATATATAGTAACTTTTACTATTCTGTAATAAAAAATTACCTGAATTTTCTTTATGTTTTTATTTTAGTAAGCATTGGATAAAACAATATACTCATTCTATTCTAATTTTCATTTCTTTTCTAGTTTTCATTATGACAGGACATCTCATGGGTACCCTAAGAAGGGTGGGAACTGTCAGCTCAGCTCCGGTCAGATGTAGATTGGGTAAGCAGGGTCAGTCCAATTTTTTGCAACAATTATGTGGTCTATCATAAATCTCATTTTGTTGCAAAACAATTTGGGTATGACGATGTCACTTCATGGAGTACAATATAAAACAAAGGATATCGTGGAACAATTACGTTTCTCTACACTGATTCTTCACATATTTCGGATGAGAACTACCAGACAAAAATGTAGCAACAATATAATATACCACCAACATCTTACAACCATTAGGCGCATTAATTTTCATTTTATCTACCTGTGGTTTCCTTGATTAATTATGTTACCATCTTACAAAAGTAGAGATGACTTATTTTATGTATTTAAGATTTACTTTTTTTTATGCAATAGAACTTGGTTGAATGTTATTTATTTTAAATGGTGATGTTTGGTGTAGTATTTTTGTATATCTTTAGTTTTGATCAGACATACTCAAAATTTGACGTGAATGAGTACTAGATGCATAATTAGTCAAGGTGGTTATCAATTTTTAGTTATCAATAGCAGAAGAGTTAAATCCTATCATAGTAGTGTTTGAAACTCGTATTAAATCCTTTTGAGTAAAGGTGAACTTTGTTAAAGAAAAATCCTTAATAAGAGAATCGATCTCATACCTTTGAGAACAGATAGTTATCAAACATACTTGATACTCACAAATATAAAAATGGATTGAATTTGGGTATCAATGAATTTGTTTGCTACTCTAACTCTCTCCTTTGCATAAACCTCATCAACGGTCTGCAGTAAAGTACCATGTTTATGCAGTGTTCGTTCAAGATATAAGAGCTGTTTTTGCAAAGCAGTGTCATTGTTTGTCACACCTTTAGAGAAGGAAATCCATGCTTTAGAGAAGGAAATCCATGCTTTTCTTCCATAAGGCGTGCTTAATCTTCCTAAGAATGATACTTTAGGAACTTTCTTCTTTAGGGAGTAGTTTTTTTTTTTTTTTTAACAAAAAAACATTACTAACTATACTTAATAAAAATGTTTTAGTAAAGAGTAATGATATTTATAAAACCATTTTGTGACAACTTTGAACAATAGTTTTTTCTCTGTTTTTTATTGGACAAAAACTATAGAGACATAGAGAAGAAGAGAGAAAACAAGAACACAATAAATGTATTTGAGAGAGAATTGTCCCAAAATGTTTATATAGATGTCATGAGTTGCTTAATCGACAACTAAAAAAATCAAAGCAACGATGGAAAGCAGTTTGCCAACTATAGACGGTTAGGTTCGATTTCCTTTTGCCTTTTATCATCATTGCATTTACCCTATGGAAACGGTGTTATCGAAAATTAATATTTTTGTCAAATTTATGGAATAATCAAAGTTGGGCTAAAAATGATATTAATAGCACTTACATTATTATTTATTATACTAAACATTTCTTTAGTATTACATATTACAAGGAAAAAATAAAATCTTTAGTACTAAGGTGATACATTCTACTTCAACAACATTTATCTATCTATACGTATGAGAAGCCAAAAGGCATGTACCAGCCACATTGGGACGAAGTATAAAGGTGAAGAACCTCTCCCGGATGCCATAACGCAAAGAAATTCAAAGTGTAATAGAATCTTTTGGACTACTTCGTTGCTTATCTCATCCAGCCTCTTTTTCAACTTATCTTCTAGTAAAGGAGGAAGAAGAACTCAAAAAGTAAAAAACAGGGGGGGTAAATATTACAAAAAATATAGATAACTATTTTTTTTTATTTTTAATAAAGTCTCAAAAAAAGCATATGCTCTACTACTACTACAAACTACTATCATTTGTGTGCATTTGAGCTAGCATTCAGCCTCCTAACAAATTGCCCCTGCCACATCACAAACAAGGTAGATGTGTTACCTTAATTGTGACAAACAAGGAAGAAAACGATTAAGTTAATTTCATTTAGGAATTAGGATGTTTAATTAATATTCCCTATCAATATAAAATACGTATTTTATTCATTCATTTAATTACATATCACCATTTAGACATTTGTGAAGATATTTGATTGATTACTTCAATCGCTTTCACCTTCCCTTGTTTTGCTTGTGCTTAAGAAGTAATTACGTTATTTTCAGTTTGGCGTGAAAATCACAAACTCTCTTTTCATAGTTCTTCAGTTGAGACTAGTACTTTGTCTGTCTAACGACCTTACATTAGAATAATGTTGATGATGTAGTAGTACAGTATTAGAAGAATGTAGACAAAAACATTATTTTTTTAATTGAAAAAGAATCCCATGAGAGAAGTTTATATAGCCAAAACAAGCGTTAGGCTTGTTGATAAATTATTATTATTCTTTTCAAAAAACACAAAAGAAGAAAACCTAAACATTGGTGCAGAGTGCAGTAGCTAAACGAATTGAAAAATTGAAATAGATAGAACCTCAAAAGTTGGACAAAAAGTGACCAACGCAACAACCACAAAGGGGGTCCACTCTCCATAAACAAAAAAGAAACTATCTATGATGAAGATGCTCATTATCCAATTATCATAAACTAGATTTCCTCTAATCTTCTAGTGTCTTCAACTGATTGATCATACCTTCATTCTTGGCCGTCGATCTGCATTGACCTTCCTAACTTGATATCTGATTTTCTTAGAGATGAGGCGTGTACGACGCTTTTCTTTGTAACGCAGCACGCTGGCTTCTCTTACACCACTTCCTCCTCCTCCATTCTCCCATAACAAATCTATTTGTGACAGCCGTGCCTGTCTCCCACAATATCAATAAACAATTTGTTAATTATTCACACTATCTATTAAATAAATGTGTCACGACTATATGCTACTATTATTTATTTCAAATAATGTCACAACGTGACCTAAATTATAACATATGCTACTAGAAAGTGAGAAAAAATATCACATCACCCATACCTTTGACCCAAGACAAAATCTTAACATGAACATACAGTCCTGTTATTCCATTGAAAATACACAAAGATAGTATGTAGCATAATTTTATTACAACATTTTGGTTCATAAAAAAGTGAGACTGAAAACTATAGCATATGAGATGAGACCACAAGTATGTTTTTACTTTAGCCTTTTTATTGGATAACATATTCAAAACCCATTTAAATACTTGTAAGAGAATGTTTCTATTTTTTTGAAATAGAAAAAGGAAATTGTCTTGAAAAGTAAAGTAAAAAATGAATAGGGCATGACATGCATGAAATACTTTACTATTTTAGCTTCATAAAGTGTTATTCCCATATTCCACGTGATTAAAATCTCACCTTGGTAGTCTTTTTAAATATGTAAAACATAGAAAAATAATAATGCTTTGCTAATATATGATGTTCAATTGACATATGAGGGAATAAGGTACTGAAAACAGAGCATTGAAATTGAAATTGGTAATTAAGGTTTAAACAAAAAACAGGTGTTGAATTTTGATTGGGTAGATGAAAAACATACATTAACATCATTTCCCGAAGCATCGGAGACAGGGCTGTCATCGGCGAACGGTGTTCCTCGGTCAGACCAAGCTTTCCGAACACCGTCGTAATTCAATTTCAACAACAATCCACTTTTCAACTTTGGCGATTCCATTTCTTTCAATTCTGCATTCAGTCTCTCCACCGCAACAACCTTCTTCTTTTTCTTCTTCTCAGTCTTACCACCACCGACACTGCATATTTTGGGCGAAATTTTAAGCATATCAACCGCCGGAAAATTCCACCAATTACCTTCATCAACATGACGAAGAGCTCTCACTCCACCTCTCTGTAATCCTAACCGGAAATCGAATTTCCCGCCAAAACCAATCCATGGATGAGAAGAAGAGACATTAGATTCATTTTCCTCAATTCTACCTCCCATGATGCTATCTATTCCTTCTTCAATTTCCTCGTCGAGTATCGATTCCGCGTCAAAATCATCATCATCATCGTTCAATTCAAGACAATTCACCATTGAACTAATCTCTCCGGGACTCTGACACGGTTTCACCGGTTTTGGCTCCGAAGGGAAATCGGGCTTGCCGTGAAGTAAAAAAGATGATGATGTGTCCAATACTCTGAAAGGTAAAAGAAGTTCAGAAGTGTCGAATTCATAAGTTTTTTCTGATTTGGTGAGTTTATTATTGTTGGGGTTTGTTTTGAGATTGGGATTGGGATTGGAGAAGAGGTTTGGGTATGCGGTGTTAAGAAGTGTTGCAGCTTCGTTGTAGGTTTGATTGGGTCGTTTTCTCGGGGTTCTGGGTTTTGTGGTGTAAATTGCAAGTGGTGAATTGCTTGATTCAGAGATTGTTGAAGAAGGTGAAGAAGATGTTTGTGATGTTCTACTCCATGAACATGGTGGTGATGATTTAACTATATCTAAATCCAACCCGATGGTTCTTCCACCTGTTCCACTAAAACACGAAGACATTTTCGGAATTAAGAATTGAACATGAGTGGAAATTGGGTGAAATTGAGGGAGGGCAGAAAAAGTACAAGCTAAACCCTAAACCCAAAAAGGTAGAAGGAACAAAAGTTTAGTTTTAAAAAAAAGATAGACAAATGAAGAAAAATCCAAAGGGGTTTAGTTTAGAATATAGAGAAAGAACAAAGAACCTGAAATAGATTGGTTTTAAAAACAGGAACAGGGCATTGCAAAGTGGCAGAGAGTACTAATAATACAGTGAAGAAAGGAGGGTGGCCAATGAATTGAAGAGTGTGAAAGCATAAGAGAGTGTTAATTATAAGAGTTATAAGTGAGATGGAGACAGAGGAGAGAGAGAGAGAGAGAGAGAGATAGAAAGAGGGGGTGTCACGGGAGAAGGAAGATAAAAGGGAAAGGTCCGTTGAGAGAGTGTGTAGTTATAGGCAAGACTGACATATAGAGAGAGAGTGAAGAAGAAGAATAAGCACACCACCGACTTTAGAGAGAGAGAGAGACACAGTAACATACACTTGCAGAGTGGAGGTCTCACCTTAGTAGATACAGATGAAAACGGAGGAAGAGACAGTGCTCAGTTTCTTTCTTGTTCCTAATGTGGGACCACTACCATTCACCTCCAGTATCATTTTTTACTATCTCTTCAATTATTCTACTGGTTTCTTTTCCTATAATACCCTTCATCTTTTAAAGAAGAATTAATATATATAATTCATTTAAACATTTATAAAAAGTTAATTTAAAAATTTGAAAAACAATTTAAGTGAAAAGTATTTTACTGAAACTATTTAAAAAGTCAAACTGAAAATTTCATATTAGATTTCTGTTGGGTCTAATTGTAAATCAAGTTTTGCTTAGATTAAACTCAAAAAATTATTTTGAAATGAAAGCAAAGTAGGGTTGCTTTTGCAAAATAAAGCCAACTCAAACTTAAATATGAAAACTTCAACCCAAATGCACAATATTGAATTCAATTTGTATCACTAATCATGTAAATATATATATATTAAACAATGTAATAAACAATATTATTAAAATATATAAAAAGAGTGATATCTAACTACACCTCTTGTAATTCTAATCACATAAAATAAAAGGGATGTTTAAAAGTTCTTGAACTTGGGCAGTTTAGTAATTGAGCAATTAAAATCTTAAGTATGCCAATCCCCGACATGGGTGTACCTAGAGGATAATTTCATGCCATACCCAATACTGCAAAAAAAGCTTCTTTAGGATATATGGAAAAGGCTCTTATCTGATGACGAGGCAAGATTTGATTGGATGTTTTAGATTTTCAGGGCTTGCGTGGTATGACATAGTGGCTCACCAGTTTTCACGTGTATCAATGAAAGAGGTGAACTCTTGGACGTGTTATGTGAACAATGATTCCGACCTTTTTGTTCTCTTTCGCAATTTATCTGTGGCACCTTAACGATATACGTTGCCATTCTTATGTTCAATGACTCCTCATTAGCAATTCAAAATCTTCTGTTACAAGTTCCACTTGCTAATAAACATCCGTAATCCAAATGTATCTTCAGTTTTGTTCTCTAGTAAAATCATAAATTACGACGTTTTTGGAGAGATATATTTGGAGACACGATCAATATATTTTTACTACACAAATTGTATGGCAAAGAGCAAGAAAAGATAATTTTAATGCAAAAATATAATAATATAATGCATAAAAAAAATAGCATGTGATTTGAGGTTGGCCTAGATCGGCGACCTAAGAGACAAATAAGCAGCGGCGGATCTTGATTGATTTTGTTGGGGTGTCAAATATTTATAGAAGATATATATAAACTTATACGTACAAATACATAAATAGTAAGTTGTTGTATTGGTTTAATTATAGCATAAATGAAGGTTGAAACCCTTGTGTTGCCGGTTTGAGTGCCAGTTAAGTTTAGAGAATATGTACTTGAACTTTAGTCATGAGTTGGTCTCGAGTTAGCTTTTATAGGAGACAACATAGAGCTTTCAGGACAAGAGACCTAATCAGACATGTGTCCTCGTAGACAAATGTTGACATATCATTGTAAAATATTCATCACACGACCTTAATTGGGTCTCCGAACTCGCTTGGGTGCGCCTTTAAGGGCAAGTCCAATGTATGGTTGTATAGTGTATGGTGATCGATTTTTTGTTGGATTGGACTAGGCCTAGTCCAGAACAGTACATAATTTATAATTACTTTTCTATTTTCTTTATAAATTCATTTGTATATGTCTTTAGTATATTGTTATCGTTATGTAGGCAATAGCTAAGGTGGACAAGTGAATCATGGTGGATCATAGTTATTTACTGTTACTATTACATGATTGATATTTTAAGACAACTTACTTAGACTTTTTTTTTCCTTTTTTTTTTAGGAAAAAGTAACAAATTGCATTTCTTCCTCAAACCACCCACCCCACCAATCCGCTTCAACCCCTCCCTAACACCACATAAATCCTTCCACCAAATCAACGCCTTACTACCTCTTCCCTAATATGACCTCCCTCAATCTCATATTTAGCAACCAATACTTTATAACATAACCTTCATTGATCAATGTAACAACCCGATTTTCGCTAGATTTATTTTATTGTTTATTATGTGTGTTTATATATGCTTGTATATGATTATTTGCCCATGTGTGTATTTTAGTGAGATTTGGTGTCGGAAGGGTATTTTAGTCATTTTGAGCTCAGGGGTATTTTGGTCATTTTGCGAGCAAAGGTAAATTAGTAAATTCAATGTGAGGATTATTTGTAGTACTTTAGTGGCATAGATTATTTTTACTAAGTTACTAGTAAAGCGGGGTAATTAATTAAGAACCGGTAACTATTCGAAATTTTATCCGTTAAGTGAGTAGAAACTTTGTGAATTAGTCAATGAGAACCTTGAGCCCATTAAGACAATTGAGAGTTGAGCTCATTTGTGTAGAGCCTATATAAAATCTAGTCGTAAGAGAAATTAGGGTTTTACACTCATTTTCACAAAACTTTTGAGAGAGGTAGAGAGAGAAAGCAAGAACAAGGGTTAAAGAGAATAAGCTTGGGAGAAGAAGAAAAAGTGTAGAGATTCAAGAGGGTGGAACAAAAGTGAAGCCTAAGCTAAAGATCGTGCTCAATTGAGGCAAGGGGGATAGTGTCCATTCATAATTTAAGTTAGGACCTCTTCTTCTACTTAATTTCATAAGTGCTTATGTTTGTGAATTGAGATTTTTGTGAAATTATGGGTGTGATAAACTTCATGAATTTGTGGTGTAGAATTATGGGTGTGATAAACTTCATGAATTTTTGGTGTTATTATCTTAAACTTCATTGTTATTATCTTAAACCGATGTGTTATTCACTCACGGCTGCACCACCGTCAAACCCTATGGTGGTCTTTTTGGACACGTTAGGGTATGCTCCAGTCAGCGCTGCCGCGGTTCTTGACGGTGGTGGATGGTTGTCTTTCTTAGTTGTGGCTGTTGTTTCCTCAGTGAGCAGTGTCGTCGTCCTATCATAGTATTGCGTCCGTATGGGCCGATGGTTCATGAGTGTTTCAGTGTTGATAACATGGGTTCATATATTTTCTGATCTGAGAATCGTGTCTGGACTTTTCTCGATTCGTCTAACTGATGTTCTCATCTTACTTTGGTTTTCTGATTCTAACCCATATATGTTGAGATATGCAGAAGTCAAAGCTAATGGGTTTGCTTCCACTGTGATGTAGGAATCGGGAATGGCTTAAAACCTGTCTCAATCCTTCATGATTAGAATCAGAGGGATTGGTTAATGCTTTAAACGTCCAGTTTCAATGTGTGTTGGTACTAACTTGTGTCTTGCTTTGTTTCCTGATTTTAACTCAGATCTGATGAGATCTACAGGTTACAAAATTTTCGGGTTTGTATCCACTGCATGGAGAAATTGGGGAAGGTGTTTCTGTTAGGAAAATCAGTTCTGGCTTGTGTTGATTCTTTTTGGATCTCAATGTCGTGTTCCTGGATGGTTTGGCTCGAAAGGGCGATTATTGCTTGTTGTTGTTTTACAGGGAGTTTAGTAATCGTGGACCGTTTCTGTGTTAGCAGACGATTCATACGTCATTCTCGGGTATCCCAGTCATCTTGTTGATTGACATGAGACTGTATGGACTCGATACTTGTTGACAAGAGTCATCAATACTTGTTGTCTTTGTTGCAGAGAGTTGATGGTATATGATCCGATTCGTGTTGATGATCGATTCATTTGCCAAACTTTAGACCCGCGTTTAATTGTTAGAATTGTTTAGGGTTAGACACACTTTATGGATCATTTTTTTTCATGTTTTTCCCCATTAGAGTTGTTGACTGGGTCATATTTTATGTCCTCCCAGTTTTTATGTAATTTTTTCTTTTTTTAATAATATATATGAGCAGTTGACAACAGAGGAGAGTAGGATTCCAACTTAGTTGGACACTATTCTATTCTTTTTTATGTCATTTTGCTCTTGGCTTAAAAAAGGAAAACTATATTTATTAGGATCAAAATCTGACTTAATCCTAACAAAAATTTATCGTATATTTTTTAATGCTTTACCTAGCATATTGTTATCAATCATCGTGACAATATTTAAATTTTTAAAATCCCATTAGTAGGTATTTTGGTGCTCATAAAATTATTGTGACAATATTTAAGTTTCTAAAATCCTACTAGTAGGCATTTTGGTGCTCATCAAATTGGGTTGTACTACGAACAATGCCTAAGATTGGCTACCACACAATTAACAACATGTTTTGTTTGAATTTAAACCATTAATATTTTTTATAGTAAATTATACTCCTCTTCTTTTAAAGATGTTTGAATTACACCCTCCTCCTTTTTTATGTTAAAATATACACTTTCCTCCTCTCTTATTTAAAACATATTAGAAAACATTTCACTCATTCCCTTGAGAGAAGCTTGAATTACATTCATCTCCTCTCTTATGTTAAAATCTACGCTTTACTCCCTCAATAATTTTTTTTTAATTTCTAATAAGCTAGCAAAAAAAATGGTCTAATACACTTTGAAGAAAATAGTATTGCATGTTTATTTTAATATAATCAACATTAAATACGTATTTTTTCTATTTTTTATTCACAATTTCTTTAACAAGTAGTTTTAAACCCTATTATAAAATATGAAACAACCCAAAATAAAATTAAAATATGTGAAAAATAACTTAAATCGTGATTCAAAATTATTATATATTATAAAAATATTTATTTATGTTAAAATAGATTAAATTGCAGTGTATATTTAATTATTAAGGGAGGGAGTTGAAATTCAAGCATCTCACAAGGGAGAGGAGTATCGACTTTATTTTTCAAGGGGGATGAGAGTATATTTTAACATAAGAGGTGAGGGGAGTGTCATTCAAATACCTTTAAAAAAAAGGGAACGTAATTTACTCTAATTTTTGTATATTAAGATTTTTCCTTTATCTTTTCCACTCCGCTGGTGCTTTCATCAATCCTCACACTACAATAAAACAGTTCATTTTTGAGCTAGATTCTAAGTGGGTGGTAGATGTCGTCTATACTTCATTTTACTTAAAGGAGTTAATACTTACATAATAACTATACAAATTTGAGAGCTCGTAGTTTCGGTGGTAGTCATCAAAGTATATTTTTCAAAATAAATTAGTGAAGTTTTTTCTAGAGACCAACAAATATGGACATTTGATTATTTTCAGTTAGGGTGACCGCATGTTGAATTGTTTACCAAAATAATACATGAAGAATTGAACTTGACACATTGAGATGAACATTCTCCAAAATCTCAAAGTAATTCCATTAAGTCAATCTAAATTGATTTTTTTTTTCTTTTTTTGTTTACATTTCATCCAAGTTGATTCAATCAAAGACATTTAAATTTAAAAATATGTTCAAAAAATTGGTGGGGTGAAATTCATTTCACTTACCAAGATGGCAAACTAACTTTTAAATTCTCATCAGTAAAGATGTCTACGATTTAGTGTACGACACCTCGAACAAAATTATTCCCTGTAGATCGGAAAAAATCATTTTGAAAAATTACCTTATACAATTTTTTTTTAAAGAACCTTATATAATATTTTTGTTTTTGAAATAAACTTGTATAAATTTTTTTTGACAAAAAACTTGTATAAATGTTGACAGGTACTAATAATAAATGTTGCACTTTTTGTTTGTGACTGAGAGCCGATTAATCGAATGTCCTTTTCTAGTAAGATATTTTAACGAAATATCCGACTGCACATTCCCACTTGAAATTTGAAACTTTAAAGATAAATTTGTTAGTAACAACAGACAACGGAAAAAACATTATTTACAAAAAATGTATTTACCTTATGGTCCCTTTTTTTTTTGGTCAAACTTTATGGTCCCTTTTGTCATACTATAGTCTATAGGTTTCGTAATTTTTTTAAAAAATTATCACAATTTAATTTTTAATATAATATTATGTTTAATTCACCGTTTTGATTTTTGGCTAAAAAAGGTATCTATGTTTTCAGTGAATGTACTTGTTTCTTCATAAAAAAGGTGAATGTATTTGTTTAAACTTTAAAAGACGTACAAGGTAAAATAAATTAAATCCAAATAAAGAAAGTTAATTGAATTTGGGTGTACGTACCTTATCATTACAGGTGAGTGACATGAGCTCCCCACAACCATTGGATTTGGATAAACTATCCTGGCAGAGGGAAGTATTATGTTATGTAAGGTTGAAATTTCATCAAAACATGTGACTCTGTGATATGGTAGTAGGCGTAGCAAGGTTAGGCATCGATTATTTAAGCTTCGTGTTTTATGTTTTTATTTTTGAGGTAATTATTCAAGCTTCATTTTTTTAAAACAATTATTTAGGCTTCATGTCATCAAAATGTTATCTTCATGATGTTATGTGAGTTTTTTAAACGAGTGGATTGTAGCAAGCCACGATTCGATATATTGAACTTGTATTATTTGAGTGAATGGGATTATCTTTACAATTTTTTTTTGACTAAAGACAATTTTTTTATGTTTTGGAATTAGAGGATTTTTTTTTTAGGGAAAACCGTTTAGATGAGTTAGATTTTGAATGTTAAAATGACGAGAGCAGAAGTCAAATTCATGTTCTTGGTATTACTTGATGAATCTGGTGATATCTTTACAATATAGTATACATGATTGTTATTTATTATGCTATAAATTTTAAATTCAAATTAATGGATTAGTCTAAAAAAATCAATCAATGTGAGTTTAACTCGATTGATAAATTTCTTTAAAAAAAAAATTCAATTGATAAAGGATATTGTATAATATATGTAAATGCGGATGTTCGAATTTTGAACACCCGATTTACATCCACTTTAATGGTGAATTTTTAGACATTGTACTGCTTGATCCAAGGAATGAATTTTTTAACGCAGGGCTAATTAAAAACTTAACTTTGCTAGGATACAAACCCAAATTTGTAATCTAGCAAATTGTCTCCTCTCCATCCAATCTTATAAAAGATATAATTTCAACAACAGAGTGGAATGACATAGATGGTTGGATCTTATGTTCACGCCAATTGTGAATTAGTTCAAATTTAAATTTCTAACATATCGTAGACAATAGACATTAGTAACCAAAAAAAAAAGGACAATAGACATTAGAGTTTGACATCAAATACCGTATTCCAAATATATTCTATTTAGTTTTCAAGTTTATTTTAATTTTTTTTTTTTTGAAGAAGCTAAATTAGCTCATCCAAATTGATACTAGAGAGAATCGAACCTCAGACCTTAAGGAAGAGCACACTCCCAAATCCCAAGATCAACCCAAATGAGTTTTATTTTAATTATTCCTATCTACTTAGAACCCAAACACACTGAAATTGTATATAATTTTTACAACATCAAAATTGTGTGTTCAGATATCAACGTTGTTTAAATTTCTCCATTAATAAGCTATACATATATTTCATTATAATTTTCGCTGTTATTTTCTCCAACCTTTAGATATACGCGGTTGTGTTTCTCCTTATCTAAATTTTATAGATAAATTGTACCAGAAAAAAGTTATAGGTAAAATAAGTTTAAAATTTCAGTCATATTATCCCTCGAAATCAGTTGTCAAATGTACATTGAGTATTAGTAGTAGTTGCTGCTCGTGCAACAAGGAAAAAAAATAGTAGAGTAGTGTAGAAATGAGCCATCTTTTGTATACTAAACAATAAACATACCCAATTAAGTAAGAAAAAACTTCATTGGTACATTGAAGATTAAAATGACCTTATAAGGTTTAATTACATATATGGATCACCAAAGGATCCATATTTTGTAGCACGGTGTGTCACTATCTAATGCAGCAAGCTAGTTGATCAACAAACCATATAGTTACGAAAAATAGCACATATTGGGGACCATATATTCCATCATTCATACGCATGGACAGACTTGAGTATTCCCATTTTCCATATGAACACATCTCAAAGTTTATCTCTCCTTCTGTCTGTTTTTGTATTCATCTTCCCACTGTCTTAAGTTTATTGGGTTTTTCTCCTAGCGGTTGCTGTAATTTAATATATCTTATGACCAGATTTTAACCGAAAATTTATAAGGAAAAAAAGGTTTTTACTGTTAAGGTCCAAACTTCAACTGGCTACTACGTAATACAAATGGTGCTGTTAGGGGTTGCCCAGACATTGCTTCTTGTGGCGGTATTTTTCTAGATTATGATGACGCTGCTTTGGGTGGTTTTGGCATCCCTTTTGCTCACAACACTGAACAAATTTTTTTTTGTTGAATTAAAATAAATCAAAAGACAACACTGAACTATTTGAGGATATGACAATTGACAAACTATTGAAATATCTTTCTCTAAAGCGAGGCTAGCTTAAGGAGGTTGTCACAAAAACAAGGATTTGCTTTTGAATTTTTATTTTTTCAAGTAGCCTAGTAGGTAGAGCTCACACATTAAATATGGAGAAGTGGGGTGTCTGTGGTTCGAATCTCAGCCCCTTCATATAATGTGCAATATCCTTACCAATTGAGCTAAGTTCTTGAACTGCCTTTAAATTTTTTAAGTTTCATATTAGGCACTCTAATTTTTTTCTTTTTAAATATACTTTTGTAAGTCAAATTCTTTAAATATGTTTACGCTTAGTTCGGTTACTAGTTAAATGGAGAGGTAGACTTTTAGTTTATGTTGGGAGTTTGATGTCAAAGGTAGAAACTTTATTGGTTATATGATTTTAATTTGTTTTTAAAAACTTCCTGCACTGATGGGGTCGAGTCTAAGAGAATGATTAGACTTTTACAACCTGATAAATCAATATTCGAATATGGATTATGAGCGATACTTATATTTAGTGTCTGACATGCCTCAAATAATATTACAGATTTAGTGTTCTTAATTTTTATATTTCTATGTCAATACACTTAAAATATCTCAATTTTAAAATTCGCTTTAGGCCTACAAATACATTGGGTCGATCCTGCTTTAAAGAATGGAGAAAACTATGGCTTGAGTGTGATTTTCAATTAGTGATTTCTTCTTTCAAGCCTCCTCGTATTGTTTCTCATATTTATAGAGAAGGTAATCATTAAGCTTGTTGATCATGCTTTTAGCTTACATAGTTTTTCCTGGTGGAGTATTGTACATGATCTTGTCTTTATTAGGGATGACTTATTTCATAATAGAAACGATCTTGCATTTTATCGTTTTAAATAAGTATTTGGTTGTTGTATTCGGAACAGAGGTGGAGATTTCATGCTTGCATACCAAGCTGGAAGAATGAGCCAATGGAAGAAGAGGTTATGACGTTACTTGAGTCTTGAGGCAATTCAAGTGGTTTGTAACAAAGGTGTTGAACATGTTATCTTTAAAAGCGACTTTAAAGTTCTGATCGAGGCTATTTTATCTAAGACATGTTTGTGTCTTAAAATTTAGTGTCTTGATCTCTAATATTAAGAGTATTTTATCGTTGCATTTTAACTTTGAGGTTAAATTTGTTTGACGATAAACAAATATGATTGTTCACATGCAAACTATTTGAGTGTATTTATTTTGGTTAGTATTATGTATTATGTAACTCAATTACCCACCTCATCATTAACTGTATTTGTCGTTAACTGTCTAATAGAATAATAAACACTTTTAACATGAAAATTACCTTTCTTGTAAGAACCCCAAAGCAAAGTATCCATATGGTAAGAAATAGGAAGAGTCATCAACTATTAGATTAACATGGCTTCAAAAGGCAAAAAAAAAAAAAAAGCATTGATATGTACGTTGTGTGAACCACCCTCATCGTTATTCTGATTTGTTTGAGAGAAATCAGAATCAAGTGGTTTAGGGGATCAAATCTTGCATCCATTATATGAAGGAAGCTAATTATCCTCCTAGATGTTAGTAATTAAGATGACAAATTCCCATCCCGATTAAGAACTCATGAGTCTCCATGGACCCTTCTCTCTATGTAACTCGATAGATGGACATTCCTATAGTTTAGAACATTCCCACAAGGGAAATAACCTGCCTTCAAGCAATAAGATAATAGAGAATATGGATAAGAAAGAATGTGCCAACCTTGTTTTGTATTTTAAAAGGAGGAGAGGGAAACTCAATCATCTTTTGGAATTTGGTTGACAATATTTGTTCCAATGTATGTAATATGTATCCATTGAAATTTTATTTTCTCCGGTTTTGTATGGCCCGACCATGATTGTTTGATCATAGCTTATGTGTGGTCCTACAAATTGGATGGTAATTGAAAACATCCCTTGGCATGGGGGAGGATCGATTAAGCCACTAACTTGATAAGAACATCTTAGCCTGCTGAAGAGATAAATTTATCCTTTCATTCTTTCAGCTTCTTTAAGACTAGATCTATCAACAAAAGAGGGAAGCCCCGAGTATTTGGATTGTGTCTAAAAAATCATTAAAATGGATCCATATTTAGAAATCATGTTCTATATTTGCAGGAACACTTTGAATGAAAAAGATCTCAAATTTGTCAAGATTTACAAGTGGATTATGTAATTTTGATTCCATGGTAATCAAAGATTATGTCAACCTAATTTATGTGTTTCCATTGAGAAGCTTTGCGATGAAAAAAATTGTGTTTTTTGTTAACTAAAGTATATTAATGACTATATATTTGAAGGTAGCATGGATTAAAAGCGATGTAGGAATAATAATATAAGTGATATTCAGTTGAGTAATCAAAAAAGAATTATGATAAACTAATGAACAAGTAATCATGTTCACAACTAGAGTGATTCTTAATCTATAAGTGAAAGTATGATTGACCAAAGAAATAACATTCTTAATTAATTCATATATACATGATGATTTGGTTAAAAATCATCTGGACCTTGAGAAAGCAAGACGCATTGCTCAAAACTAAGTGAAGCTCACTACCAAAAAAAATTTTGAGTGAAGCTTGAGGTATAAATCATTGTTTAAAACAAGGAAAATTCTATGGTGAAGTCGTGAAAATGACTTTTCTGATGAAGTTAACACTATAACATCAAAAGTGTAGTGAGTAACACCCCAATGTTTGTACAGTGGCATCAAAAGTTCAGTCCCCATAGTATCATCAATTCATAACAAGACTACACTTAATCTAATTTTATCCTACCTTGTTTTAAGTGTAACACCCCA
>Ga0315915_1004061_pt1 | contig 18490 bp, 9 predicted proteins | sample MpolbnodulesMG_FD_207738 | JGI IMG/M metagenome (GOLD analysis project Ga0315915, IMG submission 207738) | Medicago polymorpha root nodule microbial communities from Los Angeles, California, United States - branched nodules | ecosystem: Host-associated > Plants > Roots > Nodule | place: USA...
CTACTTGATTCAGTTAACTCTTCTGTTATCTTCAACATGCAAGGTGTTGTTGGTTTTAGAACACACTTCATAGAAATGAATAACGCTTTTAGAAAGTTTGAATTTCTATTCCAAAGAAAGTTTGCACTAGAATACCCTGAAGAAGATAGCATTTACCCAAGTAACTTTGCACTTCAAGCATATTATGCAACTAAAGCTATTGCTGAAGCTGGAAATAAATTATCACGAGGAAAGTTCAGACTTAAACAATTCACAGAAAAGATTTTGTCTAGTAAATTTGAAAGACTGAGCACAAAGACTTTCTCCAAGAATGGACAATTTATCCAATCACCAACCTTCAACATAATTAATGTGATAGGGAAAAGTTATAGAGAAGAATTGGGATTTTGGTCTTCAACACTTGGTTTTTCAAAGAACATAGTGAGACATCAAGTAATGGAGACGACAAACACAACTAATGATTCGGATGGAGTTTTCAGCACAGTTTATTGGCCTGGAGATTTACAATCCGTTCCCAGGGGATAGATTCACAGTAACGAGGAAAGGTCATTGAAAATAGGAGTGCCTGCCAATGGTGTCTTTACTCAGTTTGTGAATGTAACGCATGACAGTAAGAATGGAACTTTCATAACTGGTTTCTCTATCGGTGTCTTTAAAGTAGTTGTTGAACGTTTACCTTATGATTTACAATACAAGTTTATTCCGTTCAATGGCTCGTACGATGAAATGGTTTATCAGGTGTACAATAATGTATGGTAACAATCAACTAGGTTAGAGCACTAGTTTTTTTTTCCTTCTGATTAATAAAAATCTTAAATTTTGTTTCTGATGCAGACATTGGATGCCGCTGTTGGTGACACAGCCATAGTGGAATACAGATATCATTTAGTGGACTTTTCACAACCATATGTTGAATCTGGCCTCCAGATGGTGGTTACTGAGCAACCAGCAAAATCAAAAGAAACATGGATGTTTTTGGATGCCTTTACGAAAGAGATGTGGATGATGATAGCAGCTATGCATATTTTTGTAGGTGTTGTTATTTGGTTGATTGAACGGGAAGCTAACCCAGATCTTCGGGGTTTTGGATCAATGCTTTGGTTTTTAGTCACAGTACTATTTTATGCACATAGTAAGTCCTCTAACATGAAGCCTGAACATGTTTATTTGAGTAAATTTCATTGCTACCAAATATTAGCTTAAATTGAAGACCAAAACTTTAGTAGTGGGTACAAGCGTAAGACATCTCTCACATTAAAAACCAGTTTGTAGGGTGACTTGCACGCAATCTAAATGTTACGATGGTATAGAGTTAATGAATGTATTGAGAATCTGACATTGAATTAGATATGACTTGAAAATATGTTTTAAAGTGGAAAAGATCCCTCATCTTACAAGATAATTTTACAGGATAAGGCTTAACTCATATCTTTTCACTTTTCAGTGACATTCTTTTCTAATTTTGAAAACAATATTCCTAATTATTGATACATTTTTAATATGCAGGAGAACCAATAAGAAAACCATTAGCTCAGGTTGTACTGACGCCATGGTTATTTGCTATTTTCATTGTGACAAATAGTTTCACGGCAAGTTTGACATCCATAACTATTTCACAAGTAAAACCATTGGTGTTAGATATCCAGACCCTTAAAGAAAGAAATTCACCAGTCGGGTGTAATGGAAATTCATTTATTGTGAAGTATTTGATTGACGTACTAAAGTTTAAGCCTGAGAATATTAGGAAAATAAATTCCATGAGTGACTACCCTGCTGCCTTTGAGAAGAAGGAAATTGAAGTCGCCTTCTTTGTTGCGCCTCATGCTAAAGTATTTCTAGCAAAGTACTCGTGTAAGAGGGCTTCATCAAAGTGGGGAACGTTTTCAGGCTTGGCGGCTTTGGTTTTGTGGGTTTCTCTCCTCTCATTGTTACTGATTTTTAACATGTTTGTTATGTATGAAATTAGGGTAATTGAAAGGGAAAATTAAAATTTTAGACCTAATAGATGTTTCCATACATACAAGGTTTTAAAAAATAATTTTACGACTACGATTGTGAAACATTTTGTGGATCAAGACTATGGCTTCAATTGAAAACCTTGGAAATGCATGCTTTTTCTTTAATTTTTCAAAAACTGATCCAACTTTTGTGTAACATTTTGTGGTTTCAAACCATAGGTATTTCCAAAAGGGTCAAGTCTAGTTGCTGACATATCAGAGGCATTGCTGAATATGATATAGAGCGGAGAAACAGAACAGCTAGAAAAAAATATGTTGAATGAGATAGAGAGCGAAAGCAAAGCAAATTGTTCTTCAGAGAGCAACAAGGGGAAAGATAATTCATCGATAGGCCTTCCGCCTTTCCTTGGTCTGCTTTCGATCTGTTCTACTTTTGCTATTCTTGCTTTGTCATATCACACGATTTGTTTGTTAGTGAAGAATGTAGAAACTTTGAGAAGACACACAGTTTTGGCATTAACACGATTATGGAGATGTACAACCAAGTTTTTTGCTTGGTGTTATTCGAAACTCCAATCAAGAAATGCATCAGAGGAGAATGTCACTAATAGCCAGCAAATTCTAGTAGTGGTTGAGAGTTTGTTGATAATGTACTGGCTGCTCATGCTTCATGAACAATTCATGTTACATACTACTATTGTAAAAATGTTTGTACAATATATTATATATTATGCCAATACATTTTAAGATATCATGACAGGTGTGTGATTCATGTTATGTAATGTGCTTGTTGATATAGTTATGGCTGCCCATGCTTCATTAACAAGTCATGTTTCATAATGTTGTAAATATTAGCCTTTTACTACCAAATATTCAAAGAATTTGGATCTTCACTTTTCTTAGATTATACTATGACAAATGTGATGTTATAAGATTCAAAGATAAATAAGTTTGATTAAACAATTTGGAAAATCATTGAGTTCAGAGAGATTGTGGTGTACATTGTGTGGTAAACTGAGACTTGCATGCTTCTCAAGGACTTCGATCATTCGATGCAACAGGAAGCTTGCTTCCGAAACACCTTAAATTGTAAGCTCCGAAAAAGATTGTATGAATGAACGCTCGAGCTCATTATTCCCGGGTTGCCTGCAAGTAGCATCCAAACACACTTAGAGTTCCACATTATTCTCAGATTGTATGAATGTAACTATCATTCCCTTTGAAACATGGTTTTTTGTTGTTCTCATGTTCTATGATGAAAGAGAAATAGATTTTGGGGTGAAGGGCACCTCATTATAATTGGGGGAATTTTTTTATCTAATGGTTTCAAATGCTTTTGCACTGTTCAAAACCTAAATACATGGGCACCATTGTCATCGCCTAGATTTAACTTGTTATATCAAATGAGATTTGTTAAGTTTTTTCAGAGTGTTGCTTTTTTAGTTACACACAATTATTTTTTGTTACACTAAAATGACAATATTACCGTTAAATAAAATTTAATTCTCAAAACCCTTTGCATCGTTCTTTCATGTATAAATTGAGTTTAAGTGTATGTAGACTACATTGAGTTTGAGAAAAGAGTAAATAACTTACTATTAAACATTCTAAAAAACTTATGTGTAAACTACATTTCCTGTTTCATTTCGAAGGAAAAATGGGAAGAAATGGGTGAAAACCGCAGACTTCTGGGTTTAGATGGTGAAGAAAAAGGGAGAAAAACTGTTTGGAAAGAAAGAAAAAGAGATTAATTGGATTTTTAAAAAGGACGTTTAATACTGCATATCAAGTAGTGGAAGCCAAATTATATCATGAAAAATAGCAAGTGGCTTGGTGGTCAAAATGTATAGAAGTAACCATTATGGTGTGGGTTTGAATCCTTGCAAAGAATTTTTTTCATAAGGATTTTTAAAACCACTAAAAAATGGCAGGATTAGGGTTTAATCAGAATTGTTTAACATTTATATATATATATATATATATATATATATATATATATTAAGATATTAAGATTAAATGCTATAATCACCTTTCTCTCAAAAAAGAATGTATCTAGTATGGTGATGTCATTGAGATAATTTTTCACGACATGGAGCATTTTCCTTTTATATTTGGGATAGTTTTTTTTTTTTTGAAAAATATATTTAGGGTGGCTAAATCTTATTATTAAGTTTTTTTTTTGCCGGGTTTGAACCAGACCTTATATTATGCATTGCCCCTACCATATAAATATACTCAATTATCAACGAAAAAAATATTTTTGATTTTTTGGGTAGACCAGGCTAACCCATTGTTGTGAGAAGCGATGGTTTCGCTATGCTTCTCGAAAAACAATTAATTTAATGGAAATAAAATCTCTGATCTATTCTTCCTTCAAAATTTACAATTTCTCAAAAGTTTAACGATCATTTATGGAAATGGCATTTGGTAAGAGAGATGAACAAGAAGAAGCATGACCAGAATGGTGTGGTGATCACAGTTTATGTGGAATCATCTAGAGCTCGATCATCAAACAAATTATCAAAGAGTGACCCCACAAAGAAAACCAAGCCACAATGTGAATATAAAACAAGACATGGCTGTGACCGTAAGGCTCAACTTCTTGCATACTCTAGGCAACTCAGAAATATTGAAGCCTCTCAAAATATTCAAGTTCAATCACAACCAAAAATTAAGGCAAGTTCTCTCTTTTCTTCTATGGTGGCAATATGTTGTCACATTTCGGTTATGCTGCAAACTTTTATATTGTGGTAAAATGCAGGCAAATGTGGTTGATGCGGCCGCAATGGCAGTTATAGTGTTGTTGTGGAGGCGTCTAAAATTATTACTATATTGCAATCACATTTGTAGTTATAGATCATAATTCAAAACATGCATGCATTATCAAATTTTACAATTTTGTGAAATTTTTGCAGAAGCGTTTATGGTTTGTGAAACCGGTTAGAATAAGCTCGCCATCAAAGCAAATGTCACAGTTTACATGCATTTTTGGAACCCAAAGGGAGTACGAAGAGAAAGTGCAGAGGAAACAAGTGCTGTTACTTGCTTTTGGTAATATAAAAATTATGTAATTAAAATTTCACATTGTGGCCTGTTAATTAATTATCATTTTGTGTTTAGTGACAGCTGCATCTGCCTGATTGTGTTTTTTATTGCTTTTTTTTTTTTGTATTCAGATGACACTGAAGAGCATGTTGAAAAAACTGTCGTGCAAAGAGATAAAGTGGTAAAGATGATTAGTTTCAATTCTTTGGTGTCCTTTTTGTTTGCATCATCTACCGAAAAAATGTTATTTAACATTGATATTTGATTACTCCAAATGCCATTAACTTCAAATGAAATCTCATGGTTAACATTGTTCGAACACAAAAGTGTAAAGGTTTAGATAAAAGAAGAGTGCAAAAATGAAGTTAAATACAATCAATGAATGAATTGCTGAAAGACAAAGCATGCGTTTGGACGTCTAGCAGTTGTTAGAACGTTGCCGCACATTTAGTGAGAAGCTTGTCTTTGTAGCTTTGTAAAAGTCATGGTCAACTTAAATAGAACACGAGAATTGTCTCTGTACAATGAAACCAAACGTAGCAAAAGTCTATTAGATCCGATTGTTCCAAATGCTTAACAAAATGTTGAGAAAAAAAAGGTCATCCATGCGTTGTGCATACTATGAATCTTTCTTTTCCAATATTTAATAATGAATTAGTGTTAATTTATTTGTTCAACACATCCTACGATACTTTGAAGCCACTATTGTGTGATAACTTTTGTGACAATTTTTTCTCTCCTACTCGAATCATGTTTTATTTTATCTCTCTCAATTGCTTTCGTTTTCGTGTCAATACCTACTTTTTCTTTGTAAATCTAAGGTTGTCTCAAGTTTTGTTAACAAAATGGTTGTTCAAATAACACTACTCTTTTTCCGTTGGACATCCTTATTTTTTTTTTTATGCATTTTCATCTCTCTCTGATTTTTCTCTTTGTCCCCCTCTCACTATTACTTCTTTCTTTATATCTCTCCAGCCTTTCTCCCATCTCATCTCTTTGATTTCCTCTTCTGCAATTTAGTTCTCTATCTCCTTCCTCTCTTAATTTCTCCCCTCTCTCCTCCCCTGCAGGATAATTTAGCCATACTTTCCATGGTCAGCTGTCGAATGTAGTTTTTTCTTTGAAGAATTGTCACAAACACAACATCAAAGGGTCAAAACATGAAAAGAACAAAGAGAAACAAGTTGAAAATGAGAAGAAGTTTGGGAATAAAAATATACATGCACCCCGGTTCAGGAGAATGTAGTACTAGACCAACTCTAACAAGTTGAATATTGAACATTGGAAGCATTTTAAATCCAATGAATGACAGATATGTCATCAAGAGATAAATAATCAAATAAATCTATGCTGCAGTTTGCATAGATGCAATTTGAGAATTTCACCGCAAACCAGTTAGAAAGTCTTTTGTTCTCCTTGTCCACCTCCTGTTTCAGAAATTATTTATTAGGAAGAATATTTGTCACCAAAGTATAATAAAACACAGTTGAGCTCCACCCAATTAAAATAAAGTGTGCATCGTAAGTCACTAGCACTAGCACTTCAAGCATCTAATATCTGTTACTTATCTCCATCCAATAGATATCATGAGTTATGAATAAAAATTCTTGAAAGGATGGACAGTCGTAACAATAGTGTTCTAAAAAGAAACATTAATAATTCAGATGTCATGATAAGAAGGCAGAAAAATGAGGTAGTACGTAAAAACATTTACCTTAATTATGTTCCATAGTTGGAGAAGACAAGTTTAACCTCTTCTCGGAATATGTGGAGATGCTGAGCCAGAGGACTGGGAGAATGGCCTCTGGACAAATTTGTGGTCTAAGAGTTGAGCCGCAGTGGAACGATAATCTGGATTAACTTTAAGACACTGCATAATAAAATCGCGTGCATCTCTTGAAAGAGTATCAGGCACTGGAGGTAGTTCACCTTTTCCAATTCTAAACATTGCGCTGATCTGTTGTCATAAGAGATTCAACAAAGCTTGGAAATCAAAACTAGCAGTAATGCAATGTTTCATAAAAATTTTATAGAGAGATAGGGATCAAATCATAGCCACGTAACACTTCAAAAAGGCACTTAAGTTTAATCTCATGTTAATAGCGTGGTAAAAAGAAAAAACAGTTGGATTGAAGTGGTAATATGATACATACACATTCCATAGGAGCGTATGGAACTTGCCCAGTTAACATCTCCAACACAGTGCATCCTAGACTCCATATATCAGCCGAAATTCCATAACCTTCAACATTTCCTCTTACAACCTGCATATTAATTGCAACAGCAAAGCTTCAGAATCACTAATTAACCTAATAAGAATCGTAAAATGAAATATCTTTTTTGTAGGTGTGTATCTAAGGGGAGGGGATCGCTAAGGAGGCTGACGAAGTCCAGCAAGTTCAAGGTTTCTAATCCAACAAATATGTACAACACCACTATCACTAATCATATGTTGCATACTGACACAGTGGTAAAACATAGATTTGGCTGCGTATTGGTTGAGGGATTGACTCCCTCTGAAGCCTTTTTAACCAAGTGATTGGTCTCAAGTGGTTAATGAGCTCTCCCTGAGTTCTTTAATTTCATTCAGTAGGCAAAAGAAGAAGAGCATAAACTCAATCTACATGTAACAATTATTGATCAAACCACTTAACTGTCACATAAACTATTAAGAAGTTACAAACAATGTATATCCAACCACTTATTGAATATATTGAACCATCATTTATTCAATAATTCTCTTTCGAAGATTGAAAACAAACCTCTGGTGCCATCCAGAATGCTGTTCCTTGGCATGATTTAACATCATTCAGTTTAATTGCCTGAAAAAAAACAGCCACAAAGTAAAATTAGTAAATGGAAATTATATTTTATGCAACTGCAGGTAGTACAGATTCTGCGACTAAAGTCAAAGTTAGACAGAAACTGAAGCAGAGTAGAAAGGTCACCTTTGCTAATCCAAAATCTGCAACCTTGACAGATCCATTTGCATCAACCAATATATTTGCACATTTAATATCCCTTTAATTACGAGGGAAAATAGTTAGGTCATATTCACAAATATTGCTTCGTGGCACTGCATAACTGTTACAGAAATACAGAAAACAAAGATGCTAAAGAAACTTTGACACCATAAACCAAAAAGAAACAAAATTGTACTGATTAGAATTTCTGACACTGAAACCCTTATGTGACATAGCTGTTTCTACAGTTTCAAGTTCCAAGAACAAGTTGAGATGATTCTTATGCTCTACATCTAAAGCTATACTAAGTTGTTTCTAAGGCTAAAATCTAAATATCATATCTGCTTATGGTTTTGGAAAATATTCAAATTCAACATCTTTAACCTCAAGTTAGTCTAATATCAATGAGAAGGACATCTCTTTTTTGTGAAAATTCACATCCAACAAGGTATCAAATGCAAAAACACAAGTTGTTTAGGAACCCAGGGAAGAGAAATGTGAAATTGATAGAAACAATCACCAAGGATTCCCCCCTACATCAGAGCCTTTGCACAGTTCACACATTGAAATTACTGAATGCTTCTCTTCTCTCTAGGACCTTTTATTTTAAACCTTTCTGCCTAACCACCCATCCCCATGATAGATTTCAACTACAACAAACAAGACAGATATCCAACTGTATAACTCACTCTAATCTAACCCCGTACTCATTTATTCTTCTAGGCCCTGTCACGACAAGCCATTATTAAAGGTTATATGTACACTTGAGACAAGAGAACAGCAAGGACAATAATTGGATGATAAATCATTTTATCCCAATAATAATTTTCTCTTTTCCACTCCCTTTTCCTATATTGCCCGATATATGGAACCTTTCACGGTCCTCAGGAATATGTAAAACACATCCCAAACTATGCAAATGAAGGGATGTTCTATATAACCAATTAACAACAAGGAAAAGAAACACTAATATTACAAAGTCATTTTAAAACAATATTTATATTGCAATTATGTGACAGCAAGTGGAAGTTTCTTTCATGCAATGAAAGCAAGAACATAGGCATGCCAGAATACAAGGATTCATCTCTATTCTATACCTCAAAGGATAGCAAAATAAATAAATAAATTTAGGGATCACCTGTGAACAATATTGCGATCATGAAGATACTTCAAACCATGCAGAATCTGTCTCGTATAAGCAGATACTTGGGAATCTCGAAGTTTATACCTCCGGTATAGGCTTAAAAGGGAACCTTTGGTTACAAACTCGATAAAGATATATAGATTTGATTCATCCTGCAATAAACAAGCAGAATGTAAATTATAAACTACAGTTCAAGATAGTAATTATAGGATGCAATGACAAGCTGACAACAACAAAAAATGGCTGTTAGAAGATAAACTTGTTTATAGCTGACAAAATACTGCAGCGTAACTAAAGAAAATAATGGAAGGAATTGTATGGTATCCATCCAATTGTCTTGACATGCAACCTGAAATATAACGTGAGTTGTACTTTATATGCTAAAAGTTATATTCGAAACCAGTTCCTAGCTTCGTAGTGTGACAAGAAAAGGTGAAGTTAGCAATACCTCAAACTACACAATATACAGTTTTGGCTACACCTTTTCCATACATTGAAAGCATCTAGTAAAAATACTTCAGATGAAAAAGGACATATTACATTTTACATAATTTTGAAATGTTTTGTGCTGCACAATTACCTCTTGATTATTTTCCTTTATTATTTGATATTATTTGGCATAGATTAATGTTTTCTTAATGTCTGTCATTTAGAACGGATACATTCCCAGAAATTCTAGGCTAGCATCTATTAGGATTGTAAATAGACTTGTCTGTATAGTGTAAAATCAATCAAGTATCATTTCATGTTTAGTGAATACTAGTCAGAAAACTATCCTTCAATCTCATTCGACTTAAATCCTGAATTTTAGGATTTAAGTCGGAATTTTGACAACAATGGGGGCAACAACAATTGAAGATGTCATGAACCAACAACTCTGTAAAGCCAAAGTTGTTCAATGAAAGCACATGAATAGCAATATATGTAACCGATTCTTTCACCATGGGCTCAAATGAAAATGAACATAAAAGCAAGAAAAGTACCATTTCAGTGCCAATGTATCGAACAATATTCTCATGTTCAAACTGACTCAGAAGTGCAATTTCCTGAGATTGAGATAGAAGTAAAGTGAGAAAACAAATAGATGAAAAAATAATGAGAACGTAAATGGATGAAAGACAGTAAAGTATTTATAAGAAAACCTTTATCTTTATAAAAGGATTTCGATTAATGGAAAATTGAAGTATACAATAATTATGAAGCAATAGAAAGAGAAAGCATGTCTTACGTGCTCCAGTTGAACGACACTTTGCTTTCCCTGACTCCCTTGATCAAGCAATGAAACTTGTTTTACAGCAAAAAAGAATCCATCTCTACAATGGTAAACAGAAAGGAAATAAAATTGGTAGTTAGCAACTTACCTAACAGTTATAAACATCAAATTTTGTAAATGGCTATTTATTTAGGGCTTTGTTCCTGAGCATAGTAGCGAAAGTGAAAGAAACCCAAAAGATGAAGCATGCTGAACAGAAGATATTGGACGATAATTTCACCAAGAACAACTTAATTTCACCAATAAATTATGAGAAAAACACGATTACTAGTATAATGTTAATAATTCACATTAATTTTCCAAATATGACGAGCAACAGAACAAATACGTGGTGGCATTTGAGAAACAAATTTTAGCAGTCTTGCGGCACAGAATAAATGTATTTTTTTCACTTCTGTAAATTGACAGTTTGTGCCTCTGTGGCGAGACTATGTATTTTTTTACTCTCGCCACAAAGGGAAAAACTATCAGTTTATAGAAAACCAAATGAAGAGGCTGAATAATAGAGGAAAACCCAAACTTTAACGAGCTCTCAGAGGTTAAAATAATCTAGAATATTTGCCCAAGAGAAAAAGAAAAAAAAAAACAGCAAGGTAAGGCATTTCAAAACCATGGTTTTCATATAGCGCCAAAATGGACAGCCTAGAAGAGAAAAAAAGAATCATTCTGACAGATGCAACAAAAGGGATGCCAACATCAAACTATTTTTCAGCAATTGACCGAAAACACAAAAAGGTTCTAGAGCTCTTTTGCTCATGTTCGGTAAAATATTTGCACTAATTTAATAGGAAAGGAGACGAATACATTGACATTCATAACATATGTGGCAGCCAAGAGCAATTTTCTACTTGGCAAGACTTAATATGTTCCCTAACTTGGAGCAATGGCCAAGTAAATAAAAAGTGGAAAGATTTTATTAGAAAAACAGTTTAGTAAATCACTAACGTATAAATTTTTATAAACACCTAAAATATCGTAGAGAGCCAAAATTGATTCAAGATTTTCCTCCCCCTTCTTTTCCAAAAAGATAACTGAGCAATAAAAGTTTAAAGCATTCCCTCCCTCAATTTTGCTCCGCTAAACACTCTACCTAATGCAGACCCCTTTTCTTTTATCTTCAAATGTTTGTATTGGCGGTGAGTTTAACAGAATCAGAATGTGCCCCCTATTTCCCAGCTACACTTTTGAACTTTAATAAAAACCAAGTACTACAAACGCTGTAATTCATCAAATTCACCATCAATCTAAATTAATCATATCATATATACTATGAAACTATAAATTTTACTTAACATGCTTCTAATAGAAACAGCACTTACTCAGAAATTCCTTCATATACAGTTCCAAATGAACCACGACCCAAAAGCTCGCCCTTTTGCCAACTCCCGGGAGTAATAACAGGCTTCAATCTCACATTAGGAGATATACTATTCGACCTAGTATCCGTCGTCGTGCTAGATGAATCATCTTCTTGCGAAGTAGTGAATGAGCACGACCTCGAAAACTCACCAATAATGTCACCATTTTCCTCTTCTTCTACCTTCAATTCCGCTTCACCAACTTCCCCTTTTTCTTCTACTTCATCTACCTTCTCTTCCTCTTCTTCTTCCTCTTCTCTCTCTTTTCCTTCCCCTTCCGGAGCAAAATCCCTCAGAATATCCCACGTCGAACACGTGTCATCCATAACAGAAACCCGAACCCCTGGCGGCGGCTTAAGCATCGGCGGTCTAATTCCTTTAATACCACCGCTGCCGGTTGAACAATTACTTGTCTCATCAAAAACCCTAACCGGAACCCTAATTTCACCGCCAGTGCAGCAACCACTACCCTCCGCCGGAGAATCTCTAATTGAAACATTAACTTCCCCACCACTATCACCGACACTACTCTCCGTCGGAGAATCTCTAACCAAAACCCTATCATCACAGTCAACTACTTCAACTTCATCAATTTCATCACTCACCTTCGTTTCAACGAATTCCGAAACGTTCAGAATCGGCAAAACATCAGACGAAGACCGAACCTTCATCGCCTCCCAAGCCGCCGCCGGAATCGAGAAATCCTCCGGTCCATTCAACCCTAAACTCCGACAAATAATATCAAATTCTCCGTCAACACCTTCAACTCTAAAGCTTTTCCGATCGTAAAAATCCATCGACCGAGTACAGAGAATCGACGCCGACGACGACGCCGACACCGACTCGGAAGATTCCGGCGAAGATAACGACGGTTGAGCATCGTAGTTGAAATTCTTCACCGCATTACGACGCTGTAGCTTGGGTTGTTTCTTCTTCTTGGAGTTCATTTCCGTAGTTAATTTGTTTCTATAACCGAAAATTCGTGGTAAGTGATTCATTTAAAGGTGATAAGTCCATTTAAAAAGCGCTGGCTGCTACCGTGCGTTTGGAAATAAGCACTTTTAGAAATGGTTGAAGAGACTGGGAAATTAAATTAAAAATGGAAGTAAGACTAAGTTGGAGATGGTAAACGATTTTGTTTAAAGGAGATAGAAAAATCTTATCAAGGAAAGAAGACAGAAAACGCGGTGCCACGTTGACTACTACAAACCCATTAAGATGATTGCTTATGTGGAACTTTGTACTTCTTCCTTCTTACATTTTTCTATGTCCACGCGTATAAATATATTTTGTAGGCAAAAATCACCTTTCATAAAAATAAAAATGTCTCAACTTTTTTTTAAAGAAAAAATGTCACGACTTATTTGACTTTAGTCAAAAAACAATGTCCGAACTTATTTGAGTAAAAATGAAATTTTTATATCAATATAGGTTGATTTTATTGGTAAGAAATTTTTAATAAGTCAAACTAATCGATTAAAATTAAAATGGAAGAATTAAACTTGAGATTAAAGAGGATTTTGAAGGTGGGGTTATGTTCAATCAATTTTTCAATCATGTTAGTCTTTCCTATAGCTTTGAGTCCTATTTTGTTACCTCAATTCCAAAAGTAGATTCCCCGCTCCGTCTTGGTGAGTTCTCTCTGATCTCTCATCAAGGTTCTCTTTAGAAGTTGTTAGTAAAGGTGTTGGTTGGAAGGTTCTCTTTATCAAAGGGAGGCACCTGATTTATGGAGTTGTTGTGGTGGATGAAGTAATTTATTTGGCCATGATATCAAGACAGACATGTATAATCATTAAGGTGGATTTTGAAAAGGCATGTGAATCGGTTAGTTGGAGTTTTTTGCATTCCATAATTAGTAGGTTGTGAATGGTGGATTTGTTGGCTAGAATTATTCATTGAAGAAAATAACCTCAAGATTAAAAGTCTTACAATATTATATTGTCTTATAAATTGAAAATTCATAACTAACTTTTTTTAACAAATATTAACAATAATTGTCATACATGTATTGCAATGGACGCTAAATACGAATACCTATTATATTGTCTTATAGTTTTGATGTAAATACATGATATAAATGCACATATTTCTAAAGTAAATGACATTAGTTGGACATTTATACACCAAAACTATAGTAATGGATATTGTCATTTATTGTAGCAAATGGAGAGGACCTCAACTCTGTTTGAATATATGGGTATTGTGTCCTTGAGTTCTATGTTGAAATTGATAAATTCCATGAAGTTGTTACTTAATTAATGTTTGATATGTATATTTGAATGAGCGGATATGCATGAATTGAAGATGAGAGAATATTGTTATGATAATTATGAAGATGAGGTAATGTTGTTGTTGTTGTTGTTATCATGTTTAAAGGTTGAATTAACATGTTAAAATTCAAAGGAACAATTTAAGATAATTTGAATCAGGTAAGCTTGTGGTGTTAGAGAATTTAGTACATTAAAGTGAAATTAAGGTGTATTTGGATGGATAGACTTAGTATAAAGTTTTGGGTCGAGTTTGGTGAAAACTAGACCGAAAAATGATGTCGGAAGAGGTGTTATTTATGTAGTCGAAACGAAAAGAAAAACTGCAACTTTTTGTAAGCTGAATTGGTTTAGGTGTCTTCACAAAAGTTGTAGATATGGATGTTAGCTTTCATTTGTCTTTGGTTGGACTCCATTCAGATACCAACAACTTAAGATATGATCAAAATAATACACAGGGGTCAGCAAGGTCGTGCTCTTTTCCCAAACTTAGGAAAACCAATTTTTCCACAACTTTCTGTTCCAAATTAGATTTGGGTGTCTTCATGAAAGTTGTAGATATGAATGATAGCTTTCATTTTCTTTTTGTGTGACTCCAATAGGATTTTTAAAACTTGAGATATGGTCAGAATACTACACATGGATCATGCTGTGTTTTTCCCTTATTGCGTAGAACCTTTTTTTTTTAGCTCTTAAAGGTACCCAAGATGTCAGTTAAGGTCCCTAACCCTTAAACTTGAATGATAGAAGTATAACGTGGTATTATATGAATAGTTTCATAAGCTTATGATGAAAGTAACATAAGGCGAGAAACAAGAGTGTTGGAGAAGGACTGATAAGAAATGTAAAGAGTTAAGTAAGATAATATTGATGAAAATAAAGGAGATGTTGAATCATGAATTGAATTGTGGACTTAGGAAATGATTAGCAAGATGAGTAATTGATGTAGGGAACTTAAGGATGTGAAATGATGTGTCGATGTATTGATGTGTTATTTAATTATGTGAAATTGATGTGTTATTTAACGATGTGTAAATAATAAAATATTTGATGATGTGTAATTGTTGAGTTATTTAACGAATAGTAAAATGATGAACTATTTGACTAAGTCTAATTTGTGAATTATTTAATGATGAGAATGTGATGAGTAATTGTTGAGTTTTGTTACTTCCTATGTGAAAATGGTGTCTTTTAACTTATAATTTTTGCAGCACTACTTAGGGTGATCATATAATCTAGGAGGAAAGGATACCCCCTCGCTGACTTCCTACGGGAATGTGGTATCCCTTAAGCAATCTGCAAGCCCCCAAAACGTTTTAATTGTCAAATAAATCTGATTAATTCTCATCTCTCTTATATGAAATGAAGAAAAGACTTTTCTCGGTTGGTTTAGTGCTAAGATTAGAACCTGTTTCCTCATAATATTTATCTTATACAGGAGCAAGAAAATAGTTGGACTACACACACACTCAGTTGAGACTTGTTGTTGGGTTGAATAAAGAACATAAGAAATGTTTGATTTTGTGATTAGTGTACACTTTAAATTGAGCCTTTGAGGAAACATAAGTTTTTAATCGAATTGTCATATATTGATCTTGTTTTATGCTGCTATGTTTATGCCTTTTGTTTGAGGAGAAGCAAAGATTCAAGTGTGGGGGAGTTTGATGAGTCAATAAATTAGTGTTTTTAATATGTTATTTGAGTCTATTTTATTTAGATTTGATTTAGTTTTATTTAAATATTATTTCCTTTTAAAATTATTTTACTTCAATTGCAAATTATTATATTTCAGGAACAAATATCTAAAGATTTAGTCTTGGAGCAAAAGAAAGGGGATTAGGAGTTGATTCAGGATGAAAATACGAAATATGGGACAAAAATATGTCACTCCCCAAGTCAGAGACTTGGCACGACCCGTGCCACCAGCAGCACGGTCGTGCCAACCTTCAAAGCCCACTTTTGCTGCTTCTGCTTCATGGACAAGCTACCTATTAGTTTACTTCTGACCTAAAAGCCTGTTGTTTCTTGTGGAACATTCTAGTGTTAGATTTCTTAGGGCTTAAGTCATTGTAAACTATAAATAGAGTAGCAAGCTATCACAAAAATTCATCTTTTGTTCTTGGAATTCAATAGTCACAATTGTCTTTCTTAATAAAAGTTCTTCTTTTACTTTCTTGTTATTTATTTTATGTTCTTCTTCTCCTCTTCTATGGCTACGAAGATCATGAGTGAGTAGACCTTTCTTGTCTTGGGATTGTTGGATAAGTCTAATGACGTAATCCTAATCAAACCAAGCCATAAACCCTAATTTTATATGAATCTACTTTCTAATCTAATTCACCGTTTTTATAATGAATTAACAAATGTCAAACTCAATGCGAAAGCGGACGATTAGTATTTGTTAATTCATCATCTCAAATATCAATTCATAATGCGAAAACGGAGTTTTGATATTGGAACAAGTGAATTTAGACAAGGGTTGCGAAACATGAGAATAGTCTAGCAAACCTTGAGACATATAAAGTTTCGTTCTTCAAGGATTCTAATAGCAATCAACCATGAGAATAGGCGTGATTACTAGAGGAACACACTCACTGCATTATTAAATCAGTAAAAACAACATTATTAAATTAGTAAAAAACATCTTTACGAATAATATTACAATGAACCAAAGAAACATTATGCAAATTAGCCTAAATACCATGACAAGCTTAATATCAACAATAGAAGCTCCAAAGCAAAGGCCGGTGGACATAGCTCCACACCCAGAATTCAAATCTAATAAAGTCCACCCCCGGTCAGATTCTTTAATTTTAGACACTCGTTCTTCAACCACAATACATAATTGTTACATGTGAACTTGATGTCTTTAATTGTCGTTGATGTTTGTATATGTTGATAAGATGAAAACTGAGACTGATTAACTTTGATCAAATATATACATTTATATGCAGAATGTAAAATTGGGTTGATTTGTGATGAGTATGTTGTTGATGTATGCATGATATTGTTGCTTATCCTGAAAACAATACATGTGTTGTATTTCCCTATGTTGATTACACATTTCACCTACGTGTTGCGGGTTGAATGTCTACGCCCTTGTGGTGTTAACTTGTAGGTTGGAGACGCATAATTGTCGTGAGTTTTCGAGGATGGCTTTGGAGCCTACTCGTCTTTTTTCGCTTTCATTTGGAGTCTTGTCAAGTAGTGCTCTAATTAGAACAATTAGGGGTTTTTATGTTCTTATCGAATTATTTATGGAACTTTTATGTTCATTTTGATGATGTATCTTGAGATATGATATTGACTCTATTAGTTGATATTTTATTTTCCGCTGCGACATATTATTTACATGATAAATTATGTATGAATTGAATTAACAAAGAGTAACACTTTGAACTATTTGATTGAGTTTTCTCTAAACAATTTCTATGTCTGTTTTTAGGCAAGGTATACAATATTAACAAAACATGAAGAAAGTGTGTATATTGTATAACCATAGGTACATATGTATATCTATGTGTACACGTGTAACATTCTTTGGTCAAACTTGGTCCTTTATGTATAGATGAACCTTGATGACTATTGCTAAAGAATAACATTATCTTTGAATCATTGATTGAATGCTGAGATATTTTGAGTAATTGCAGCTTGCGAATCAGTCATTAATTTTCATCAATGATGCTCTTAATGAATTTTGCTCAATTTCATAAGTAAAAAGAAAGTTTCCTTAGCAAAGTCGTTTTCATGCATCAATGATGTGTCATTGAGTCAATACTTGGTACACAAGATCTCAGTCCAGAGACTTGACCCACGTAGCTTTGACTTCCATAGAGTTGACCTTAATCTTGATACAAATTGTTTGATGAAAATAAAGGAGCTTTATCAAGGTCTATAACATTTACTAGAATTTCAAAAGTCCAATCGAGCTTAAAGAAAAGATGAATGTACATAAGTGCAAGCATTTGACAATTTTGAACAACAAATGATTCATTTAAATCAACTAAATTTCAATGAAATTTATTTGTCTTTTTCTCCATGTGTGATCCATTTGCTTTTGTGTTTTGTACAATCCAAGCTCAATAATGTTTTATGGCTTAAATATGATTTTCGTCCCTGTAATTTGGGCCAGTTTTGATTTTCGTCCCTGTCAAAAAAAAAAATTGAAAAACATCCCTGCAAAAAAAAATTTGTTTGAAAAAGGTCCCTGGCCCACCAAAACGCTGAAGTGGCATGGTTCTTGCCACGTGGCAGTTGCTGACTGTGCAACTTTTGCCACGTGGCGCTGACGTGGCATGCCAAATAATATTAAATTTTAAAAAACATTTTTAAAATTCTGAAAATTATTTTTTTGAAATTAAAAAATCTGAAAATTATTTTAAAAAATAAAAAAATCATAAAAAAAATTTATAATTTTTTCCGATTATATAATTTTTAAAAATTTAATTTTTTTAAATATGAAAAAAAAATGGAAAATTA
>Ga0315915_1004062_pt1 | contig 18487 bp, 5 predicted proteins | sample MpolbnodulesMG_FD_207738 | JGI IMG/M metagenome (GOLD analysis project Ga0315915, IMG submission 207738) | Medicago polymorpha root nodule microbial communities from Los Angeles, California, United States - branched nodules | ecosystem: Host-associated > Plants > Roots > Nodule | place: USA...
TGGAAAAAAATTATAATTTTTATCTATTTGCATTTTGTGGTTTTGTAGTTGGAGTAAAATTCAATGCATAGTTTTATGAATTAACTTTAGGTGGTGTTTGCCACTTTATTAATTGTAGGAAGAAGAAAAAAACCACTTGGTTTATATTAGACCAAACTCAAATTCTAATATAATTATTATTCTTATAATAGATCCTCTAGGGTCATACATAATGGATACACGAGAGCGATATCTTATAAAATTCATGCGCATTCCTTTGCTTTAGTCTTTTAGACAGATCATTTGTTATAACAAGGTGATATACTTTTATTCCAAAGTTTTATATTTTAGGGTTAGTTGTTCAAAATAAAGAAGTAAGCAACATGTTGCTTTTTCAATGAAACCTTTGCATTTTCCTCCAAGAAAAACAAAATCATTTATCAACTAGTGAAATGAGCACTATTCTAGGTAGTGTAAAAATTTCAAAGTTCAAACATGGTACAACAAAATCTATTAATTAAAATATTAACTTAAGTAGCGACAAACGCAGAAACTACTGAAAAATTAAGTTCTTAATTCTTTAAGAATTTAGATTTGAAGTTAAATTCAGTAGAAGCAGATAATTCTTGCAGAGACTTCAAAGTTGTGAAACAGCTTCCATATATCATATCCTCACTACATTCTTCAACGGCTTCTATGATATTTTGATCCCTTAAGTATTTAATTGGTATCGTTTTGGTCTCTTAACTAAAAAAAGACCATTTGAGTATTTTAAGTTTTTTTAGTCTCGTTTTGGTCGCTTCTGTTAGGTTTAATAAAAAACGTTAAGTGTGGACACGTGTCACCTTGTCATTGGCTTCGGGACACATGTCACTTTGTCATTGGCTTTGGGAATTTTTTCTTTTGTAAAAAATCTCAGAGCCAACAAAAAGGTGACGCGTGTCCAGGAGTTAACGTTTTTTTTAAAACCCTAACAGAAAGGTCCAAAACAAGATCAATTAAATACCTAAGGGACCAAAAGAGCATTTAAACCTTCTTGGAGTGAATAACAAAAGGAAATTAAAAAAATTCACAGAACTAAGCAAGGATCAGTGTGTGGTTTGTTGTTGAAGTTTTTTCTCTAGACTTGAATGAAAAAATAAGAGAAAAAAAAACAAAAAATAAAAAAGTCCAAGAACCTCAAGTGCTTATGCCCTCATTTCACCTGGCACCACACGCTTATAGGATAAGAGGTGATTGGTCCTAGGGCTGGACAAAATATTGTTAACCGACCCAAACTGTCCGGCCCGTGTGGCCCGAAGGGAGTCGGTTCGGGTTAGGCGGGCAAACCGGTTTTGGCGGTGGAAAGATATTGGGTTCTGTTGGTTTGGCATGGACGGTCGCGGGTGAGGGTTATCAGCCCAGCGAAATCCAATTCCGACCGATCCATACCGATTAGTGTACACACCAGTCCATAATCAATTCATACTTAGATCCAGCCCAAAATTGAAGCCCAATTTCACCATAGCCCAGACTTATATAAACTTAATTTGGAGAGAACAAACCCTAGTTTTCCATTGTGTTCTTTGTTCTTGTGCGCCATTGTGCTCTGTTGCTAACTTGCTATGTTTGTCTGAGAAGATCAAACCCTAGTTTTCGTCTCCCAGAACAAAACCCTCCCCCAGTTCATCTTCACTGTCCATCATTTCCGTCTTCACTCTCGTGTAAGTTCCTCCCTCTCTCTCTCTCTCTCTCTCTCTCTCTCTCTCTACGGTGCCGAACACGATATATTTTTGAGTTCTAGCTCCTTGAACTCGTTCTCCAATCATATCATCCTATGTCTGAGTTTATCTAAAATCTTGTGTATTTTTTGCTCTTCTCTTTTCATTACAGTATGTTTATTTATGTCACTAACAATTAATTTTTGTTTTAGGGTTGAGATCCATAAAGGAAGGCTGTATATAAAAGGTTATTCTACAACTTTTGTAGTTAAGGTTTTTGCTATTGTTTATTTTTATGTTTTTGTTTACTTTTTTTTTACGTTTTAGATACTGATACATTTGTACTGATACGTTGATATTTTCTCTGAAAACATAATACTGATTTGTGTGTATTTGATCACTTGTATTTGTTTATTGTTGTAATTGTAAATCAATGATTTTATTTTTTAAAATGATTAATGTGGATATCTAGCTTCTGTTTTTTATGTGTTGGAGACAGGTTGTTTTGAACTAAGAATGATGAGCCAAGTACACAATAACTATCAAGAAAGACAAGGCTAGGTTTGGTTTAAGTGTATGTATGTATTTATGTATCTATTTAAGTAAACATGTTTTCTTGCTTTGTTTTAAGTGTATGTATGTATTTATGTATGTATGCAAGTAAACATGTTTGTCTTTGCTTTTGATAAGGTTTATATTTAACATGTTTAAAATCAATTTTTGAACGTGATTAAGCTTGAGTTCTGTTTCTTTTTGCTTCTTATATTGGTTATTTCTTGGTTCCATTGGCTTATTCAAAGTGTATGCAAATAATGCTCTCTTTGCTTCTTTTTCCTTGATCAACTGTGTATATTGATGGCTTTGTTTCTTAGTTATATTCCTTTTTAGAATAACTTTCACATGAAAGCTCTTAACAAATGTTTATATAAATAACCACAATTTCTGCTATTTTGTTCTCCTTTCAAGATTAAGAATAATTATCATTGCTGATGGGTTTTCATTGTTTTCTGCAGCAGCTGGGTTTAAGTTTCTTTATGTTGAAAAATCAGCAAGAAGCTTGCTCTATTGATTTATATTGATAGTGATAAAGCTTATGTTCAGTTTTTATATTGGATGACTGTAATTAATTTCTTGTTATGGTTCTTTGAAGTGGTTTAAAATTGTAATTTATTTAGGGGCCAATTGATTAACCTTGAGATAGGTATGAATGAACTTAAAAATACTTTGAATGCTCCAATTTGAAAAACTATATATATTTAATTTCAACACAGGCCTAGTTTTAGAATAACTAAAAAAAAACCAGATTTTTTTTTCTATTGTAAAGTATTATTTTTTTTAAATATTGCCTACATTCAAATTGGCCCGTAAGGGGTTAACCTACTCAACCCACCCGAGTTACCGTCTTATCCGACTAAACCCAAACCGTATAAACCGAGTCTTTAAACAGTCGGAAGTGGGCTTAGGAGTTGAAACCGTGGGTTAATGTGGGTTGAGGTTTTGAGACCGATTTCCGACCGAAACTGACTGATGTCCACCCCTAATTGGTCCGTCCACTTTGATCTTTCGTCCTCAAGGATGATGGTTCTTCGGTGTAGACTCGAGGAATGCCATTGTGGCAGAACCGGAAGGAAAATAGAAAATGATAGAGCAATCGTGTAACTTAGAATTTTTATAAAAAAACAAAAACATAAACAAAACATGCAGTCACGTTCATTATTGTCATTACAAAACTAATACTGGTCTGATATTTATTATATTTAATCCTTTTTTGACAAAATATTAAATATGTGTTATAGTATATGGTGTGGTATTTTTTGACACAATACATGGTGTCAAATTCAATATTTAATTTTTTTATAAAAGTAACTGGATTTAATTTAATAAAAAAGACACTTTCCCTAAAAAAATACTTAAAACAAATTATTTTTTAAAAAAAAAAAATTAAACTAATTTCAGTGAATTGGTTTAATGATGGTATAAGGCATGAAAAAAAATTAAGACAAATTTGTTTATGTAACATCAAGTTCATTTATAGAAAACTAAGTGACAAAACTTAAGTGGTTAATAAATGAATCGTTTGACATAATTTGAGTTTGAATCTTTGTTGAATTTTTTTATCAAATTTTATGTTGAACCCTAAATTATTAGAGTCTCTTGCTCTGAAAACCGAAGAATGAAAAGAAAAAATGTCATGTTAGTTGAGCAAAGACTACCAACAAAAAGACCAACATAGTTAAATAAAACAAAGTTAATACCGCCAAAAAAAAGGAAAATTGGGCATTAGAAATTTAAATAAAAGATTTAAGAAAGCATAAAGTATCATTCATTTCTTCCCTATTTAGAAATACTATTTTAAAGAAAAAAAGGTTATCTCTACAAAGAAGTAACTACTCATTCTTGTGTCTACATTTATGTCAATATTATCTAATTAGTTAAATTCTCTGGTATAAACTTGAAGATCAATCTATAAGAATCATCAAAGATTAGATAAATGAAACATCTCTCTCCTCTCTAGTAATACAATACAATCTAAAATTCGCACTAAAAACTAAATCAAACCTCCATAATCGGGCAAAGAGCATCATACAGGGTACATTTAATTTGCTAAAAAAAAAGACTAAAAAGTATAATTTATTTTGTATAATTTTTTTGTCGAGTAACATGGTGGCTAAAAATTCACCTTTTTAAGGTAAATAAAAGGGGTGTTCGAGGTTTGAATCCCGACCTTGCATATAAAATATAAGAGAAATGCTAGGGACACACTCCCTAACACACCCTTTTAACACACACCAATGAAAATCAGCCTTGTCATCCATTCTTTACCTGCTACCGGTTTCATTTTGGTGGCCATTTATTTTATATTTTTATTATTATCAATTTTAACTTTTCATCTTCAAACTCAACCTCCCCTCAAAATGAAATCTTCAAACTCAACCTCCCATCAAAGATTGTCCATACATGCTTCTCATAAATAAAAAAACTGAACCCGTTGTTCTTACCAAAATTAAACCGAAGGGAAAATAAATGGAAATTTTGCTTTTCATGTTTCTCTTCTGTCGAGAATGAAGTTGTTGTTCCACAAAGATGACTAATAATTACTTTCCACTATAATCTCAAAAGCCAAAATAGATACCGGCTGCAACATGAGAAACACAATCCTTTAATTCAGTGTACCCAAATTATCAATCTCATAAAAAACTCATCAAGATCTGGAAAACTTTGCAACAAAAATGGAACCTAACTAAAAATATCAAAATTAAATCCAACTCATGAGAAGATTAACGGCCACCGGACTTGCAACAAAGATGATACGGTGGAGGTTAACGGTGACGAACCTGGAGACGGCGGTGGTTAACGGTGACGAACCTGGTGTCAAAGATGATGAGCTTGGGCGATACAAATCAGAAGAAGCCATGGGAAGATTGCAAGGAAAGGAGTTGTGTATAGATTTTTTTGAGTAGTGATCTCTGATTTTTATTTTTTTTTGTAGTTAGTTGCGTTCAAATTGGAGAGGAGAAAAAGTAGTTGACATAATGAAAGAGAAAAAAAACTTGTTGTTGAGAAACTTGTAATTCCGGTGAATAGGTAAAAGAATAAAATAATTAGATTAGGTGGCTAAATTTTATTGGTGTGTGTTAAAAGAGTGTGTTAGAGAGTGTGTCCCTAACATTTCTCAAAATATAATATGCATACCAATTGAGTTAAGCTCATGAAGATCTTTCTTTTATTCTGCTTGATTTAAAAACTGGTGATGTGATCGTACAAAACAACGGACAAAGGTTCAGACAAAAACAAGAATTTTTATCACTCAATAAATCATAGGATAACTTTTAACCCATAATACAACAAATAAATAAAATACTAATAATACCATTTTTTTTTTAATTTTCAACATAAAAAGTATCATCTTTCTTTAGTACAGTTCTCTCTTGTTCTGAAATATTTTGTCTAATACTCATTCAGAATGAAATGTAAGCAAAAGCGATAGTTGAAATTTGAAAAGTTAATATTAATAATTAAAAATTTAGTTCACATACATTAACTTTTCACCTAACATTTTTGCTTATATTTAATTTAGGAGGGAGTGTGCAAAGATTGGAAGACATTTATCTTCACTGTAGCACCTTCTTCTTGCCCTGATGGGGCTGTTGTTGTCCTTCATCATCGTTCTTTCCACCACCGTTGAACAGTAACATGGGTTCGTTTAGACATCTCCCTCGCTTAGTAGATTTGGGCTTTGGAGTTGCTGGTTTGATGACGGTCGTTGTGGGCTCTTCGATTTGGGTCTTTCAATTTGGTTAGGTGAGATAGGGCGTCTGGTGGTGCTCGTTTTTGTGTGATGATTCTGCTTGTTCGGTTCTTGTGTCAATCTTCAAACACATTAGACTAGCCATACAGTGAACAAATTTACTAGCAATGTGTCAGTGAATGTAGAATACATGTGCACTCTCCTTCATAGTCAAGTGAGACACGTGGCATCACGCCATTGGGTGCCACTGCAAACCCAGATCAAAAGAAAACGTTGCTTCTCTCTCGTTAAACAACACACATGAGAATAAAACCAGAAAAAAGTCGTTACTTTCTTCCTCGACAAATCTTCAATGACCAACCACAAATTTTGTAGAGTATAACGTTGCAATAGAATTGAGCCGGAAGGAGGAAAAGGCTTGGCGGTGAAACATTAATCTGGCGGTTTCAGTGGTGGAGATGGCGCCGGAGGTAGAGCAGAAATTGGCGGCGGCGGTGACTGAATTATGAGCCGATTCGTTGGTTTAAGGGTAGGAACGAAGGTACTGGAGAGAAATCAGAGATTGACGAAGATGGTGATGGCTGAGTTATGAGTGGGTCCGGTGCTTTTAGTTTTGGAGAGAGCATCGAAATCGGAAACGAGTGTGTAGACTAAATGATTAACTTAGTTGGTGATGTCGGTGACGGTTCTGGCGGTGGGGATGGTGCCGGAAGTTGAACCGTGTCTTGAACCAATGGATGTGGCGGCGGGGTTGATTGTGTAGAAAGTGGAGATGAGAGTTTGGTTCCATGTTCCTTCAACAACTCCTGACGGTTGTTTGATAGGAAACACAATTTTGTTACAATGGGTTTTGATTGTGGGTGGAATGCATGAATGACTCTGGAAACACCCAATGGTGGTGGTGAAGTCTTAGGTAAATTTTTATATGGTGGTTTTGGGGGCGGTGGTGATGCCCGAAGTAGAACTTTCGGCGGTGGAGACGGCGTCAGAGGTGGATCAGATATCTTTTCTAGCGGTTTTGGTGACGATGTCGGTGATGGTGGACCGAGAGAAGGAATGTTAAATTTCTTGTATCCCGGCAAAACGAAGAGGCTCCTCTGTTGTAGGCTACCAATGAATTATGCAATTTCCAGCTTCATATTTGGTTCACAAGCAATGACAGTGACAAAATCAACAAAATCAGAAGTGCATAAGGGATTCTCAACAACCTTCAAGCATGGTGGAAGATCTGGATTGTGTTCACCCGCAATCTCAGTTACAAGATCAACAACACAATCGTGAACTAGAGAAGGCTTCACCTCCAACTATGTGGATTCACATGCTTCCTCTGTTTCCTCATCTAACACAGATAAGAGATGTTGCCATTCAAGTTTGAAGCGCCATAAGAGATCAGTGATAAAGGTGTCCCAATTTGACTGCGGATGATGGCGAGACCACCATAACCACCATCAGAGAGCACCACCACACATAGCCAATGCAGCCACCACCATCTTTTCCCCTTCAGATGTTCTGGTTTCTCTAATATAAATTTCAGGTGAGAGGATCCACCCGTAGGCATTTTAGTTGCTACCGTCGAAAATAGAAATCATGTTCGTTGTGTATGGTGTGTAAGGGTTGGATAATGGTGGGGACAATGGAATAATATGGGTGAGTGAAGGCGGAGTAAAACGGAGGAGCGCAAAGGGGTTTTTTCCATGGAAGGTAGAGTTCAAGAATGAAATCACCAAATAATATGACCCAATTCGAGTAGGGATCACACTCCTAGAATTTAGAGATAAAGAAGAGAATTGACTTAATTTCATTGATAATTGTAATAGAGAAAGTACAAGATATTATATAGGCAACATTATTCTAGATCCTTCCTAACAAACTAGTGAGTCACCAATCTTCTAGAACCAATGAGTCACCACTAAATGACAACATAATCATTCAACTTCTTACGTGTAGTATGATCCTTTTAGACCTCCTCACTTATAGAGCTCAATCTTCAATCTCAAACAATTGTAGCCCATATCCTTGCTCATAACAAAAGGAAAAGAACAAAAAAAAACACCTTGTTTACGTTACACCAAACTCAAATTTTAAGATGAAAACAAAGTTATTCTAAATTAATTGGATTATTCTTGATTAGATCACCCAAGTCACATTCCCAACAAGCGACTATGGACATGAAAAGGTGAGGGTCTATTTGATTAGATCGGTTCAATTTTAAGAATGAACTAAGTCACAATCAAACATATACTTTTTTGTTTGTTTATCAAATGAGTTTATAATAGATATGCAGAAGTGAATAAATGAGAGCAATATCTTGTAAAATTGATGACACATTTCTTTGCTTTAGGCTTTGAGACAAAGCTTTAATGACAAAATTTAATAAAAAGCAAGCGGCTCTCAAGCGTAAAGACACATAATAGATTTAAACTAACACTTATCTCACCCTACCTATTTACCATGACCTCTTTTTTTTTACAAAATTTCCATGTGATTTTTGGATTTTATTATCCGAATTGTGTTTTTTTGTTGTTATGGGGTGGAAAAATGAGTTTTTCACCAATTCAGATTTTTTTTGTTTGAAGAAGCTAAATCAGCTCACCCAAATTGACACTGGAGAGAATCGAACCCGAGACCTCGAGGAGGAACACACTTTCAAGTGAGTTTTATAATCTGAAAACCTCAAAAAATGTGGCGCATTTCTTATTATTATTTTTTCGGATTATAGAATCCGAACACCCCACAAACACCTTTTTTCAGGGAAAAACAGTTCGGATTATATAATCCGAACTGTATCAGCATAAATTTTGAATCTGTTTGTAACATGAACAACCTATTCAAGGACCATATTAATCTTCCTAACTTCTATCATTCTCTTTTATGCCATTGTTAGGTGTTCTCAGTCAAAAATTCAATTTTTTGGCTACTTGATCAGATTGCTCAGAAAATTCCCCAGGAAATCAGAAAAAAATCAAGGATCAAGACTCCCTTGGAAGGGGCTTCTTACGAGACTCCGCCCCTCAAAATTCAAAATTTCATGGTTTAGACTCATTTTTAATTTTTTATATTCTTAGAAAAATTCGAAAAAAATTGCATTAGTTTTATTTGATTTTTAGAATTTTTCGATGGTATTTTTAATTTTTTTTGGACATGTTTTTATCATTTTTTACTTTGTTTTTTGTTGTTTTTAAAAGCGAAATTTACAACTGTCGAAATGAGAGAGATTCTAATTGCTGCTCCTGTATAAACATATTTTAGATTATATAAATTCAAACACATCCAAACTGTGTTGGAATTATATAATCTGAAACCCCATGAACATTTTTGTAAAAAAAGAAAAAATTGTGCGCGTGAAAAGGTGATATGGTGAGAAAAATAACAATCATAGATTTATTCTAGTTACATTTTAATTTGTCAAAAACGCCGATCTCTTTTCAAAATTTCAACATTACTCTTTTCTAACTTTGTTTCATATTCATCTCCTCTTGTTTATTCCTTTCCTCCCATATTCCTGTCTCCTTGTCCCTCCCTTCCATTCATTTTCTTCTTCACAATTATCTCTTTTCCTTTGATTTTAAATCCATACTTCCGACTCATATAATTAGTTCTTGTATCAATTTTTTTGGAATCGAAATTCTTTAAAAAATGGTTTGTTTGATGGTTTAAGAGTAGGGGTGGACATGGTTCGGTTTGGGATGAAAATTGAATTGAACTGAACTAAACTGTTTGTTAAATTTAAAATAACTGAACTGAACCGATCTATTTTCATTTTGAACTGAACTGAAATGTTCTAAACCGAACCGAACCGAACTGTTATTATTTGTACCGTTGAAAAGAATATAAAAAAAAAAAAAACGAAATCGAATCTTATTTAGTGAACATAACCAAACTGTTACCGAACATAATCGAACTATTCCAAATCAAATCGAACGGTTTTAAACCTAAGCGAATTGTTTAAGTTCAATTTCAGAACTGGTGACCATCGAAAGTGAATGAAAGTGTTAGGAATTCGCACACACATTTCTTTTAGCAGACCCATGTAACCTGAAGTGTTAGTATATTGTGATAGTTAAATTCACGTACACGAAAACTAATATATATTGTTTACGTGAATTGAGTTCATGCTCATTTAAATTTATTTAGAATTTGAGGGCACGTAAACTCTATTTGTCTGTGAATAGTGTTATTATTGCACTATAAAATAGAAAACTAGTTGTTATGTATCTTCATGATGACACTTTTTCTTACTCATAATACATTAATTTTGGAATACCAAATTGATGTTACCTCTAAAATATTATACAGACGTCGATATTTAATCTTGATGGTAGTGATGCTTTATTAATTTCATGGTTAAGTTAGCAGTTTACTCACTCGAGAACCTGCTTAAATTAAGACATGGATGCTACATTGTAAACATGGTGATGAAATCCCTAAGATCCAGATGCCTACTACACAACTACTGCTTCGCTTCAAAGTCAAGTCTTATACAACAAGAGCTATGACCCCACGACCACGAGATATTCACCTCCTTTTCAATCTAGTCATAAATAATTGTTGAGTCTAAGTTACATATCCAATTCTTTAACTATTTTTTTCTCTCAAGGAATCCTTTAATTATTTATGGTGTTTCATATTAATCATATAATCAATTTTCATTATGTTTTGGCCCCTTAATTCACCAAGACGTAACAAAAATTAATTATAGGACCAATATAAAACCACATAAAAGGTTAAGAGACTTATTATGTAATTTAAGCTTTCATTTTTTTAGTAAATGATCTAAAAAATATTAAGAAAAAATATCAATTTCAAAAGATTAATATTTTGCTGTCAAGTCATAGTTATTTTAACAAGGATGGATATTTTTTATTTTTTTTTACAAAGATGGATTACTTCCATTTATTTTAAATGCAACTCTAATAATCTATACCAATATGTAAAAGAAAAACATAATTTTAGGTTGTATTTTTTCTTTCAGTTTTACTCATTCATTTAAATTATTTCATAATTTTTATTTAAATTATCATTCAAACAATAGTTAAATCTCATTAAAAATATGAACAATCCACAATAATAGGAGGAATAACCCACAATAATAGGAATAATATGAAAAACCTTATTTTGACCAAAATATTGTATGTGTTTTCTTTTAATTTCTCTCTTTGTTTTTTTACCATTTTATCTTTGTTTTTGAATAAAAGCAGATAGTCGGAGATGTTAGTTAGTACTCATCTTTTTTTTGGTCAAAGTTAGTACCCATATTTACGTTAGTTATTATAAATTAAAAAATATATTCATTAAAGAATCACCATCTATGCAAGACTGACAAATTCACTTTCTAAATATTTGAGAAAAAAATTGTTTAAAATATTTTATACGTATGAGGGTCACGATGTAGTTATGAATCCCAACAAATGGTTTAAACTATGTAATTCTTCAATATTTTGAGTTAGCGGTGAAAAATAAACGAATGAAAATATAAATATAATATAGCTCAAAATTTAACATATATTTACCTCATTGATAAAAATTTATTTACCTTTCTCAACAACTGGAGGAATTAATAAAAAAAATATTTTCTGAAGGGTAATAATAAAAAAGTTGTATGAAATGAAAATAAAGAGTTGTTGCTTGGATTATTAGACAGTGAAACGAAAGAGAAGAGAAAATAACGCTCGCGTTCGTTTAGATCTCAAAACGACGAATCGTTGAACCACCACGTTCTCGCCGTGAATGAAACCCTCCACGACGTCGTTTCACACCTCAATCAAGGTTCATCACTTTTTCATTTCTCGATTTCGCTTTTTCAATTCAAATCACACGGTTATTATATCAGAAATGATTTTTTGATTGAATACATTGCTATGTTGATTGTAATTAATAATTTCTATTGAAAATTGATTTGATTCGGTGGTGTAGGATATGAAGAAGAAAAGGATCTAAACCAGATTATGGTTACGAGGAAGTAGGATTAGAATAGTCTGTGTGTGATTACAGGATAGTTACAGTGGGTAGCAAAAACGGAGTGGATCGGAAAATGGACAAAAGTAAGAGCCGTACCGATCTACTCGCAGCTGGCAAAAAAAAGGTACCTAACTCTCTTTTCAATTTCAATTTCTTCTGTTATTATTCCGGCTTTACGATATTTACTATAAGTGTTCTCAAATAGTAACTATTGTAATGCTAAATCACTGTTACATAGCGGACTTTGAACAAACTGTTATTTTATGCCATCTTTGAAAACACTAATCTCTACGTTATTTTCCGATTTTGGTTCCAATTGGGGTTAGATAGTTTTGCTAGTTATAAAGTTTAGTTGAGTTGGGTTCTATGGCTCATCAGGGCCAGGGCAAGCCTCGGTATAAAAGAGTGCTGACATATGTACTTACAAATTTCCGACCAGCAAAGTCCTAACGCTGGTAGCTAGAATTGAAAACACAACCTTGCGGGGTATGATCTAACTCCCTGCCACCTAGACCAACCTCCGTTGGCAATTAGGGTTAGATAGTTGTTGTCTAGGATTTGGGTAAATTAATACAACTAAGAATTTCTGGATACTGAGAAGTAATGGTGCAGGTTAGATGATAGTGCTAAATGAGGATGATAAGGTTTAGAATTTTATAAAATGTATAAGAAAAACTATTTCTGACAGTCTATCTCTTTGATTTGTTGTGAGGTGTAATGATATAATATGCACTTTCTACTCTAAAGTTTACCAAAATTTTGTAGAGGATCCAAGGTTCAGCTTGGGTTAGCCTCTATTTTGTGAGAGATTTTCTATTAAAATAAGTTTAAGGTTATTCTATTAATGAAAAATTCTTTACAAGCTTATACTTATAGGTGTTTATGGATAAGTTGAATCAGAGAGTTTCTGGGAAAAAATGAGATTGAGAAGCTAATTTCAACTTATATGAGAAGCTATTGCTTTAAAAAGTCCTAGTTATTATTATAATATTTTATCATCACAAGTTCTTGTGGAGAAGTTTATCCAAATTCACCTAAGAAAATAGTGTGGCACGCCGAAGTCTGAATCTTGTAGTTATTCAGCTGTTCATTTTCATTTTTAAAGTATTAGAAAATATGATAGTTTATCTTTCTCTTCCTATATGAATCCTCTTACTAGTCTGCTTCAGCACATATAGGGCGGTATAGTTGAATGGTTGCAGTTATTAATTTTGATTCTTTATTGTCAGCTCCAACAATATCGTCAGAAGAGGGAGAATAAAGGTGATAAAGGTGGTAGTAGCCGCGGGAAATCATCAAAAAAATCTTCCAAACATCAGCTATCTGAGTCTGATGCCGATTCTGCTAGTGTTACCTCTACAGGATCATCTCAGGTTACTGATGGAAACTTTGAAACCAACAGTGACCCTAATGTGGTTATCTCTGAATCATTAGAGTCACAGTCTTTGGCAAGCTCAGCAAATGCTGAAAATGTTAACCCATCTGTTGATTCATCTTCAGTGGCCATGACAAATGATACAGGTAACAAAACTGATTTGGTTTCTACTACTAAGTTGGCACTTCAGGGTGGTGGGGTCCATGAGAAGGATTCTGAATCATCTGCTCAAGATCGAGGAGGGAGTTCTCAGAATGTTGGTGCTAATGTGGCAAACGACTTGTCTTTGACAAGCTCGTCGGCTGCTGACAATGTTGATCCGTCTTTTGATTCATCGTCAGTGGCTGTGACGTATGAGAACGATTCGGAATTGTCATCCCAAGACCAAGGGGGAAGCTGTCATAATGTTAGCTCTGATGTGGCTAAAGATGTGTCTCTGAACGCTTCAAATAGGGAAGGAGGAACAACACAAGATCATGCATCTGAACCTGTTGCCCTTATGGCCCCATATGCTTCTATTACAACTGCATTGGGCGAGTCTGTTATAGATGAAAAAGAGAGTGAGAAAAGGGAAAAATCATTGCCTTTATCTGAGGATATTCCCAATACATTTGTGGTGCAAACGAGGGAAGATCAGGTAACAGATTTAGGTTGTGCTCTCTCTCCCTGTCGCTTTAATTTAATTGCTTAGTTTATGTTTAAATATAAGGGTATTAGTTGGGCAGTCTGGGAAAACTGATATGTTGATTTGATTTATAATTTATATTCTCATTTATTGCTGGTTAGGGGCAATGCAGGAAGCTGATGATTTGGGTATGACGGAATCTTTTCAAAGCACTGATGCAATTATAGATGATCAAAAGGAGATTCCATTGTTTGAAGCTGGTGGGAGTGATCAATCTCTTCCAGGAATTGCTTTGCAGAATGCTATAACTGAGGAGGCATCTCATGAAGCAGAACAACTAGACATGCCAGTTGAATTATTCTCATCTCTTGTTGGATCTGCAGTTGATGATCCCACTCCCGAGTTGTCCATAAGAGATTCGACAAGATCGTTGGATCTCTCTCCTATTTCTGATGCCCGCTCAGTTGATCTATCGCAGCTTGCTGAATTTATAAGAGGCCTTAATGAAGAAGAGTACCAGTTTCTGCTCAAGGCAAGAGAAACAGTTTCTGATGCAGATCCTTTAACCAGTAGTTCATTTTTACCAGATCATGACTTTTCAGAAGCATTTCAGAGACTGAAAGAAGAATTGTTTCTAGCTAATATGATGCAAAATATATTCAATAGGCAGCTGGTTGAACAACTGGAGCTCCAATCGGAATCTGATTATCACCGTGACCAGTTGATCGGTGAGCTATCTCAGCTCCATGTTTCACACAATGAAGTTAATGAGAACAATCGGTGTCTTAGTGAAGAACTTGCTAACTGTCGCGTAGAACTGCAGAATAATTCTAGCAAGAGTGTAGAACTACAAAACCAATTTGATACTGCCATGGCAGGGGTTGAAGCTCTTTCTGCCAGAGTAGTTGAGCTACAGATTAGTTTTGAAATGTCTCAGAAAAATTCATCAGATCTGTCAACAGAGCTGGCTGACTGCAGAAGTTTGATTTCAAGTTTACAGGATGAAAAGAAGGGTGTGAGCGACACTCTTGATTTGGTGGTTGCTGAGAAAAATAAACTTGAGGAGGAGAAGGAATTTTACCTGTGTGAAAGTAAGAAGCTGGCAACTGAATTCTCTTCCTTAAAGAGTTCAATGGAAGGAGTAGAAGTCGAAAATTCCAATTTAATTGACAGGATCTCTTTGGTGACTGAAGAGAGCAATAAGATCAAAGCAGAAATCGAGCATCTCTTGCATGAGATTGATAGGCTGTCATTGGATTTGGTTGAAAATAAAGATTTGGTAGCAAGTCTACAGGCTGAAAATTCTAACTTAAATGAGAACCTTTCATTGTCAGTTGATAAGAATAAAAATCTGGAAGATGAGAATCAATCTGTTGTTCTTGAGAATCAAAGGCTCTCTTCTCAGATTGTTTACCTACAAGAACAATTATCTATAGAAAAGGGAGAACGCACAAAGTTTGAAGGTGACCTTAAAGAAGCCACAATGCACTTGGAACAACTCTCCAACGAAAATGTATTACTCAATAGCACTTTGGATGAGCACAAGGCTAAAATAGAAGAAATGGAAAACAAACAGAGTCAACAACCATCTCAACCTAGGGACCTTGGGACACAAGCGCATGATGGATGGGACCAAAGTAAGGGGCTTGAAAATGAAATCACTGAAGATTCTCGGCAGGTGGATCAGGGGATAGATGAAGGTGCAGCAGGGGGACCATTTGATACTACACCTGAACAAGAAATTTTCAATGATTCTCTTGAGTTTATTTCGTTGAGGACTGGTTTGAATGGGGTGGAGAATGTTTTGGTGAAGCTTGAAAAGGCAATTGATGAGTTGCGTTCTCAATCAGTAATCTCTGATGGTACTGGCGAGAAGGTTTCTTCACCTGCGGTATCAAAGTTGATACAGGCTTTTGAAACAAAAGTAGATGAGCATGAGGCAGAGATAAGTCAATCTACTGATGTTCAGTTACAATCAAAGTCATTTATTATGTTAGAAGAGCAAGTGGGAAACTTGAGAAAATTGCTTCCAAAGTGCAAGCTGGATGTTCAGAGTGCAGCTGCATTGTTCAAGGGGGAACAAGATGGTAGGAAAATTGGGGATGCAAAGTACAGTGATCTCGAGCACCAGTTTGAAGGATTGCAGCAGCACTGTTCAGATTTGGAAGCATCTAACATCGAACTTGCAGTTCAATATGAAATAGTAAAGCAACTTCTGGGTGACATTCAAGAAAAGAAATGTCAACTTGAGGAAATCTGTGAAGCTCTAAAGCAAGATGATATTCATCTCAAAGCAAAAAATAATGAACTCTATGAAAAGCTTGGATTTTGTCATTCAAAAATTATTGAATTGCATGCTGAAATGAATGATGTGAAACAAAGTTCGAATGAGATGTCGTTTGTTATTGGCAGTCAACTGGAAAATTTGCAGAAGGAAGTGACAGAGAGGGCAATGCTACTTGAGCAAGGCTGGAATACTACTATTTCTGATATTGTTGAGTTAGTTGCAAAGCTGAATAAATTAGCTGGGGAAACTTCAAATACAACGGTCTCTTATGACATCCGTGATGGCTTTGATATCAGGCATTTGTTAGAAGATTCTGTTAGTGCTGCCACTGAAATGATTTTTGATCTGCAGAAGAAACTTGAAGTTACTAACGCGGATCATGAAATAATGTCCTTGTCATATAAAGAAATGACCTCAAAATGCGATCATCTGCTTGTGAGGAATGAAATGGCTATCGATGTATTGCACAAGATGTACAGTGACCTGAGGAAACTTATGCCTAGTAGTGGTTTGTCTTTGGATGAAGATAAGAAGATTGATGAGCAAAGTGAGGCACTGCCTGATCTACTAAACTTTAGCAGCTATGAGACCATCATGAAGCATTTGGGGGATATGCTGATTGAAAAGCTGGAACTGGAGTCTGTTACCAAGAAGATGAAGTCAGAATTGGTGCACAAGGAAACAGAATTGGAAGAATTGAAGATGAAGTGTCTTGGTTTAGATTCTGTTGGGAAGCTAATTAACAATGTCGCAGGTGCGCTGAATGTGGAAACTCCCAATATCGAAATAAACACGTCACCCCTTTTGTACTTGGATTCATTAGTGTCTAGTCTTGTACAGAAAACCAAAGAGGCTGAAATCCAGAATCACACCACTAAAGAAGACTTTGGATCTAAGGAGATGGAATTGGATGAGCTGAAAGAAAAGGTGCATTACCTAGATACGCTGCATCTTGAGAATGAAAATGAAATATTTGTTCTAAAGGAAAGCTTACATCAAGCTGAGGAAGCTCTTTCTGCTGCCCGTTCTGAATTGCACGAGAAAACAAATGAACTCGACCATTCAGAACAACGAGTATCCTCCATCCGGGAGAAACTTGGCATAGCTGTTGCCAAGGGAAAAGGGTTGGTTGTACAGCGGGATGGCCTCAAGCAGTCCCTAGCTGAGACATCTACTGAATTGGAGAGATGCTTGCAAGAGTTGAAGTTGCAAGATACAAGACTTCATGAGCTTGAAACAAAACTTAAGATCTATTCAGAAGCTGGTGAACGTGTGGAAGCTCTGGAATCTGAACTTTCATATATCCGTAATTCGGCCAATGCCTTGAGAGAGTCATTTCTCCTGAAAGATTCAATGCTTCAGAGAATAGAAGAGGTTTTGGAAGACCTAGATCTGCCTGAGCAGTTTCATTCGAGTGACATAATTGAAAAGGTTGATTGGTTGGTTAGGTCAGTTGTTGGCAACTCATTGCCCATGGATGATTGGGAGCAGAAGGATTCTGCAGGAGAACGATCATACTCTGATACTGGTAATGCTGTGACAGATACTTGGAAAGATGATAGTCAGCTACAACCAGATTTAGGGGATGATGCAGGAGGGCGTTCATACTCTGATGCCGGTTTGGCTGTCACAGATACCTGGAAAGATGATAGTCAGCAACAACCAGATTCAGAGGGTGATTTTCTAAAAAACTTTGAGGAGTTGCAGAGTAAATATTATAGGCTGGCTGAACAAAATGAAATGCTGGAGCAGTCATTGATGGAAAGAAACAGCTTAGTTCAGAGATGGGAGGAGCTTGTGAACAAGATTGATATGCCTTCACATTTGCGGTCTATGGAGATGGACGATAGGATCGAATGGGTGGGGAGAGCACTTGCCGAGGCTAATCATCATGTAGATTCTCTGCAGCTGAAGCTTGAAAGATATGAAAGCTATTGTGGGTTGCTAAATGCTGATCTGGAAGAGTCTCAGAGGAGACTGTCCGCTCTTCATGAAGACCTTAGAGCTCACACATCTGAGAGAGAGCACCTTTCTGAAAAATTAGAGGCTCTGAGACATGAATGTGAGAAACTATCAGTGCAGACAAGCGGAACTGAACTTGAGAATGAAAATCTGCACAATGAAGTAACTAGTTTGAAGGATCAATTGGAGCAGAAAGCTGAAATAGAAGAACAAATTTTCACCATCGATGGCAAGCTAAAAAAATTACGAGACATAGTTGGTGATGCCTTGTCAGAATCTGTAACAGAATATCGGGTTTCTGATGGTGCAAATATTGATTCTTTGGAAGAATTGCTGAGAAAGCTTATTGAAA
>Ga0315915_1004063_pt1 | contig 18484 bp, 10 predicted proteins | sample MpolbnodulesMG_FD_207738 | JGI IMG/M metagenome (GOLD analysis project Ga0315915, IMG submission 207738) | Medicago polymorpha root nodule microbial communities from Los Angeles, California, United States - branched nodules | ecosystem: Host-associated > Plants > Roots > Nodule | place: USA...
ATAAACCATATACATTATTAAATAAATGAACTGAAAAAGTTAGTTTTTATTATATTTTAAAACGGAGGACGTATGATATCTATCTATAGGAAATAGACATACCGTAGATAAAATGGAGATAATAACATGTGTAATAATTTTAAAATTAAAAAGGTGGTCAAAAAAGTGTAGGGTTTTTTTTTGATAAAAAAATGGTGGGAACTTGGGATATGAAAATCTGGAAAACGGCGCCTTATAAATACAAGAAAACGACACGTGTCAAAGTGAGTGATTTTCACCATATTTGCTTGTCGTGTACCGCACGCGTGATGAATGGTGAAACATCAGGCGTAATAAATATACTTTTCAATATTACTACTTTCAATTTTGTTAAATAAATATATTTTTTGACAAAAAATGATAATCATAATTCTTTTTAAGAAAATAATAATATTATTGTTTTCAATAGTTTCACATATGTTTAGAATATTTAATTCACCGTTAAAATAAAGGTTAATTTTGATAGGTGCATAAGCATTTTAGAGGTTTCCTTCAAAAAAAAAAAAAGCATTTTAGAGTTTTTTTTAGAGGCTTTTTTTAACGAGTGTCAAAATAATTTATAAATTCTATGTAAAAAAAATTAACAGTATTGCTTGATACAAAAATACAAAATGAATTTATAAACAAAATTTTCGTAAATATAACTCAATTGGTAAAACATCGTATTATATATATAAGATTCTGGACTTAAAGTCAAGACACTCTATTACCGAAAATAAATAAATCAAGATACGCTACTTATTTATTCTAGAAAGTGAATTTCTAAACACCACCGTATTATCTTTTTAGCATTTTTTTTTCTTTTTATCAAATTAATTGACACTTTAGAATATTAATGCAATATTTGTTATCTTTTCAATTATTATATCCTTATTTATTGAATTTCATTTTATTTAACTACTTTACTAACTACAATTAATAAAAATATTTTAGTAAATGATATTAATTTTACCATTAAAATTAACGCAATTAATCATTTATTTAATAATTATGAATAAACTTTAAACGACTATAATTTAAAGATGGATGAAACAACAAAATACAAATAAATCATGTATATATCCATTTAAATTTCAACAATGCGATTTTACATTGTGATGCTCTAACAATTTGCCAATTGTTGACTATGACATTAATGGTAGTCTCACCAACTCGCCACATATATCTGCCAATTTTCAGGAGGGCTGCATCATTATCATTTCTCATTTATTTTGTTTTGACTCGCATGATCATTTTTCATAATTAGCTATCGGGAAATGTTAATTTGTGCTTTAGGGTATACGTTAAGAATTTCATTAATAGAAATTATGTATTAAAAATTGTGTTAATTTATTATTAAAAATGTTTAATATTAATTTTTTCTATTAAATTCTTATCATTAATAGAATGAAAATAATGCTTAATATGTGCTCTAAGGACACCAAATTAATATGACCCTTAATTATTTCATCACATCCATATGAAAGTTGGGTTTAAAGTTTAGTCAAAATGGACTTAAAAGTGCAGTTTTTGTCCTGATTTTAATTTCTTGATTTGTAAATCCAAAAATAACGTCACTCATTTTTAAAATTTGAGAAATTGTCTTCTAACATCATCACCCTCCAATTAGGATGTTGTTTCACAAGTTGATAAATCTGCACTTTAAATTTTCAACTATTATGCGGCAAAATCAATAACATATAAATCGTTGAAGTATTTGAAGGTGTTGATTTAGATTTTGGAGCGTATTTGATTTGATTCTTTTCGTTGTCTGTTTTGGTGGATCAATTTAGTTTCTTAAAAAAAACATTGAATATAACTTTACAAAATAGTACTCTCTGGTTTTAATTATAAGAAAATATTCATTTTTTAAGTTCATTTAATAAAACATGTATGTGATTTATATTATAATCGAGATACATTATTTATTGAATCAACTTTAAAAAAAGAATATTTTTTGCATGTGAGACCGGTGAGAGTATAAAACATTAATGTTGTATATATATATTTTTTCTGTTGGAGCAAAATTAGCATGATCCCATAAGCATAATGTGCATTGAAGGACTATATTTCTAACGCCAAAAATTATTTTAACAAAGTGCACAGTAAAAAATAATTTTTAAATTTTCGACAATTTTATGATTACTCATCATGATTCAGGAACAAAAGTGACAATTGTTTCAAATAAATAAAGAGGTACACCATATAAAGTTTTACAATCATAAAAAACAATTGAAATCGCCACGATTTGTCCTTATTTTTTATCAAATCATATACACCCTATGTCTTATAAGCTCATTTGCTTAAAAAAGATTTGTTTTGTAATGTTGCTTTTTCATGAGTTTATAACTAATTTTACTTGTTTATATCGTGTTTTTACTGGTTAATTCAATTAACTTATAACTTATCATTTTTTATCTCAATTTTAACCTTCTAACCTTAATTGAAAATATATATATATTTTTCTTTGAAGGAGAAAAATATATTAATCAAACGTATCTTTCTACGTCATTTTATATTTTTGTGTTACTTCAATTAATTAAATTACAAATTTAATTAGTTAACGCATCTGTTACATGTTACAAAATCACCACCAAGCCAACTAAAGTGAATTTAATATTTGGGGGATGTTAAACAGTGCCTCCAGGTGTATTGGTTAAACATCCAAAACAAGAAAATTTTCACAATAAGTAATGTAATCATTATTTTGTTAAGGGTTTTTCTATCATGTGCAAATTTGCATATGTTAAGAAGTTTTAAATAGTAACTTTGCATTGGAACTTGTATATTTTGTATAAATACATAACTTTTTAATAAATAATTATTTATTTTCAATAAAAATTTACTATTTTTAGTAACTTTAACATATGCAATGTTGCACATGATAGACAAACCCTTTTGTTAAAAGTAACATCTTATATTTTCAAGACAAAATTTCTATTTATAAATTTCTTAATCAATGTGTTGGGGCACCAGTTAACAAAACCGTCGATACTTTAATAAGATCGTCCATTATAAACTAATTTATAATCTATTCACAATTTTTACTAAATAGAAGTTATACATATACTAAATAGGGGTCCCAATGGTATATTAATTACCCTTGCTATTATATTTTTGTTCAGAAAAATAAGTGTACTTGTGTTTATTTAGAGAATAATAAAATAATAATGTTTGTTGCAGTTGCAAGTACTTGATAGCGTGTAAGTATTGTACTGTTTCTGACTTCTTTATAGACATTACATTACTTTATCGTATATAGCTCTGCTTTCCCTATTTCAATTTATTAATACTATAATATACTCTATTATTATTCTATACTATAGTACAGTACTACCATTTTCTTTATAGACTATAGTATATTTATATTTATAAAATAATAAAGCTGCAAGGGTTAGAAGTTGTTGGAAGTAGCATGCACACTGCTTCTTGCTGTTTCAAGCAAAGAGAAATAAGAGAGAGAGAATAGAAAAAAGTGCTTTGAGAATTGTAAAGAAAAAACAAAGAAAGAAGCACTGTTTCAGAGTGTGATGTGATGAGTGGTTTCACTCAAAGGTTGGTTTCTTTTTTATATTTAGAAACAAAAAATATAAAAAAAAACCACTCATTATGCTTTGATACGCGTGCTTTGATGCAAACTAATGAAAGTTTTTTATTTTTTCTACTTTTCTTTTTGTCAAAAGATTTGCACTTTGACCTTTTTTTAGCAGTTTTTGTTCCTTAGTTCACTCCTTTTCACATTACTTGGTTTGTTTTGTTTTTCTTAGACAAACAACAAAATGAGATTCTCATGTTAAGAATTTAAGAATATTAATGATGATGATGATCAAAATGGACCCTTGTTTTGTACTAACCTTTTGTTTCTTCTACTTTTCTCTCTCAAGTCAATACAACTAAATGGGGTGGTGGTGATTATTTTTTTGGTGAACAATATCATATTCAAGTTTATTCCTCTTTATTGTGTTTGGTGGTGATGTTGCATGTTGTGAATTGAAGACTAAGATAGTTGTGTTGTGAAAGTGGAACATGGCTTCCTTAGAAGAAAAGGCTAAAAGTGTTGGAGGAGTTGTTGGTGGTCAAACTCTTGTTGCTGAAATGAAGTTGCTCAAAGAAATGCAAGAACATTGTGGTAAGTTAATGTTTCCTTCTCTTTTTCTTAATTTTTACAATGTTTATGTTATATGGTTTCATAGTTTTCTTAGTAGAAATAGAGATTTTGATTTGATTGATATTTGGTTGTGCTAATTTTTGTTTAGGGGTTAGAAAGACTTTAAATTCAGAATTATGGCATGCTTGTGCTGGCCCTCTTGTGTCTTTGCCTCAAGTGGGGGGTCTTGTCTATTACTTCCCTCAAGGACATAGTGAACAGGTAACGTTCAAACTCAAGAATCTCTTTTTTATGTTTTAACATTTTTAAGTGCTAATCATTCATTGCTTATGTTAGTATTGTACTATTAAGTTTCTTTGGTTAGAATTAGCAAGATTCTAGTTTCTATTGAATGGTTGAAACATGTGTTGAATTTTTGTCTGTGTTTTGTCCTTTTAAGGTTGCAGCTTCTACTAGAAGAATAGCTACCTCACAGATTCCAAACTACCCTAGCCTTCCATCTCAGTTGTTGTGTCAAGTACAAAATGTCACACTACATGTGAGTAGTGTGTTCTCTCTTGATTTACCACTTTTTATTGTTGCATTTCTACTTAATCACTCATTTCAGCTTCAAATTATCATAACCCCTTTAAATTGTTTGTTTTGATAATAGGCTGACAAGGAGACAGATGAAATCTATGCTCAAATGACTCTCCAACCACTGAATTCTGTAAGCTATATGAAGTAGTTCTAGAATTATCATTGTTGTTATTGTACATCTGAATGTTGTTATTGGCTATGATTATATTTGATGTATTATTTTCCATTAATTTGTGTTAGGAAAAAGAAGTGTTTCCGGTATCTGAGTTTGGATTAAACAAAAGTAAACATCCAACTGAGTTTTTCTGCAAAACTTTAACTGCAAGTGATACTAGCACACATGGTGGCTTTTCGGTTCCACGCAGAGCTGCGGAAAAGCTATTTCCTCCATTGGTAAGGCTATATTGCACTAGGTGGTTGCAACCTTCTTTTATGGCTGTACAAGAACCCTCATTTGATTAGTGTGTTTTGGTTTTAGGATTACACAATTCAACCCCCAACTCAAGAACTTGTTGTTCGAGATTTGCATGATAATACATGGACATTTCGACATATTTACCGAGGTGAGGATGTTTTCTGCATCTATGTAGCACCTAGCATATACACTTTAGATTAATGGTATGTCCAGTGTATGATATGTGTCAGAATCGGCCACCGACACGTGTAGTTACATTCAATTTTTTCATGTTTTCTAGTTATTGTCAGTGTCGGTTCCATGTGTGGTGTTCATATCTGTGTGTTTCATAGTTCTACCATGTCTATTTGTTTGGTAAAATAAATAGGAATAAATGTTTGTGGTCGTGGATTACATATTGTATTATTTTAACTGCAACTTTTTACTTCCTCTTGGCTGCAAGTTATTATTGTTTGAGTTTCAATGTTTTCTTTATCTTAACCTTCAAAATATTTAGTCTTAAAAGAGCCTGATTGGGTTAGATCCTTACGTATTTTCCTACATTTTTCATGTAGGTCAGCCGAAGAGACACCTTCTCACAACAGGTTGGAGTTTGTTTGTCGGCTCAAAAAGGCTTAGAGCAGGCGATTCTGTTCTTTTTATCAGGTAAAATTTGTTTGCTTCATTTTTGTCAAGTAGCTTCAACATGATACGAAACTCTGTTATTATCTGAATATAGGTAGAATAACTAGTGTGCAGAACAAAGTCTGCATAATCTTTCTAATTAGACCTGTTTTTCCTCCATGGTTACATTGCAATGTAATGGTTTTCAATATTGGGAAAATTGTGGAATTCAGATTAGCAATTTTATTTTAAATTCTGACCAATAATCATCTTTCCATAATTTAATACCAAGTGTGATGTGTTATTGTTACAAGGGATGAGAAGTCGCAATTGCGAGTGGGTGTAAGGCGTGCTAATCGTCAACAGACAACACTGCCATCATCCGTACTTTCTGCTGATAGCATGCACATTGGTGTGCTTGCTGCTGCAGCTCATGCTGCTGCTAATCGAAGTCCATTCACGATTTTCTACAATCCAAGGTATACCTAAATATGTTAATACCTCACCTGACATATAATATTTTTAAATCTAATTGTGGTACTAATTTCTTCTTGAGTGTATTATTTGTAGGGCATGTCCTTCAGATTTTGTTATTCCACTGGCCAAATACAGAAAATCTGTTTATGGGACTCAGCTGTCAGCTGGCATGAGATTTGGTATGATGTTTGAGACCGAGGAATCGGGTAAGCGCAGGTAATTTCCTGAATTCTTCTGAACTGTTTTCTGTGATATGTGCAAACTCGTGAACTAACAAGAATAGTTGATACATATTTCTTATTCTGCAGATATATGGGTACAATTGTAGGTATCAGTGATGTCGATCCTTTAAGGTGGCCTGGTTCTAAGTGGCGAAATATTCAGGTAGGTTAAGTTCTAGTAACCCCAGTTATTAAGATCTACCATTAACGACTAATTGTATGGTTTCATCTAATATTTCTATAAAACATACTCTATTTTGGGCCTTAATCTTAGTAAGATGGATTAATTAAATTTCGTTGTAAATAAACAGGCTGAATGGGATGAGCCAGGGTGCGGAGATAAGCAAAATAGGGTTAGTGTTTGGGAGATTGAGACTCCAGAAAGTCTTTTCATCTTTCCTTCTTTGACTTCAAGCCTAAAACGGCCATTGCAATCCGGATATTTGGGTAAGTTTCTTAGTTCTCTCTTCCCTCCTTATCAAAATGTCTTGTACTTGATCACTAGTAGTTATTTTGGTTCTGTGATGCAGAAAATGAGTGGGGAACTTTGATACGAAGACCCTTTATTAAAGTACCTGAAAATGGAGGAACAATGGAGATCTCAAACTCAATGCCAAATCTCTACCAAGAAAACATGATGAAGATGTTTTATAAACCACAGGTGATCAACAACAATGGAGCCTTTTTACCTATCATGCAACAAGATTATGCTCCTACAAGAGTTCCCTTGCAAGATATGAAGTTCACACAGGCAATAGAGAATCCGAAAGTTCACCTTTCAAGCACAGAAAGCATACCTAATAATACCTTAAACATGCATTCATTGTTGAAAAGTGACCAACTGGAAAAGTTGCAGCCTTTGGCCAAAACCGATAATTCGAAATTAGAATCAGAGGTGTTACCTGATCATATGTTTGACTTCCCTTCTTTTGAAAGCTGCAACAACATTGAAAAGGTGAATACGGCGAACCAATTAACATATCATAATCAAAACCAAAACCAAAGTCAAAATCCATTACCCGCTCATACTAGTCCATGGACTATGCAGCAGCCTCAGTTAGAATCATCAATATCACATCCTCAACTGATTGACATGGTCCAACCCGATTCTTCTATTGTAAACGGCATGCTTCCTCAGCTAGACGTTGACGAATGGATGATGTATTCTTCTTGTCAGCCTCAAGTAGTGAATCCCTCTATACCCTCAATGAACCAAGAAGTGTGGGATCAATATGTCAAGAATTTTAACTTGAGGGATCTTTCAGCTGAAAGCAATAACCAAAGTGAAATTTGTGTCAATGTTGATGCTAGTAATAGTGTGAGTACCACTATGGTTGATCCTTCTACTTCAAACACCATTTTTGACGACTTTTGCTCAATGAAGGATAAAGATTTTCAGCACCCTCAAGATTGCATGGTTGGCAACTTAAGTTCTAGTCAGGATGGCCAGTCTCAGATTACCTCTGCTAGTCTAGCTGAGTCGCACGCCTTTTCTCTGCGAGACAACTCTGGTGGTACTTCTTCAAGCCATGTTGATTTTGATGAAAGTAGTTTTCTGCAGAATAATAACTCTTGGAAGCAAGTAGCTGCACCAATCCGAACCTACACAAAGGTAACATTATTTCTGTAATGTTGGCATGAATGTTATTGTTTCTTCCAACTTGTTTCAACCTTGTATATCATGATGATATTTTATTGTGTGTAACAGGTCCAGAAAGCAGGTTCTGTAGGAAGATCAATTGATGTGACTACTTTCAAAAACTATGAAGAGTTGATCCGCTCAATTGAATGCATGTTTGGACTGGACGGTCTGCTGAATGACACAAAAGGTTCCGGATGGAAATTAGTATATGTGGATTACGAGAGTGATGTTCTGCTTGTTGGAGATGATCCTTGGGAGTAAGTTTCTTACCCTTCTTTCGTGTAATGTTTGATCTTTGACACTTAGGTTTAATAGTCTTATTTTGGTTATATTTTTTCAGACAAAAAAAAGACCCTTTTTATATATTAAAATTTTTGTAACAATGTTGTGATCTTGTGTAGGGAATTTGTGGGGTGTGTCCGCTGTATACGAATATTATCACCTTCAGAAGTTAAAGAGATGAGTGAAGAAGGGATGAAGCTTCTAAACTGTGGAGCATTGCAAGGAATCAATGTGTGAATAACATCATGCTTTGATATGTTCTTAAAAAATGTGCTTGTAATGTATGAACTAAAATGACACTCATTTGGGAATGGAATCAGAATATTGGTAGATCCATCAAACAAACCTTCATCGGGGACGAGTCATTAGTTTATGACAAATCAGAAATTATGAATGTTAAATGAATCAAAAGGTTGAATACCTTAACTTGTAATGTAGTATTGCAAACAAGTAGAAATATTATGCATGTTTTATTACTCTTGTACTTCATTGAATCTTCGTCTAATAGTGGATTAATGGCAAAGATTTGGCCACTATTATACTTGCCCAACAATTGAAAATAGCTAACGACTTAGCCTAGTATTTGGCTAACAACTAAACTAGTTTACTCTAAAACCAAAGTCAAAAGATAAGCAATAGGAAGTGAAGAAAAAAGATATCATGGAATTTGATCTGAATATCCAAAATGAAACCTGAATTATGGTTTACTTAAAACCAAATATCCAAAATGATTGCCTAAACTCCTAACTCCTAAGTTGTCTCATCCCAAAATGACAACATTTAATACAATGTTTCATATATCTATCCAAAAGAGAAGTTGTGAAACTAGAGTCAACTAGCATTTGATAACTCGTGGTCGATATCTCAGATAACCTTGTCCATGTCGAGGTCTATCATCGGCTAGAATGGATGCTTCATTCCTTGGTTGGGGAACCAGGGTCCAGTTGTAATACGCCAATTAATGGCCTCGTGAAAAGATATAGTTGCTCTTCTATGCTTTGATCATTCAGACCTAGGAACTTGTAGCCATTGCCATCATAACCCACAAATATGGGCATATGATCAGCATCAAACAAAACTGCAGGATGTCCAACAATAGGATCTGAAATCATCATCCTCTGGACAGGGTTAAAAACCCTGTGAAAATTTGGTACCACCGCTCAATTGCTGCGAAAGACAAAAAATACAGTGTTTAAATTAGAAGGAAGTTTTTCTCAAAAATAATAATTAGAAGGAAGTTAAATAAGGCCATGACAACGGGTGAGAGTTTGGTAGAAAAGTGTGTTTCATAACCACAAACAAAAATAACATAAATGATAGAAAAGATAAATAAAATGCAAAACATAATAGGTGACATTTCACATGGGATGGGAAAGTGTAAAACTTTCACACCATGGGTAAGTTGGATCCAACCATTTGATTAAATGAATAACACATTGTTATCATGCTCTCTCAATACTATATTTTTTTTGGAAGTTTTAACCCCCTAACTTTCCCAAAGTTGCGATTTTGGTTCCTTAAGAAAAAAACTACAAAATCACCCTCTCAATACTATATTTTTTCACACTATCTGACTTGTCATCATCATGTTAAGATTGCTAATTTCGTAAAAAAGGAGCAAAATACAATCATAATCAACAACAACATAAGAAGAATCATAAGAGCATGGACTTAATATACAATCAAACTCAACTCAAGCAAATGATGTAGTTTTACTTTCTTTGTTACAAGAGCAGGAACGTAAGATACAATCACAATCAACAACAACATCATCTAATTATTTCATTAAAAAAACACAACAAAAACTAGGTATTAAGATTCATAGATAAACAAAATTGAAACCATTATCGTGAGCAAATGTTGCTGTTTATTTTTAACTTAATTTTTTGGGTTCTTGCAAGAAAGGCCAAGAATCAGCGTGTTTTTGGGTTCATTAATGTTACATGAAAAAGCTTTGGTAAGCATGAATCCATGATAAAACATGTACACCTTTTAATCTAATGGTCATAAATTTTTTTTCCTATAGTGGGTTCAGTATCACAACAACATGCTAAGATAAACCCCAAAACCACAGTATCACACCAACATGCTAAACCCCAAACCATCAATGGCACAACAAACAAGATACTTTTAGAATATTAGAATACTACCTTCAAAGGGGGGGGTCAATATCACACCAACATGACCATCTTTATTCTCGACACCTTCAGAAACAACAACTCTATACTCTAGATCCTCCTTCACCTTCTTGGAAGAACTTACCCGATGACTAGCAAAATCAAAAATCAAGCAGAAAAGTTAAAGAAATAAAATCTTTGATTAAATTTATTTAAACTAAACATAAAATAAACAGATAAAAACAAGACTTAATAATCAACCCACCTAACCCATTTGGTGGGTCGGTAGCGCCCCCCATTGAAACATATTTTGGGATCAAAACAAGAAGTAGAAAAGTAAGAAGAGGAGGATGAAGAAGGTGGTAATGTTGGCTTAAGTATTAAGTTTGCAATGGATTTCAGTAAATAAGCCAGAGCTGATTGAGTGTGAGAAGAAGGTGAAACCATGAAATCTTGTTTCACCTCTACAATGCTATCTTCTTCCAATGTTGATTTCTTCGTCATATTTGGTAATTGATGAAAAGAAGATATTGAAAAGATGAAATAGAAAACTAGGTTTCAAAGTTGAAAATACAATGGTGCTATAGTAGCTACTGCCTCCAATGGTTCTGTTTGTGTGTAAAAAAAATAGAGAAATGATATTTGTACAACTTTCTCTCGCATACTCACATTGTCTTCTTATTCTTTCTCTTCCTTTTTCTCTCTCCATTGTTTTTGACCAATGAGAAGAGAGAACAACAAGATTGTCCCAAAAGTTGTATCAAAATAGTTGTTCAAATATCATTGCTCAAAAAAGTAGCTAGCGCCTAGTACTAAAATTCTGATTGTATTACATTACTCTGGTAAAAGCATTCTTTTACATTAATGGTTTAAGGACAATTAGCAAATTTATTGGTTAATTAGTTAAATTTGTTGTTTGTTGTTTTAATTTATGGATTTAAGTTTTGTTAATTTGGGTTGAACTTATGTTATTGTTGTTTGAAGATTTATGAGTTTAAGTTTTGGGTTTAAATTTGTGTTAATTTAAGATGAAGATAATATTTTGCGTTTTTTTTATTTTTTGAGTTTTGTGATGAAGTTTATTAATTTTTCTAGATTTGATTATGAAGATGGTGAATTTTCTGGGTTTGAGGATGAAGTTAATGAAGGAGGAAGATGAATGTTAACGTTTTTTTAACAAAAGTTAACATAATGGATTTGTTTGACTTAGAGAGGAAATTTATGAGACCATATTGGAACGAAAATTAATAAGGGGACCAACATAAAATCTCATAATTAGTTAAGGGACATTTTTATAATTAACCCTAAAAACAATCTTACATGTTTTAATGAATTTTTTTTGGCTAATCTATTTTTGAAAAAATTATCCAATCTACCCTATATTGAAAATAAATATCCAAAATATCATGCTTTCTGATTCCCGCTTACATGGCGTCGTTTGAGATGACATCATCATCCTTCAGAATGGCTCACTCTTAGTTGGCGCCATCCTACTACCCTTTTTTTTTTCTTTCCGTTTTTCATTTTGTTATGGCTTATTAATTTATACTTCCTTCATCACGGCTCCTTCTCACTTGGTACCATCTTACTAGTTCTTTTATTTTTGTTTTTGTTTATTTTTTTTTGGTTGAATATTTAGTATATCAATAATTATTAGAGAAATATAAAATAACATAATATAATAGTAATATATATTGATAAATATTACAAAGAAAAATACAATGAAAGTATTATTGACGTGCAATATTAGGACAACTTTTGCTATAATAACATGTACCTCGACACACTCCATATTTTCTTGGAACCTTTTCAACCTCGTCCATTTTGGTCCTAATGAGAGTGGTTGATGAACGACCCTTTTTCGGTCTTCACATACACAAATTTGGGCAGAGCTCAAATCCTACATATGTGGCCCAATAACTTAGGCGGTGAGTTGGGTTGAAACTTCTGTATAGAAAACATATACTCTCTCATTTCGGCAAAACTTGATCCATATACGAAGAATAATTATGACTGAAGTCAGAACATGCAGCTGTGACATGTGAACATGGCAGATGTCAGACTTGAAATTTTTCACATTCATACTACCTCACTTGTAGGCCGACCTTGTATTATCCCTTTGTCATTCCTTCCTTAATCATATACATGCGCTTTTCTACAAATTACGCACCAGAACCTATTGTTGCTCCTGCCTCACGTCCTTGTCATCTTAATTAATAGTAATGGTGAATGCACCAATGCTTGACAAGGATACTTAAAACATTTTTCTCTTTTTTATCACTTAGACCATCTCCAATGGGAGGATATTAACCTTTTAAGACCATGTACCTATTATGTATCCCATTGGGGAGAAACTTTATGGGGTTTTTAAGACCCAGGGTCTTACTTAGAGCATCCACAATATAAACACATGTTTTTTGGTACTTAAAGAGTCTCACGTGTACAAAACAGTTTTTTATAATTTTTTAATAACAGTATCTAATAATCACTCAATCCGTCCAACCCACTAATTAACTATCAATAAAATGGATGGTTTGGATAAATAAAAAAATCCGTTAACCCATTACAATCCACTAAATTTATTTAAAACAATGTGATCAAATCCATTAAAAACAAAATTCATCAAATCCATCCATATTTTTATAATTTCTTAAAATAAAATACCAAAACGAATAATTTTTTACATTGGTATTGTTCTTTTTAAAATAAAAAAAAAGCTTATCTTTATCAATTGTTTATTAAAAAACGGCTTATTAAAAACAGTTTATATTTTTGGCCATTACCACACTTTTGGAGGACTCGCCAGCAGACTAATCAATCCTCCTTGAGTTTGTATTTTCAGCCAACCTCTCATATCATGCAAAAGACAAAAAACAGAGTGTTTAAAAGAGTTTATTTGGGCCAACTTATCATTGAAAAGGCTAGAGAGGAAGAAGTCAGAAGGTGAGACTTTGGTAGACATGACACCTAAAGTGAAGCAGATGTTTGAAAGAGTTTATTTGAGCTTATATTATATACTTCAAATATGCATGTGTAATGTGTCTGGTAGACCTTTTAAATATAATTTGTCAACAAGTTGTCAACTTATTTTAATATGCTCTTCAATAAGTTGTAGACAGACAATGTGTGTGTGGAAGACCTTTTAAAAATAATTTTTCAATAAACGGTCAACTTACTTATAACACATGATGTAAGGGGTGGAGTTTAGCATGAGAAATGAAAGTTGTTTCCCATGATAGGAAAGTCATTTTTGATCATTAGATTAAACAGACCCACAAATTTTATGACGGTTTTTTCTACACCAGATATTTTTTCACACTATCTCACTTGTCATCATCATGTTAAGATTGCTAATTACGTAAAAAAGGGGAAAGATACAATCATAATCAACAACAACATAAGAAGAATCATAAGAGCATGGACTTAATATACAATCAAACTCAACTCAAGCAAATGATGTAGTTTTACTTTCTCTATTACAAGAGCAGGAACGTAAGATACAATCACAATCAACAGCAACATCATCTAATTATTTCATTAAAAAAACACAACAAAAACTAGGTATTAAGATTCATAGATAAACAAAATTGAAACCATTATCGTGAGCAAATGTTGCTGTTTGTTTTTAACTTAATTTTTTGTTCATTAATGTTCCCACACTTTTTTTATTCTCAGACTTGTTGATTTTTATGTGTATGTGTTTTTGGGTTCTTGCAAGAAAGGCCAAGAATCAACGTGTTTTTGGGTTCATTAATGTTACATGAAAAGGCTTTGGTAAGCATGAATCCATGATAAAACATGTACACCTTTTAATCGAATGGTCATAATTTTTTTTCCTATAGTGGGTTCAGTATCACACCAACATGCTAAGGTAAACCCCAAAACCACAGTATCACACCAACATGCTAAACCCCAAAACCATGAATGGCACAACAAACAAGACACTTTTAGAATATTAGAATACTACCTTCAAAGGGGGGTTCAGTATCACACCAACATCACGATCTTTATTCTCGACACCTTCAGAAACAACAGCTCTATACTCTAGATCCTCCTTCACATTCTTGGAGGAACTTACCCGATGACTAGCAAAATCAAAAATCAAGCAGAAAAGTTAAAGAAATAAAATCTTTGATTAAATTTATTTAAACTAAACATAAAATAAACAGATAAAAACAAGACTTAATAATCAACCCACCTAACCCATTTGGTGGGTGGGTAGTGCCACCCATTGGAACATATTTTGGGATCAAAACAAGAAGTAGAAAAGTAAGAAGAGGAGAATGAAGAAGGTGGTAGTGTTGGCTTAAGTATTAAGTTTGCAATGGGTTTTAGTAAATAAGCCAGAGCTGATTGAGTGTGAGAAGAAGGTGAAACCATGAAATCTTGTTTCACCTCTACAATGCTATCTTCTTCCAATGTTTCGTCATATTTGGTAATTGATGAAAAGAAGATATTGAAAAGATGAGATAGAAAACTAGGTTTCAAAGTTGAAAACACAATGGTGCTATAGTAGCTACCGCCTCCAATGGTTCTTTTGTGTGTAAAAAAAATAGAGAAATGATATTTGTACAACCATTTTTGTACAACTTTTATACAACTCTCTCTCATACTGACATTATCTTCTTATTATTTCTCTTCCTTTTTCTCTCTCCATTGTTTTTGATCAATGAGAAGAGAGAACAACAAGATTGTCCCAAAAGTTGTATCAAAATAGTTGTTGAAATATCATTGCTCAAATATCACATGTAGGCCGACCTTGTATTATCCCTATGTCATTCCTTCCTTATGATCAAAATAGGTGACTTGGTGACTGTATGACATAATCACCTCTTCCTTAATCACATACATGCGCTTTTCTACAAATTACGCACCAGAACCTATTGTTGCTCCTGCCTCACGTCCTTGTCATCTTAATTGATAGTAATGGTGAATGCACCAATACTTGACAAGGATACTTAAAACATTTTTCTCTTTTTTATCACTTAGACCATCTCCAATGGAAGGATCTTAACCTTTTAAGACCATGTACCTATTGTGTATCCCATTGGGGAGAAACTTTATTGGGGTCTTATTCTCTATTTAGTGAACACCATTTTAAAGTGAAAATTGCTTTACTGACATAAAAAACTTCACAATAACACAGGTAAAATACTTAAATGTCTCCAGCGATAGTTAACTACCACTGAAGAAACCGACAACAATTAACTATCGTTGACCCTCAGTGGTAGTTAACTACCATTGCTGGCTTTTTTTCATCCTTTTACCAACTTGCTGAAGTGAAGTGCATCAGTCCTTCATTAACTAGATATGGTGTCGTGTCCCATCCATCTCAGATCACCGGTAATTGATATACAGATTAGTATGTATGGAATCGTATTCACACGTGGCAATCTCACAAGAAATCTATAGTGAAACTTGTCAACATTTGGTAGCAAATACAATGACAAAGGCAGTTAACAAATAATGTTTTCGAATTTTGGTATATTGTGTGTTTGAATATATAAAAATATTGTGGGGTCAGCGGTAGTTAACTGTTGCCGGTTTCTTCAACGGTAGTTAACTACCGCTGTGGGCATTTAAGTATTTTACTTGTGTCATTGTGAAGTTTTTTATGTTAGAAAAACAACTTTCTTTCAAAGTAGATAAGTACCGTTTGACCCTACTTTTTTTTTCAGCTTCTCTACATTTTTAAGGAGAAGCTAGACCAAACACAATATCAATAAAGTACTTTCTAAAAAAGATACTTTTTTAAAATGCATAAAACTGAATGCAATGAGCTTTGACTAAAAGTTGTTAAATGCTACTTCAAAAAACTATTTCTCGGCAATTTATTTCACAAGCATCTCTCTTCAACTCACGCTCGGAACCTTTTCTTTTATTTTTTAATATTATATTTCAATATTTTATTTTTTTATTTTTTTAAGGAGGTTCCATTTAATTTTATTATTATTCTTAAGTAATTTTATTATCTTTTTATCACTTATATATTTAATTTTAATATCGTTTAATCATCATAACCTCACAAATATTTTTAGGCTTAATTGGACCTTTGGTCCCCTAATTAAATTCTTGTTTTCATTTTGGTCTCATAACTCGTAAAATTAACAATTGAGTCCCTCTTGTTTTGCCCCGTTACTCAAAAAGGTCCCTGCCGTTTGTTTTTTAATGTCTAAAATTTTTGTTAAGATTTTAACCATTTGATTGCATGTCCATTGTATTTAACGGTGAACCTTCAACACCTAATTTTTTTCACTTTTCATCATCTTCAACATCACACATTCATAAACATTCATACAAAAGTCATAATTTTTTTCTCCAGAAACCTTCATCTTCTTCCTTCAACAATTCTTAGAATTCCAGATTAAACAACAACAACATCATCATCAATTCAACGACAACGTCATCATCAAATCAATTAAACAACAACAACATCATCACCATCATCAATTCTTCCTCCTCAGATCCAAAAGAACAATCATCAATTCTTCCTACACAAAAACAACAACCCAAATCGACCACAACTGAAATCGAATCGAGAAAAACACAAGTAAAAGGAACAATCTTTTTAAAAGGAACACCACACGTACGTACGTGGGAGCCAACAAAACACAGCCAGAATCTAAAAACCTCTACTGGTATGCGACAGAAAAACTAACAGCAAGCCTGAAAAACAAAATCTCATACTGTAAACAGCATGACAGGTGCAAAATAGCAGCGAAACACACATCACAGGAGCCAAAACAGCCGCGCCACCAGTCACCAAACAACTCTTATCGCCTCATAGGAAGGGAATTGAGGAAATCTTGTACCTAATGAGTATTCTAATTGAAACCCACTTCAGAAATTGTTGAATAAAGGTGAGGAAATCAGAGAATGCAAAAACGAGAGCATGTTGTTGTTGTTGTTTCACTGTGTACAAACATAATTGTGCACAGAAAATGCAAAAACGAGGCACAAATTGGGAGTGTGGGTCGAAAATTTGGGAAGAGTTGATTTAAGATGGGTTTGGGAGTAAGTGTTTGATTTCACATCACAGATTGAGAGTGTGTGAGAAAGGGTTTTCGAGAAAGATGGATTGGGAGGAAAACTATTTTATGAGGGAGATAGTTTATATGGGTTGTGATGATGAATTGAGGGTTTGGGATGAAGAATCGAGAGTTTGGTTTTGTTGTGAACTCGTTTGAATTTTCATTTTACAAGGGCAAAATCATAAAATATTGGAAATTGCAGTGGTGTTGGGAGTTCACGATGGGGAAGTTATGGAAACCAATGGACAATGGTTTGGTGGGTGGGTTTGGAGAGATCTGGAATAAATGATGGTCTTCATGAAGATTATGTTGAAGATGATGAACAAGAGTGATGAAGAAGATGAAGAAAGGGAAAATTAATTAAATGTTAATAACTCACGTTAAGATAAAATAGACATGCGTAATCCAATAGTTGTCCTTTAAAAGAAAAAGATCAAACAGTTAAAATTTAAAAAATTAATGAAGTATATGGTGGACTACTCTTTAGGTTGATCCACCATAGACATTTGGGGTTAAAGTTAACAGCCGGGGACCTTTTTGACTGATGGAGCAAAACCAAAGGGACCAAAATGTTAATTTTACGAGTTATGAGACCAAAATGAAAACAAGAATTTACTTAGGGGACCAAAAGTCCAATTAAGCCATATTTTTATTCACGTTACCATTTAATGATACCAAATATTTTTATTTCCTTTCTTCAACCTCACAAATATATACACACACATTAGTATTTAGAGTAATAATTTATGTCCGTTTGTCAGTTTTTTGGTTACGCTAATGCGTATAATTTATTTTTAGTGTTGCATAATGCATATATTTTAATTAAAAGTACAAGTATAGATGCCTAAAAAAATTATACTTATATATATTTTGCACTTTTATATTGTAACAAACTATGCATATCTTTTTCTTATTCAAAAAAACTAAACATATCTTTTTCAATGACACCAACAATGTAACATATATATTATCATATAATATAAATTCTTAT